>Ga0207950_100103_pt1 | contig 34932 bp, 42 predicted proteins | sample Subbio11_8B_AprC_FD_184814 | JGI IMG/M metagenome (GOLD analysis project Ga0207950, IMG submission 184814) | Serpentinite rock and fluid subsurface biosphere microbial communities from McLaughlin Reserve, California, USA - CR11_8B_AprC (SPAdes) | ecosystem: Environmental > Terrestrial > Deep... | reverse complement strand
CGCGTACGCGCGGCGGATTTGCAGGTCTGCGATCTCGCCGGCCTGGCCCACAAGGGGTAAGCGCGGCGAAGCCGATTCGCCGCACCCCATGTGGACAGCCCGGACGCTTCGGGCTACCTGTCGGACCCTTCGCTCGAGCTCGCACGCGGACCTTGCCGCGCCGTCCCTGGCCGCGCCCGACGCACAAGGGGTGATCGCGGCGAAGCCGATTCGCCGCACCCCATGTGGACGGCCGCGTCGCTCCGGGCTCCCTGTCGGGCCCTTCGCTTCCAGTGACATACGCGCGGCTCTTAGTATCCGTACAAGCCCCCCACGTCCTCCTCTCGCGGACGTCCGCGTGCCCGCTGCGCGTGCCCGCTCCCGATCGCTCAGTCGTCCGTGCCCCCGCGGGCCGTGACCGGATCGTCTCGATCCGAAACGGCCCGCTCCCCCGCTCGCGCGACCCGGTGGTCGCCGGGCTGCGATCCGCGGATCCCTTGGATCCGCTCTGCGCGTGCCCTCTGTACGAGTGCCCGCTGTCTTTCCCGGCTCGGGTCTACCGGGTCGTCGGATCCTTCCGGATCCTCGCTCACCCGGTAGACTCGCCCACTCGGGCTCGCCCCCGTATGAACGTCGTGGATAGGTCTGTGAGAGAAGGCAGGATAAGAGGCGGCACACAGACCCGTGCGTCGCCCTACGCTACGCATCCCCGGCGGTGCCGGTGAGCAGGGACGATAGTGCTAAGAAGCACGCTTCTGGACGGTGTGCCGCGCCGTGTGTATCATGGCACCAGCGTGTGCCACACCCGATCGCGCTTCTGAGGGGGCCTCGATGGACAAGGACACTCGTCGGCTGAACGTCATGTACGACGTTGACACCTACGACCTGCTGCAGAGGACCGCAGAGACGCGGAACATGAGCATGGCCGCGCTTGTGCGGGAGTACACGCACTACTGTCTGACGAATGATGTCTACGAGAGCCGCCTGGGCGACCTGGAGACGATGATCCGCGCGGCGACGCGCGAGGCGAGCGGGCACTACGCGCTCGGTCAGCGCTCGCTTCTCGCCCGGCAGGCCGTCGCCAACGCCACATCCATGTTCCTCGTTCTCGAGGTTCTGGCCCAGGTCTTCGACTGGAGCACCGAGGAGTCGCAACGCTTCTACGCGACGTGCAGAAACCGCGCGGTTTCTTTCGTCCAGGACCGTGAAAACACACCGTCTGAGCAGGACGGCTAAGGGCGGTTAAGACAAGGGTCTCACCGTGAGACCCCCCTCTTGATGGAGGCGCTTTGCAGGCCCGCAACGTCGTTGTGAAGCTGAGTTTCAAGAGTCCCGGCAGTGACGGCCTGGGGGCGAAGAACGCCGCGCACCTGCGCTACATCGGAACACGTCCCGGCGTCGATACGACGGTCACCGATGAGTCCCTGTACCGCGCGGCCGGCCGCGATCTGGCGGCGGACGAGGACTATGCCCGCTATATCGCCGAGCGGCCGGGTGTCGCGCGCGAGACAGGGGAGGGCATGGCTCTTCATGGGCTGTTCGATGCGACCGGCGCGGCGGACTTCGGCGCGGTGCGTGCGGAGATCCGCAACCTGGAGAACTCCCCGGTCTACCGCATGATCGTCTCTGTGACCGAGACGACGGCGGAGCTCGTCGGCCTGGATGACAAGGCCGCGTGGGAGGCGTTCGTCTGCTCCGAGGCCTCCGAGATCGCGCGCGGCCTGAGCATCCCTCTCGACCGGCTCCGGTGGGTGGCGGCACTGCACCCGGAGGCGGGCCACCCCCACGTGCACCTGCTCGTGTGGGACGGGGCCGACCGCCCACGTCACCGGGACGTTATCGAGAAGAGCGAGCTTGTCGGGATGCGCGAAGCGCTGACCCGCGATCTGTGGCGGCCAGTGAGCGAGGAGCTCGCGGCCGAGAAAGCCGCGACGCGCGACGGGCTCGTCGGTACGGCCCGCGCCGAGTTGGAGCGCATGAGTGCGATTCTCGGATGGAGTGCACCTGTGCTTTCTTCCGATCGCGCGGTCACCGTTCCCGTCCGGACCGCCGGGGAGCTGGGACGGATCCAGGGCGGCCTCGAGCGCGTCGCGTCACTCCTGCCCGGCCGGGGCCGGGTGGCATACGCCTATATGCCACCGGAGACGAAAGCGGCCGTCCAAGCCGTTGTGAGCGACCTACTCGCGCACCCCGAGTACCGTGCGGTGGCCGAGCGACACGTGGAGCTGGCGCGCGAGTATGCGACGCGCCAGACCACGAGCCCCGCCCGTATCGAGGCTGCAGCCGCCCGGGCACGAGGCGACCTCGAGCGCAGGGTCGCCGAGCGCGTGCTGCAAACGGCCGCCGGCCTTGAACAGTCCCAGCTGCGGGAGCGGGTGTGGCGCGCCGCGCCTATCGTCGCGAGCAGGGGAGTGCGCTCCGGTCTCTTGCCATCGGTCTGCGAGCAGGCCGCCCGCGCTTGTGGGGCGGCAGGTATCCCGGAGGGTCCCGTCTACACGGCTCTTGCAGATGTGCACGGTGACGGGGTGGCGATCGAGGACGCGCGAGCGGGTGGGCAGGAGTCCGGTCGGATCCGCGCGAGCGATGTGTCCGCGCTGGAGCGGGCGGGTGGTGGCGAGCGGACGGAGCCGGTCATGGCCGGCCTTGCGGCCGCGGCGCATCTTGCCGCGCGGGCGTACCGGGATATGAGCCGCGCACAGGAACGCACGGCCGGGTCCGGCAACCCTCGCAACCGGGCGCGCCGGCGGGGGAAAGAGCACGACATTTGGCGCGATGCGGAACCGGACACCGGCCGCCCCGAGCGCTAAGTCAGCTACAGAACAGTCGCTTACGCTGGCCGCTTGCACCCGTTTACGTGTCGTGGTATGCTTAGAGCATAAGGGGGCCGCTACGGATGATGGAGGATCCACGTGGGCGCACAGATCATCGCTTTCGCGGGGCAGAAAGGCGGGGTCGGCAAGACGACTTCGGCGCTCAATCTCGGCGCGGCGTTCCAGAGGCGCGGCGAGCGGGTGCTGCTCGTTGATATGGATCCGCAGGGCGATCTCACGACGGGCGCGGGGATAGAGCTCGAGGAGGATGCGTATACCGTCTACGACGTGTTGCGCGGGGACGTCACCCCGCAAGCAGCGATCGTCGCGTGCGCCGAGTTCGATGTGCTGCCGACCACCGACTCACTTGCGATGGCCGAGATCGAGCTGGGGGGTCGGCCGGGGCGGGAGTTGCTGTTGCGCCGCATGTTGGAGCCGGTGCGTAGCTCATATGACTGGATCCTGGTGGACTGTCCGCGAGGATTCGGTCTGCTGGCGCTGAATGGTCTGGCGATCGCCACCATCTACGTGGTGGCCGTGCAGACCCAGCACTTCGCCGTGAAGCATGTGGATTCACTCGTCGAGGTCGCGGCCGAGGTCGCCGAGTTCGTCAACCCGGGACTGCGGTTCGGCGGGTACCTTCCGACCATGTTCAACGCGAGCAAGCGTCAGCACAATGCGCGGCTCGAGGAGATCCGGACGCGCGCTGCGGAAGAGGGTACTCCGTTGCTTCCGACAGTCCGTGAGAATGTCGCACTGGCCGACGCGCAAGCCGCAGGGCAGACGATCTTCCTCTTCCGGCCTCAGTCGCACGGAGCCGAAGACTATGCTGCGGTCGCCGAGGCGCTTGTGGAGCAGGTGAAGGATCGTGGCTGAGAGAAGACCTCGCGCGTTCGACGGGCTGGCAGAGGACCTTGCAAAGCGCGCGGAAGGGGGCGCGGCGCCGATCGAGGGGGAGAAGCCGAAGCGGCGCGCGTGGAGCGGGCATGTACAGGCTTACGCCGCGCCGCGAGACGGCGAGCTGCTTGAGATCCCAGTAAGCTCGATCCGGGCGAACCCCAACAACTTCTTCCACGTCGATGAGATCGAAGAGCTTGCTGCGGACATAGCCGCCGTCGGGCTTCTGCACCCGCTCGTGGTGCGGCACGCGCCGGACGGGGCGACCGACTACGAGCTCATCAGTGGAGAGCGGCGATGGCGGGCGCTCACGCTGCTTTCCGAGCGCGAGGACGGACAAGAGCGCGACGCCAAGTCGATCGTGCGCGTCATGTCCGACGACGATGCTGCGCACGCGCTGATCTCGGCGAACGTGGAGACGCGCGAGCTCACGGTCCGCGAGCGGATCGAGGCGATCTCACGCATGCGGGCGATCGTGGAGCGCCAGCGGGTGAACGGCACCGTTAGTGGAAAGACGGCTGCTCTTGTCGCGGAGGCTGTAGGTATGAGCTCGGCCCAGGTCCATCGCTATCAGGCGCTTGCCGCAGCGGTGCCGGAGCTGGTGGAAGCGGTCGATGCGGATCTCATCACCCTGCGCTCTGCTGTCGCGCTCGCGGCACGGCCGCCCGAGATCCAGACCGCCGCGCTTGACGAGCTGCGGGGCGGGCACAGCGGGCGCAAGCACACGGAGGCGGAGGCCTCTGAGATACTGGCTCGCGTGGCCGAGAAGCCGGCGAAGAAGCGGCCGGCACAAGCAGGGCCGCTCGAGCGCGTGGAGAAGTCTTTGCGGAGCAGCCTCAAGACGATCAAGCGCGTGGTCTCGATCGAGGACACGCAACGCGCGGCGATCGCCGCGCTTGCGCGGGAGATCATCGCGGCAGTGGAAGAGGGGACGAGCGAGTGAAGTGCTACGTTCTCAGCGATCCGCTCCGGCGCGAGCCGGTGCGTGGTGCGCTGGAGGAGCTGGGTCACTCCGTCGTCCAGGCTTGCGAGCCGGGGAGTGCGGCGGATCTGAGCCGACTTCTCGGCGATGCTGAGGCGACGGGCTGCGAGCTCGTGGTGCTCGAGCTCGCCGGCGGGGGAGAAGACGACGCGGGGATCGCGGAGGCGGTGCGCCGGTTCCGGATCACCCGACCCGAGGCGCGGATGATCGTTCTGCTCCCGGAGGGCGGCAAGCCGGACGGACTCACGACCGAGCTCGTCTCGATGGGCGTCTACGACTTGCTCGCGGTCGGGGATGCGCTGCTCCCGACCGTGTTGGGCTCGACTCTCGCTGATCCGGCCACCTACGCGCATGCGGCGCGCTGGCAGGTGCGGACCCCGCTCACCGAGAGCCGGAAGCGAGGCGGCCGTTCGATGGCGCGGCCTGCCGTCGAGCGCACGGTAGAGACGCTCGTGGAGCGTGTCGTGGGGTGCGTGGTGATCGCTGTCGCTGGCGTCGGGTCGCGTGTCGGCACGACGCACCTGGCGCTCTCGCTTGCCCGGACGCTCGCAGACGACGGGCACCCGGTAGCGGCCGTCATGACGAACGAGGCCCACTGGCGCTCGATCGCGGCCGGCTACGAGGGTGTCGTGATCGACGAGGGGCGCTCCCGCTTCGAGCTCGACGGGCTCGCGCTTTATCTGGGAGCGCCGGCGCGGCCGGCCGACTACCGCTACATCGTCCTCGATCTCGGCGTCTACGACGCGGGCGACGCCGTCGAGTTCAAGCGCTCGCCCGTCCGTGTGCTCGTCTCGGGTTCGACCGAGTGGGATCTTGCCGAGACCACCGCGCTCTTGCGCGCGGACACGCAGGTGGCGGGCTATACCTTCGGATTCACTTTCACGTCCCCGGAGCTCGCGGAGTACATCGCGGCGAACATGCCGGGCGTGAGTGTCATCCCGGTTCCCTACAATCCCGACTGGACCTCTGTCGGCGGAGTCTCAGACGCGCTCCGTGCGCTCGTCGCCGGCGTGGTGCCTTCCGGTGCCGGGGCGGGTGGGCGATGATGGCCAGGCGTGCCGCTACGCTGCTCGTGGCGATCGAAGGGGAGCGTGCGGCCGAGGCCGCCACGCTCCGGGCGCTCGAGGCGAAGCAAGCCGCAGAGGCGAAGCAAGCCGCGCGAGCGGCGGCAGCCCGGCGTGTGAAGCGGTCGGTACCTGCGAAGATACTGGGCGAGGTTTGGTGGTTTGCCGCGTCGGTCGCGGCGACGCTTATCGCGATCGTCGTGTTGAACGTCTTGCTCAACCCCGGAAGCGACTTCTCGCACCGGGTCATGGCCCTTTGGGGGGGCCTCATCGGTCGCTAGAGGGAGCTTGAGGAGGGGTTGCATTGCGCTTTGTTCGATGGGGTGTTGCGGTCATGACCGCAACAGCGGTCCTCTGCGCGCCCGCGTACGGGGCCGAGGCGCCGGTCACGCGGGAGGTCGTGGGGGTGGTCACCCCCGACGACGCTCTGTTCCCGGCATCCGTGGAGGAGACCGGCACCGTCTACACACTCGACGGGATCGAGTGGACGGAGCGGGTCGTGACGGACCGCAGCGCGTACCACGAGGTCGAATACGACTTCGGCGCGCAGGTCGGCCGAGTGGATCCACCTGCTGAGCTCGAGGCTACCTACTACGATTCGGTCAGCGGCGTCGAGGTCGCTTCAACGCTCGACTACCTCCGGCTCGTCTCGGCCGGCGCATCCACACGTGGGCGCGAGGACGAGATATTCGTGCATACGAGCTACGACACCGCCGCGTACGAAGTCAGCCCCGGCGTTTCGGCGCGCTTCGACGCGCCGACACCGCTCATCGCAGGTGAGGCCGTCTCGAAGGCACTTCTTGAGGCCCTGCACTACGATCCGGCGGTCTACCGGCTCGTGAGTGCCGCTTGGAACGGCCCTGTGCGCGCTGAGGGCGCGAAGACGGTGCGGGAGGCCTCCTACACCGTGGAGCGGAAGGCCGAGGCGCAGCGGGCCGTGTATGGCGGCGACGTAGCGCTTCCCGACACGCTCGTCTACGACGGGGTGGCGACGTACCGGCCGCCTACGGCCGTCGAGTCCGTGATCCGGACGGCGGCTAAGACCACCGAGGCGGTGGCCGAGGACCCCTTCGCATACCTGCCCTACGCGATCGGCGGCGTGGTCGCCGGTACCTCGATTCTCGGCGCTGTTGTGTTCTGGCGGCGCAGGCGTCGCCGCGCCGCAGACGGCGATGAGGCCGGTATCGAGCCGGGCGACACTGAAACGGAGGCCGACGATGCGTAAGCACCCGGTACTTATCTCTCTTCTACTCACCACACTCGTGTGCGCCGCAGTCGGCGCGGCGGTCGGCCTGAGCGCCGCGTGCCTCGACCGGTCGGGCTCTTCGGCCGACGAATCCGTCGAGACGAGCTCGACGTGGAGCCCGGTGGTCTACTGGGACGAGTGGCCCGACAGCGTGACGGCTGCTCCTGCCGTCGCTGCCGAAACGAGCGAGACGATCGTCGCTGTCGCGGATCCGGTAGTGCCCGAGCAGGGGACCGCACCGGCGGGAAGCACGGCGAGCTCGCCGAGCACCGGCAAGACCACGACGTCGGGCTCGAGCAGTCCTGCCCCGGCGCCCGCACCTGCACCTGTACCTGCGCCTATCCCGGCACCGACCCCGCCTCCTCCTCCGCCCGCGCCGGCGGCGCCCGAGGTGATCGGCGGCTACGGCAGCTCGATCGCGAGCTACATCAACCCTGCCGCTACCTACGACAGCACGCTCCAGAGCCAGTGCGTCGCCCAGGCGAAGCGTATGGCGCTCGCCGGGGCGACCTCTCACTCGAGCTATTCACCCGAGAGCGTCATGCGGAGCGAGGCCGGCATGGGCGCGTTGAGTAACAACGGCGGTGGACTTGCCGGTGGGCTTCTTGGTCACTGCCCACAGCTGGGCTCCTGTGCGCGGCTCGGCGTCGGAATCGTCCTCTACAACGGCGTGCTCTACGCCGTCGCGCAGGGAGGGAACTAGCCATGACCTCTCGAGTGCATATCTCACGGGCTTTGCGCGTGCTGCTCGCGCTCGTCATCCTCGGCAGCTCGGTTACGGCCTGGCCGGCCGCGGCTTCCGCCGCGACCGTCTCGACGGGTGGCGCTGGCACGTCGTACTACGATGCTTACTACTCGGGCTCGTGGCATGATCTCCAGACGCCGCCCCACACCGCCGACGGGGGAGTGGCATACTGCCTCGAGCAAGACAAGGACTTCCCGGTCGCCAACTCCAGCTACGGCGAGTTTGACGTCGGGAGCTTGTACAGCTTCAACACCTATCTTGGTCTCCAGTCGATTCTCTACCGCGGTTATCCGTTCGTGACCCCTGCCGGACTGACCGAGGCCCAGGCGCGCTACGCCACCGCAAACGCGATCCGGGCATGGATGCGCGAGTCCGCGGGTGTCGGGTACGTGTTCATGGACATGAGCACGTATACGCAGGACGCCGGGACGTGGTCACGGTTGCGTCCGGCGCCTGGTCTCGCGGCCGCAGATCAGATGTTCCGATGGACGATCGATCTCGTGACCGGGGCGCGTAATCGCGTGCTGCCTGCGCGGAGTGTAAGCGCAACCGACGTCACACTCCGTCCGAATGCGGACTACTCGCGTTTGACCGGGCAGACCACCGTCTCATTCAACGACCTCAACGGGTACTACACCGTCGACGTACCTGCCGGTGTCAGCATCAGCGGCTATACAAGCCATGCTGGTGATGTGCTCACGGTCTCCGTCCCCTGTACACCAGCGTGGATCGGGCGCTCGGTCACCCTCACTCTCTATGGGTACGACACGAGGGTCCCCGCTAATCTCTTCTGGTATGCGCCTGGCAATGCGACATACCAGCGAGTAGTCTCACCTGCTGGCACCAACTATCAAGTCTCCACCAACGCCGTTGTGCCGGTCGGCTCCGGGTCCGGGGCCCTTCGCATCACCAAGACCGACGTCGTCGATGGTGCGCCACTCGACGGCGCTGTCTTCGAGCTCCTTTGGAACAGTACCGTCGTGGCCTCCGGCACAACGGACGCCACTGGGGATCTCACGTTCACCGGCCTTGCTCCGGGGACCTGGACGGTCAGGGAGCAGACTGCTCCCCAGGGCTACCTGCTCGACGTGACGCCGCATTCGGTTGTGGTGCCCGATGGCGGCACCGCGAGCCTCGCCCTCACCAACGAGCGCGCCTTGCGCCCCGTGCGTGTCCTCAAGACAGGGGAGGAGAGCGAGCCGCTGGCCGGTGCCGTCTACGAGATCCGCGACAGTGCGAGCGACGTCGTCGCCACGCTCACGACGGGTGCGGACGGGACGGCCGAGAGCGCGCCGCTCGCGTTCGGCGACTATACGCTCGTGGAGACGGCTCCGCCGCTCGGACACGTGCTCGACGCGACCCCGTATCCCTTCACGATCGGACGCACCACGCCCGTCGTGCTCGAGATCCCGCGCACCGACGCTCGTGTGCATGGCACCGTGCGTCTCGAGAAACGATCCGACGGACAGGACCGCCGGCTGCTGGCGGGTGCCGTCTACGAGCTCTACCGCGTCTGTGACACATCGCCTCTCGCGGCGTCCTTCGATCCATCCGAGGATCCAGCGGATCCCGTGGCGACACTCACGACCGGTGCAGACGGTATCGCACGTTCCGACGGGCTCGAGTACGGATGCTACTACGCGGTCGAGACGACCGCGCCGGTGGGCCACGCTCTTGATGCGACGAAGCACTACTTCGAGATCCGCGAGGATGAGGCGGTAGTCGAGCTCACCATGACCGACGACGTGCTCCCGATCGGCCACGGCGGCGTGATGCTCCGGTACCGGAACGTGTGGGACGGCACAGAGATCGCGCCGGCGTGGGGCTACAACGCCGAGATCGGCAGTACCTACATGCCGCGTGTACGGGCCGAAGGCCTCGACAAGATGCCGGTCGACGGCTACTCGTACGTGTCGGCCGACTACGCGCCGTACACGGAGCTCGTCGACGGCAAGCTGCTCGTCACGTACTGGTACCGGCGCACCGTCTCAGGCGACTGGATCCGCGTCCGCACGGGCGACGACGGGCGGGCCAAGCTCACGGCCAAGGACCGTGAGACGTACGGGCTGCTCACCACCGCCGAGCTCTACGGGCGGCTTCTTGAGGCCAAGAAGACCAACCCGGACGTGATCGGTTATATCTCGATCCCCGGCACCGACCTCCACGAGCCCGTAGTGCAGACGACGGACAACGTGACCTATCTCACACATGGGCCTGATGGGGAGGCCGACGCGCGCGGCGCGATCTTCGCCGACTACCGGGCCCCGCGCTACGTGGGCGACAGCTCGCGGATGACGCTGCTCCACGGTCACAACATGCGCGATGGCTCCATGTTCGGCGTGCTCGCCTCCTATGGCGATCCGGACTTCTGGGCGGCGCATCCGTTCGTGCAGTACGTAGACGCGGCCGGCAACGGCGGGACGTGGCTCGTCTACTCGGCTCGGCTCACTGACGGGTCCGATGATGCTTTCACGTTCCCGGTGAAGCGCCCCTACTACGACCGCATCGCCCGGTTCTCGGAGGCCTCCGTCTTCGATCCCGGTTTCGAGCCGTCGGCCGACGGGCGCACGCTCACGCTCTCCACGTGTGCGTACCACGTCGAAGACGGCAAGCTGCTCATCCACGCCGAGCTCGTGGACTGACCGATGCCGGCGACCAGAGCGAAGGGCTCGCAACGGCCCGTAGCGTCGCGTCTGTCCACATGGGGTGCGACGGATCGGCTCCGCCGCGATCACCCCTTGTGGGCAGGCGCGCTGCTCGCCAGCTTGATGTTTCTTGGCGGATGCACCACCCCTCCAGGTGCATCCGCCCCTGATCCCTCGGCTACCGCTGCGATCCCCTCGCGGGGGCCCGTGACACCGGCGGAGGTCGCTTACGTGGTAGACGGTGACACCGTCGCCGTCATACTCGCGGACGGTACAGAAGAACGTGTGCGCTTGATCGGCATCGACACGCCGGAGTGCAGCGAGCCGGCCGAGCCGTACGCTCTCGAGGCCGAGGCCTACACACGCTCGGCGCTCGACGGGCGAACCGTCTATCTCGAGCTCGACGCGGAGCAGCGCGACAAGTACGGGCGCCTGCTCGCGTATGTGTGGACGCAGGATCCGACGGCACCGGATCTGTCGGTGCCGGATGCTATGTTCAACGCGCGCCTGCTCGCCGACGGCTACGCCGTCCTGCTCACGATCCCGCCGAACGTGCAGTACGCGGACACGTTCGTGGAGCTCGAGCGGCAGGCGCGCGGGCAGGAGACCGGCTTATGGGGACTGGAAGGAGAGATCTGATGGCCTACTCCGATGATCCGGTGATCGCGGCCGGAATGCGAGACTCCTGGTTGCGTGCCGAAGGGCATGGCGCAGACCCGGATCGCTACCTGGTCCACGTCGATTCGCCGCGGTGCATCGTGCGTGTGTCTCCACCGCTCGACGAGCGTGCGGCGTCTCTTGCCCCGATCGTCGTGGTGGGGAAGAACGAGTACGAGTTCTCAGTGGCGATGTGGTTCGATGAGCCGCGCAGCGCGGACGAGCACCAAGGACTACTGGACGTGGCGGCCCGTGTCTGGGCGGCCTGGGGGGAGTGAGCGTCATGGAGGAGAGCACGACCACACCACGGGCGTCAGGCGCGATGCTCTACACCGTTATTGCCGCCGTGGGCGGCATAGCATTGGGGCTTGCTATCGGACTTCTTGCCGGCGGCTCCGGCACAGTGACGGCCGACCCGTCGGCCGTCGTGGTCGAAACCGGTGGGGAAGAGTCCGTGATCACGCCCGAAGCCGCAGAGGCGGCCGGCTACGTGCCGGCACCGTCTTACCGTGTGGTTCCTCGGGAGGACGCGGCCAAGATTGAAGACGGCATGACCGCGCCGGAGGTTGAGGCGCTCTTTCCGGCCTTTCCGATGATCTACTCCACGCCTAGTGTGCAGCCGCTCACTAATCCGTACCGCACCTCTCAGGTTGCGCGGATCGGACTGTCGGCCGACGGCTATATCAGCTTGATCTTCACCGACGGGCGATTGACTTCGCATGGTTGGCTCCAGGGTCCTGATCGCGGATTCGCCGGTGCGCGAGGCGGCGGGCAGATCATCCAGGCGGTCCTCGAGGGCAAGGGCGGCGAGTGGGACTCGCAGTACTTCTCGCCAGAGGAGTAGGAGCGGCTGATGCGCATCGGTGAGAGCGATGGTATGGAGATCGAGGCCCGTGGCGGCGGATCCGCCGCGGTGACCTACATAGGCACCGTGCGGGGCCGGCCCGTCACTTACGACGCGGGACTCTTCACCCTCGAGGACGGGACGGTCTTCGACTTCCGCACCTTCATCGCCGAGGTACGGGCAGGTCTCGTCACGTTCGCGTCGCCGCAGATCGAGGCGTGGTACGCGACCACGGTCCAAGCGTGGACGCTCACGCTCGACCAGCGCCGTGAGCGGCTGGCCGAAGTGCTCGCGTATTACGTTCAGCGCGGCGCGCGCGTGGAGTCGCGCGACGTGACGACCGCGATCATTGTCTCTGGGAGACCGGTCGATCACTGGATGCACGGCATCATCAGTTTCTTCACCTACGGACTCTGGCTCCCAGTGTGGTTGATCGTTGCGGTCTCCGGCGGTGAGAAGCGTAAGACCATCGCAGTAGACGAGTTCGGAGCGGTGAGTGAGCTCTGATGTCAGAGTGCGTTGCTAGGGTGATGGCATGAAGCGCGTCCAGGCATATCGGTTCGCGTTGCGCCTCAAGCCGGCGCAGGAGGTCCGTCTGCGTCAGGTGACGGGCTCGTGCCGCTATGTCTACAACCGGGCGCTCGCCCTCGAGCGCGAGCGCTTCGAGAGCGGTCTGCCTCATCTGTCGTACTTCGATCTGTCCCGTGAGCTCACCGAGTGGCGCGCGGATCCTGCCTGCCAGTGGCTTGCCGAGTATCCGAGGGCGGCCCAAGTGGCCGCGCTCAAGGACCTTACCCACGCCTACGACAACTTCTTCGCGAAGCGCGCGGACCGCCCGCGCTTCAAGAAGCGCGGGCAGCACGACGCCTTCCGGGTCTCCGGCGCAAGGAAGGTGGCCGTGGATCCCGGCAACGGCCGTGTGCGTCTGGAAGGCGTCGGCTGGCTGCGGTATCGCAACAGTCGCCTCGTCGAAGGCGTCGCGAAGAACGTCACGGTGAGCCAGCGGGCGGGGCGGTGGTACGTCTCGATCCAGACCGAGCGAGAGGTCCCCGAGCCCGTGCATCCGCACTCCGGAAGCGCTGTCGGGATCGATCTCGGCGTGGTGCGTTTTGCCACGCTCTCCGACGGGACGCACATCGCGCCTCTTGCGCCCGCCCGTCGTGAGGCGGACGCGCTCGCCAAGGCGCAGCGCTCCCTCGCCCGCAAGCAGCGGGGCAGCAAGAACCGCGCGAAGGCAAAGCACCGTGTCGCACGGATCCACGCACGCATCGCCGACCGGCGTAGTGACTACCTCCACAAGCTCTCCCACGAGATCAGCAATAGCCACGCACTCGTGATCGTGGAGGACCTGCGCGTGTCGGCGATGACGCGCTCCGGGCGCGGTACGCTCGAGGAGCCGGGCACGAACGTGGCGGCCAAGAGCAGGCTCAACCGCGCCATACTCGATCAGGGGTGGGGCGAGTTCCGCCGCCAGCTCGAGTACAAGTGTGCGTGGGCGGGCGGCGCGCTCATCGCCGTGCCCGCTCCCAACACCAGCCGAACGTGCCCGGACTGCGGCCACGTGTCGGCCGAGAACCGCCCATCGCAGGCGGTCTTCATGTGTCAGATCTGCGGTTTTGCGGCGCACGCCGATCATGTGGGTGCGCTGAACGTCCTCAGGGCCGGACAGGCCCGTAGCGCCTGTGAAGTGAGCCGGGAACGGATCCGGCCAGCAGCAGGAAGCGGCAAGGAGACTCGCACGCTCGTCTGCGCGTGAGTCTCGGCTTGCAGCCCCCCGCAAACGGGGTGCGTGTCAGTTCTTTCGTTGTTCAGCAGCGAAAATCGAGCTTGCAGCCCCCCGCAAACCGGGGGTGCGTGTCGAGAGTGTAGCATATATGCTACACTCTCCCCGGAGGTGTCAGATGCAGGCGACCATCGATAAGGCGGCGTTCTCCCGCGAGCTCTCGGAGACGATGGCCTCACGCGGCATCACGCGCGCCGAGCTCGCGCGGCGTATGGGCACCGATCGCGCGACCGTGGGCCGTGTGCTCGACCCTACCGAGACGCGCGTCACCTTGGACACGCTCGCGAGAGCCGCGGCCGTCCTCGGCCGGACCCCTGTCGTCGCGCTCACGCCCGAACGTCCGTCCGTGCTCCTTGCGCGGCACCGGGACGGCCTGCGAGAGCTCCTCCATGATCGCGGCTACACGGATGTGGTGGTGTTCGGCTCGGTCGCCCGGGGCGATGACACGCCGGAAAGCGACCTCGATCTCGCGGCGGTGTTCCCCACGGACTTCCGCTTGTGGGACTTCGGTCTGTTCTTGGAGGAGCTTGCGGATCTTGTGGGGTGCCGGGTGGACCTGGTGAACCGCGCGACTGTCGGCGATCCCTCCCTTCGCCGCGCGATCGAACAGGACGGAGAGCCGCTATGACCCGCGAACCGTCTGATGAGATGGAAGCGCTCGCGAAGTACATCGCCGCCGGGGAGGTTGTTGCGCGTGTGCTGGCCGATGCCGCCGAGGCGACACCGGCCGTGCGCCGACTCGCGCTCGAGCGCGCGGTGCAGAATGTCGGCGAAGCGGCCGCGCGGATCGGTGCCCACTACCCGACTCTTGTCGCCGCATACCCAGGGCTCGATGTCCCAAAGGCGATCGCGATGCGTGCGGTCCTGGCGCACGACTACGACACCATCATCGGCGCGATCCTCGAGACCACGGCCGCCGAGGATGTGCCGGCGGCCATGAGGGTCGCTCGCAGCGCTCTCCGCGAGCTATCTGCCAGGCGCGACCTGGACCGGTGACACGCTCCGATGCAGACGCCGATCGGTAAGGGTGCCGTTGTGAGACGGATGATGCGCGTGATCACGAGAGACTGGATGATCCCGGACTTCGGGTTGGACGGCAGCTCGGCGTTGCGCGAGGCGCGGATCCGGAGCGCGCAGGCGAGCCAAGCGGCTTGCCTGCGCAGGCGCGCCCGACAGCTTCGTATCTTGGAGACGATCCGTGACCGCCGGACCCCCAGCCGTCACGGCGGCGCTCCTACGCCTTTGGAGAAGGCGGACGGCTCTCAGGCGTAGCCTCGGCCCGCTGCGGCTGTAGCGCGCGCGCCACCGCCGAGTGGCTTACTCCGAGGGCGCTTGCGATCTGACGGTAGGGCATCCCCTCGCCCCGCAAGCGCTTGGCCAGAGCCACACGTTCCGGCGTCATGACGGTCGGTCGGCCGCCGACGCGTCCTTCGGCGCGAGCGCGGGCGAGACCGTCGCGTGTGTTCTGCCGGATCGTGTCGACACGCAGCTGCGCGAAGACCGCGATGATGCTGTAGAACGCGCGACCCATCGGCGACGTCGTGTCGATCGCGGGCTCGGTGAGCGAGCGCAGGTCGATAGACCGGCGCTCGAGCTCGTCGAAGATCTGGAGCATCTGCTGTTGGGATCCCGCCAGGCGGTCGAGCCGGTAGACGAGGAGCGTGTCCCCGTCCCGGAGGTAGTCCAAGCAAGCCGTCCACTGCGGCCGGTCGGTTCGGCGGCTGGACTCGCCGTGATCGGTGAAGACCCGGACTGCGCCGGCGCTTCGCAGCGCGTCCTCCTGCGTCCCTGGGTCCTGCTCCCGCGTCGAGACGCGGGCGTAGCCGATAAGAGCGCCCACCTTCTCAGCGCTCCCTCAGCCGGGCGAACCAGGAGCGCAACGTGGCCGCATCGAGTGCCGGCATGGTAACGCTCCGATCGACCGCGGCGGTCCGGAACACGGACACCAGCGGACGCGGGTCCGGCTCGCCGTACGGGTCCGCTGGTGCGGAGAGCCGGGAGGCCGTGTTCCACGTCTGCGCGTCGATCGTGCGGGGGTACGCGAGCTTGAAGCCGGTCTGCTCCGCCACGTGGTCCATGAAGATCCGCGAGGTTCGCCCGTTGCCTTCGCGGAACGGGTGCGCGTGGTTCAAGTAGGCGAAGGTCCGGGCGGCCGCGTCGGCGAACGCGTCGCGATCGAGTGTCTGCCAGTCGGTCGCCTCCACCACGCGGCGGGTGTACCCGACGTAGCGGTCCATGTGGTCTGGCGGCGCGAAGGCGCTGTTGCCCTTCGCTATCCCCACCGTGCGGTACTCGCCGGCCCACTCGTAGATGTTGCCGAACAGGTGCGCGTGGATCGCGCGCAGGTGCTCGCCATCGTAGGTGCGGGGGATCTCGACCTTACCGCGCTCGATCTCCCGCGTGCGCCGATACGTCTCCCGGTACTCGCGCATGGCGAACTCGAGCGCATCCCGGATCCCCCACTTATTGCGAAGCACTTGCCCGCCGGGCTCCCAGAGGTACGCGTCCCACCGGGCGCGCTCGTCGCTCACCAAGAGCCCCCGGCCGAGATACGCGTCGCCCGGGCGGCGCCGCGCCGGTCGTACTCCGCGTCGTCGATCTCGCCTTTCTCCCAGGCGATCGCATCGGCCACGTCCTCGCGGTTCGGCTTCCAGCCTTCGAGCCACTGGCTCGCCCAGGCGCGCTCAATACCCTCGATCGTCTCCCCGTCGAGTCCGACGAAGAGATCCGGGTAGAGCCTCACGAGATCGAGTGTCTTCGGCACGGTGGGCCTCCTGTCTAGCCGTCGTCTATCTCCATGGTACGCTCTTGTCTCGAAAACGTCACGCTCTGGTTGCGGTACACTTACATTTCGATACAGGGTTTCGGTACGCGGTGTCGTGCGTGAGCACCGACCCGGATCCAGCGGCCTCGGCGACGTCTCTATCGCCTTCGTTTTCGGTGCAAGACACCCCTCCGGAGGCCTCCGGAGGGGTGTGCCGTTCATCCGCGAATACCGACCGCTTGTGTTGCGTTCTAAGGCCTTGGAATGAGCCGGGTAGGGGTCTAGGTAGGGCCTGCGGCGTCCTCCCGGATCGCCGCTATCGCCCGGAGCCGGTTACGGCCGGGCGCGTCATCGTAGGCCTGCAGAACGTCCACGAGTTCGGCATCTGGCGCCCCGCCCGGCCGGAGCGCGGACAAGACGCGCTCACGTCCGGCAGGGGAGAGTTCACCGAAGGTCTCGGCGATCTCCGCTCGCTGGGCGAGCGTCTTCACTTCGGCCTCGTTGCTGAACATCAACACCGCCTCGCTGCACCCCAGCGTCTCGGCGATCCGGTTGATCGTTGTCATCAGCGGGGTGATGCGCTGGAGCTCTATGTCGCGGATCGTGGCGGTCGATACGCCGACTCGGGCCGCGAGCTCACGGTTGCCCCATCCCCGTGCGTCCCGGCCGGCGCGCACGTTGCGCGCCAGACGCTCGGGACTGTACTGCTGCTTGCGAGTGGTCATCTGATCCTCTTTCATTGCGGGAGGCCCAGGTGCGGATCCGTGCGCGGGTTCCACACCGGGGCGGTTCTCGGCTGCCAGTCCCATCTGCGCGCTGCGACGAAGTCTTTACGGTTTGCGAGCAGCGAGATCTTCACGACGTCGTGTGTCTTCGGCGAGTGCACGAAGTAGCCTCCACCGATGTACATCCCCACATGGTAGACCGTGGGATCGCCGAAGAAGACGAGATCGCCCGGTTGCAGCTGGGCCGCCGTCACCGGCGTGCCCCACTTGGCCTGATCCTTCGAGACCCGTGGCGGCTGCAAGCCGTGTTGGGTGTAGACACGGATCATCAGCCCCGAGCAGTCGAAGCAGTTGGGCAGTGCTCCGGGGTGGTTTGCGGTGCCGTGCGCGCCGTCCATCGGGCACTTCCCGGTCGCTCCCCAGTGATACGGCGTGCCGAGGTAGGACAGGGCGGTCTCGACAGGGGAACCGGGCTCGATCACCACGCCGCTGGCTTTAAGCTGCGCGGCGATCTCCGGCGTCATGCCGACGCCGACGCCGCCCGACGCCGCTGCGGCGAACGGATCGTATCGACCCTCCTCGTTGACCGAGGCGAGCGAGCTCAGGTAGATCTCGGCCGCCTCGTTCTCACGGCCGGTGAACAAGGCCGTGGCCGGGAGCGGGAAATCAAGCGCGACGGTGCCCACATCGGCGTACTCGGCCGAGACCACCACCGTCTCGGTCGGAGTCGTCGAGACAGTGGTGGTGCTGTAGGTCACGTGCGCGAGGACCGCGCGTTCCACAGCTTTGAGATCCGCGTGGTCGAAGTCCTGGTCGCACTGCACGGCGGCGATCGCCACCAGGTAGCGCCAGTCCGGTGCGCTCACCTGCACATCGGTGAGCTCCCCGCTTGTCGCCTTGGCATCGGCTCTTGCCTGCGCGTTCCCGGCGACGGTGTTGCCGATCTTCGCAGCAAGCTCGAGGTAGTCCGCGATCACGGCCGGTAGGTCCGGCCGCCCGGTGCCGCCGAAGATTACGGTGGGCACCGCGGCTGCGAGCGCGCCCAAGAAGAGCGCGCCCACCACCAGGATGCCCGCCGTCACGCCGACGATCTGCAGCGTGCAGCCGGCCGTCTTCTCCGGGTCCTGCGCGGCCCGCAGGCCGAGGGCGACCGCTACCCGCTTGAGGATCCCGAGGACGACCGCGCCGGCCGGGGCAGCCATCGCTACCGGCCTCCCCCGCCGCCGAAGATGCCGAGCTCGGCTTCGGTCACCGTCACGCGCACTTCTGTCGAGCGTGAGCCCACTTTCAGCCACGCGCGAGCGCGCTGCTTCGCGGCGAGCAGGTCCGCTTCACCTTCGGAGAGCCCGTACAAGTCGCGGATCTCCTCGAGGTTCTTGCCGTCCGCCCCAAAGATGATCTTGAAGCAGGAGTCGTTCATGAGGGCCTGCCCGCTGCGCTTGACCTCCGGATCCAGGAAGTCCCCGGCGTTGTGCGAGATCACGATGAGCCCGCCGCCGTACTTACGGATCCGCTTGGAGAAGTTGCGCATCGTCTCAAGCGCCTGCGGAACCGCCGGATCGACGAGCAGGTAGGCCTCGTCGACCGCGAGCAAGATTGTCTGGCCGGTTGCCTCGTTGGCCGCACGGTTCTCCTGCACCTGCCGCCAGGCGGTCGTGAGTAGGTTGAAGTACTGGGCCCGGCGGGTGGCCTCGTCGGCCTCCTGGAGCTCGTGCGTGTCGAGCACGACGAAGTCCGACTCAAGGCGCACGTTCGTGTGCCCGTTCCACAAGACCGCACCGGCTCCCTCGCCGGCCGAGCGCAGCAGCGCGCGGAGCTCGGTGAGTGTCGCCCGCCGGCCGGGTTCGGCCTCCGCTTCGGCCGCTGCGCCGACGAGCTCGTAGAGGTCGAACATAGTCGGGTAGTCCTCGGGCGCCAGTGTGGCCGGGTCGGTGTCCCAGGTGATCCCCCGGACCCGGTAGACCGCCTCCAGCGCCGCCTCGAGCTCCGCCATCGCAAGGCCGGAGAGATCCTGCACGGCGAGCTTGATGAAGGTGCGGAACATCTGGATTTGCCGGGCGAGCGCCGAGGACTTGCCCTCGTCCTCATCGTCGCCGGCCAATGCGTCTGCGATCTCCAGCGGATTGATGATCGTCTGGCCCCCACCGGCGTTCACCCACTGACCGCCGAGTGCGGTGCACATATCGCGGTACTCGCGCTCCGGGTCGATCACGATCACCTTCGTGCCCGTGGCCCACTCGTTCAAGAGGATCTTCTTGACCGCCGTGGACTTGCCCATACCCGGCGCGCCGAGCACGGTCCAGTTCGAGTTGGTGCGGTCTCCCCCGCGCTTCCACAGATCCAGGATCACCACGCCGCCCATGCCGTCGCGGCCGAGCGCCAGTCCCTCGTCGTCGTTGATCCCGGAGTTCACGAACGGGAGCCCGCCGGCGAGTGTGGAGGCCGGGATGACCTTGCCCGCGAAGTCACTGACTGCCGGATCGGTGTAGCCGTAGGGGCCGGTGTGCAGTACTCCGCCCTCCTGCAGAAACGCGAGCTTGCGCGCGGTGAGCTGCTGTCCGGCCAGCGCACCTATCACTTGGTTCGTGCGGTACTCGAGCTCGCGATCGTTCGCGGCGTACACGAGGATGGTGAGCGTGGAGCGGAAGACCGTCTCGCGCTCCGCGTCGAGCCGGTGCATGAGGGCTTGTGCCTCCTCGAGCGAGCGGCGGGCTCGCATCGCAGAGAGCGCGTCTCTACGGTCGGTCTCGGCCTCAGTCGCCCACTGGACGATCGACTTGTTCAGGTTGTCGATCAGCTCGGCCGGGTTGTAGGGTGCGGCGTGGACGTTCACGACAACGCCGTCGAGTGTGGCCAGGCGGGAGAGCCAGCCGGCGGCGACCTTCGGCGGATAGCTCGTCACCGCGAGCACCGTCGCGACGTACTCGCCCCACTGGAGGCTCATACGGGAGAACTCGACACCTGAGGGGGCGATCGACTCGATCACCCGGCTCTTGCGCGTGACCGGCGCGTCTGCCGCTTTCTTCGCCATATCTAGGCCTCCTCAAGCGTCGGCACGATCGAGAGCTCGAGCGCGGAGGGCAGCATCGCCGCCTGCCGGGGCATCGCGTAGAGCATCAGTGCGCGGTGGAGCTCGTCATACGCGCAGAGCCGCGCGTCCACTCCCCCGCCGGCCAGCCGTTCGGCGAAGTGCGCAGCCCGCTCGCGCAACCGGGAGAGTGCATGACCGTCTGCCGCAGGCGGCTCCGAGATCACGAGATAGTACTGCCGCTCGACGCACGCGCCTTCGCGGACGAGCCTCGTCGCCTCGCTCATCGCACTCTTCAAGACCAGCCGCTTCTTCGGGTCGGTCTCGCCTGTCAGCCTGGTCTCGAGGCGCATCATGTACCGCTCGAGGTCTGCCGTGCGCGGCATGATCACGAGCGAGAAGCCCCCTTGCTCGGCGTTGTAGGCCTCCTGATACGCCGTGATCAGGCGCTTGCGGTCCGAGGGCCCGAGCAGTGCGAGGTCGGACGGGCTCACACGCAGGAGCGCGGTGAGTGTGCCGTCGGTGAGCTCGAGGTGATCGTCCCGTATGTCCTCGACCGGGAGCCAGTCAGCCACCGACGGGATGGCCGGAGCCGCAGCCGGCCGGGTCTTCGTCTTCGCCATGCTCAGATCTCCCTACTCGTGTAGACGTATCGCTTGGGTCGCTTGTTGAACGACCGGAAGCGCCGGACGAACTCGAGAACGGAGGTGCCGTTCTGCCGCGTGACCGTAGCCCATGTAGCGAACAAGACGATCGCGGCGGATCCGAACGCGAGCGGGATTGCGATCGGCAGCAGGCTCACGAGGAGCACGACGGCCACCCCGGCGGCCACGTAGATGTACGGACGCTCACGCGCGCCGATGCCCGGCAGGAGTTGTCTGCCCATCGCCTCGCGGCCGGGGATGATGTAGGTCTGATCCTCCAAGGTGTCCTCCTACCAGCTCGTCGTGTAGCCGTAATAGCGTGCGATCGCCATGATCAGGCCCGTCATTGAGGCCAGGACCGCGGCGGCGGCGAGTGTGCGTGCGAGCCGCTTCTTGAGCCGCGGGGTGTCCCCGCCGTCGGTGTCACCCAGGATCTCGATGCCCGTCCAGACCGCCCGCGCGACCAGTACGGCCGAGGCCAGTCCGAGGATCACGGCCGCGATTCGGTTCAAGAGGGTCACGGCTTGCATGCGCTATCTCCCCGCCGCGACCTGGACCGCCGTCGCGCCGGCGTGCGCGAGCACTTGCCCGGTGCCGGTGGGCTGGCCCTGGTGCATTATGTTCGCGAAGAAACGCGGAGCTTTGATCGTCACCGCGAGAAGCGCGAGTTGGACGATGAACGAGCCTATGCCGCGCGTCCCGACGGGCCAAGTGTCGGGGGTCCAGCCGATTAGGGCTTGGTTCACAAACGCGTAGAGGCACAGGCGCAACAGGAAGATTTGGAGAACCTGCGTAAACGTCAGGAGGAGCAGGTTGCGCACCCACGCGCTCCACATCGAGCGGTCAGCGCTCGCATAGTTCACGGCGAATAGCGGACCTACGACGACCATCAGGGCTAGCTCTATGGACCGCTTGGCGATCTGAAAGACGATCACAGCTAGCATAACAACGAGTACGACGACGAAGATTGTGCTCCAGAGTGTCTTCATGATCGGGGCGCCTGTTCCGGACATTGTCGACAATAGGTTGTCCGTCACCCACTTCTGGTATTCGAGTATCGTTCCGGCGTCGACCTGGACTGTCAGATCGATTCGCATCAGATCGGCAGTCATCGCCGAGCCGACGGCGATCGCCTGTCGCACGAGTATCGGGATCGCCCAGATGGCGGCGGTGGCCGCGACGCCCCGGATCACGAAGTTCGACAGTGGCACCTCGTCTTCGACGCCCGCGCCGTACATCATCACTCCCTTGTAGAGCAACATGAGAATGAGCGCGGCGGTGGAGAAGATCTGGACGTACGTCGTTGAGCGGGTGATCGCCTCCCACTCCAGGATGCTTGTAGTGAAGTCCGCAACGGCAATCAGTAACGGCGTGAACACATTGATGAACCCGCCTAGGAGATCGGCGAGAAGCTGGAGTGCCCATTCGGTAATGACATTCACAACGGCGACCCCCGTCGGTTCCGGTGAGCTCTACCTACTGGAAGTAGCTCGAGATCGCGGTGAGCAGACCGGAGACGGAGAGCGCGACGGCGAAGATGACGGCCGCTCCCTTGAGCTTGCGGTTGAGTGCCGCCTTCTCGTGCTCGTCTCCGGCGAGCATGCTGCGCACGAACAGCCACAACATCACGATTGTCGCGATGAGCGCGAGCATCCCCGTGACGATCGTCGTCGCGTCCTGGATCAGCGCCTTTGTTCCAGTGACGAGCTTGGTACTCTCGAGACTTTGCGCGTATGCGGCGGCCGGCCAGCCGGCCGCTACAGCGGCTACGAGAGCGGTCTTTGAGATCTTGCGCATGTTCTCTGCCTTCCTTCTCGACGGCACGCGGCTTCTCCGCGCGCTCGACTGACCTAGTCGTTCGTGGGCCATGAGCGGGCCCGGTCCTCCTTCTGTTCTTGCTTCTTGCGCGGGGCCCACACGGGCGGGAGCTCGAGCGGGTAACGCGGTATTGCTTCTTCGCGCGCGCGAAGGATCGCCGCCGTCGTGCGAGCGTCCGACAGGCCTAGGTCCGCATTGGCCCGGAGCAGTGAGAGGTCCGGGGCAGGGAACACCGCGGGGAGCTGTCGGGTCCGGATCACGATCGCCCCATCCGCAGGATCCCACCGGCGGATCTCGTCCGCCATGAGCAGGGGCCGGCCAGCGAGCGATTCATTGCGCGACGAGGACGCTCCCCTGTTCGGGTCGAGTGGTGAGAGTAGATCGACTCGTTGCGAGACGCCGCCACTCGTTGTCTGGATTGTGTAGCGCCCCAGCATCTTCTCGAGCATTTCCGCGGTCGGCGGGTGCGACGTCGAGAGGTAGATCCATGTGTGGCAGTTGCCGAGGATCGTGCCGGAGCCCTTCTGATACAGCGCCTCGATCTGGTCGATACCTTGAATGGCGAGGATGAAGCGGATGCCACGGCCGCGGGCGACCGTGAGCATCTGCGCGAAGCCGGGTATCGCGGGGATGTTGCCGAACTCATCGAGGATGAAGCTCACGCGGCGCTCGAGGCGGCCGCCGCGCTCGTTGGCGACCTCGATCAGCGTCTGGTAGAGCTGGCGGACGTAGATCGCGGCGAGAACGTTGTAGACCTCGCGCTCGTCCGGGATCACGAGGAAGACGGCCGTCGGCCGGTCGGCGACGGCGCGCATATCGTGGCGCGGCCGATTACCCGTGCCACTGGTCACTGAGGCGATGTTCGGATCGGCGAAGATCTGGAGTGAGGCGAGTGCGGAGGTGAAGATCGAGGCCTGGGTGCGTTCGCTCGCGATGCCAGCGGTGAGCCATGCCGCGGCGGCCGGGTGTGTCGTGGGCAGTGTGTCCATCAGGTCTGTCAGTGGGATCCGGTCGCGCATAGGCGAGTCAGGATCCGCCACCGGACGCCCCAGGCGTCCGAGCATGGTATAGACACCGTACAGGTGCTTGTTCTCCGGGGACGGGGCTTCGAGGGCGACGTAGAGCGATACCGCCGCGATCGCGCCGGCGGCCGTGGTCGTCCAGAACGAATCACTGGTCTTCGGCTGCGAGGCGGACACGAGGGCTGATGCGATCTCTTGCGCGGTGAGGGAAGCGGTCGATGTGTCTCCTGCCAGTGCAGCGTCCACGACTTTGTGAAGGGGATTCCACGCGTGTGACTTCGCTGGATCCCGGAAGTTCATAGCGACCACGTCGTACCCGCGTGCCTCGAGGTACGGCTTGCATGACAGGTAGAGCTCGCCCTTGGGGTCGGCGAGCACCATCGAGTCGCCGGAGCGGGCGCACGCATAGATCGTCTGGAAGATCGTGCGGCGCGTCTTACCCGAGCCGGTGGTGCCGAGTATGAGCGTGTGGGTATCGTCGGTCGCCAGGCAGTAGCGCTCGCGGCCGGCGTCGCGCTCGACGCCGAGCACCACACCGCCTGCAGGCGGGTCCCCGGTCGCCGGGTCCCACACAGTCACGGAGTCCCGGCGTTCACGGTCGGTCTGGAAGCGCGCGGAGCCGTATTCGCTCGCACCGGCCGACGGTGGGCCGTACTTCCCCGCGCCGACCTTCTGCCTGCCCATGAGCATCGGCGATCCCGCGAACCAGGCGACGATGCCGGCGACGATCAGGGCCACAAGGGTGACGAGCCGCAGGCGCTCGTCAGTGAGGGCGATCTTCCAGGCCTCCAGGAAGGGGGCGCGCCACCACGCGAGGAAGGGTGCTGCAAGACCATCGGGTGGCGTTGTCTTCAAGTAGTACATCACTGAGACCGTCCGCGGTACCGCTGCAGCGGCGAGGATGAACCCTGCCGTGCGGATCGCCGTTCGTCTGATCGTGCCTGGACGGTTCATCGCTCCCCCTCCCGCCCCCCTCGGGCGCTTACTGTTTGTAGTATGGTATCATACTCCATAGCCTTCAACCACAGGAGGGATGGGGATGGCACGCTTTCAGCCGATCGAGGTCGAGCACACAGAAGGCAACGACTCCCGGTTCCCCGGTGAGCTCGTCTTCGGCGTGGAGCGCTCCGCGCTTCTGAGCGCGGCCCCCGACTCCCCCCTTGCGGACTACATCGCCTCAATAGATTCGGCTAACGCGGCCTACTTCTTGACCGTGACCCCGACGCGGGAGCCCGGCCGCTACCGGCCTGCACGCGCCGTCGTCAGCGGTCTCATGGTCGGTGACGAGGCCGCATACGTCTACAGCTTCACCGCTGAGACAGGCGTGCACACCGCGCGGAGCGAACTCGAAAGCGGCTTCGGCCTCGAGGCGCGGCGGGACCTTCCGCTACTCACCGGCGGTGAGGTTGACGCTCTGCTCGGACGTGAGCCGGTACGGATCCTCGCCCCAGAGCCGGAGCCCGAAGGACTTGACGTCTGGCCAGTCTCTCGTGAGTTCTTAGAGAACCACACGGAGCTCTTCGGGCCCCTCCTGCGGGCCAGTGATGCCGCTCAGTTCGCTTTCACGGCGCCTACCGAGGCCTACACAGCCGCTGCAGCCGCAGAGGTAAGCCGCGGCGTCTGGGCGGTCGCAGGGCCTACCGATGTGCCGGTCATGGTGCCGGCCAAGAGTCCCTTCGGCGCGATCGAGGCCTACCGGGCTGAGATTGACGCCCGCCGTCTCCCCTCTCGCGACGCCTTCCAGTCGCTCGCGGACGAGGGTTACACCTTCGAGGGTGCCGGGCGCATGGCGCTCGGCGTGGTCGATCGTGAGGCGGCCCTTCCCCATCAGCGCGAGGTCGTCTACATCGCCGGGCCCTACAAGGCCCCTGATGCGGCGGGCATCCGAGAGAACATCGAAACCGCCGAGCTCGGTGGCTGCGCGCTTATGCGAGAAGGCTACGACGTGATCGTCCCGCATACGCAGTCCCGGATCGACGGGCACGGCGAGTTCGACGATCCGCGCTGGGTTGGCGCGACCATGAACCTCATGGAGCGCTGCGATACGGTCGCTGTCCTGCCCGGTTGGGAGCACTCCGCCGGCACCTGCGCTGAGATCGACCGAGCGATCGAGCTCGGTAAGCCTGTACGCGCGATCGGCGAGATGATCACAGGTCCTACTCCGGCGAGACTCTATATGTCCAGGGCGTCGCAGAACGCGATCCAGGAGCGCGCGGCCGAGACTCTTTCGGCCGACAACGACGCCCGGAGGACCTACCGCGTCTTCGAGTCTCGCGACGGCGAGCTTGTCGAGTTCATCCCTGAGCGCGAGCACGCGCACGTTGCGCCTCGGCCGGGTGTCTATGACCGGGCCGTCGCCTCGATCGGGCAGGTCCAGGCCGACCGGGTCGCTGAGGCCGTCCGCGCTGCCTACAACCAGGGCTTCGACAGATGAGTCCACTTGTCACAAGCCCGGTGACAGCCCCTGTATGTTGTTCCTTGCCCCGTTGCGGGGCGCGCTATATGGTGTTCCAAAGCGAGAGAGGGGGTTTTCCGCACACCTAGATGCAGGCGGCTGGAAGTGAGTCGCTGAACATACGAAAGAACCGCCTTGCAGGGCGGTTCACTTCAGGAAAGATATGTGGTTCGTCTGGGACGACGTGCCCTTATCTTAGGGGAGTGTTGCCGAAAATGCAACCGTCTCCCTATCGCCGCCGGCCCGCTGGGGCCCCGGGATCCTACAGGTTCAGGCGCGGTTCACAGCCGCTGGCGGGTCATCCGTCTGTATCCACGGGGTTAGAGCCTGCGGGCGAAGCGTGGCCGGATCCAGCCTCCCCTGCGAGACGGTCACAAGCGGCCCCGGACGACCGATCAGGTCCAGCATGAGCCGGGATGAGACCCCGACGTGGCAGTGGGGATAAGCGCGAGACACCAGCAGGTTCCAACACGCCGCACCTGCGCCGCTCACGGCAGTGAGAGAGGCGAGCGCTTGGTGAGTCTTTGCACACTCACCCTGTCAAAAACCGACGGACTAACCTAAACGGCAGACAGTTCCTCTGCTCTCTGCGGGGGAACTGTGCCCTCCCTCGGGATCTTCCTTCCGGCAGGGTTCACAAGACACCAGGTTCTTGACCTTCATCCTCTGAGATAAGAAGAAGCGAGCCGTCCACATCGCGGGTGAGGGGCCGGGAGCAGCTGGTAGAGCGATTGAAAGCTCTTACTCGAATGAAGTACTTGACCTGCACGGCCCCGAACGTTCTTCGCGTTGTGGTCGGGTCGTGCTCTTGACCTTGCTCTTCTACGAGTCGAATAACGACTTCTGATCGTGTCTCTTGAGGTCGATCTTCTGAGCTCGTTGGAAGGGTTCGTGGACGAAGGCCGGCAGATCGGGCTTCTTGTCGAGCTCGAGGAGGTCTGCGATCGAGAGGATCTGGAGCCTCGGATAGTCCCGGTTCCACACTTCCGAGTGCCAGAACCCGGCTTCTGCAGCTTCTTGTCGCATCGGGCGCGATGGTTCCTCGAGGGTGATGAAGAGACCGAGTGGGGCTTTCTCCCTCTCGAGGGTACCTTTGAGATCCCGGATCATCGAGGCGTTCACTCCCCCACTCTTCACGCTCACGATCACACGCTCGCGCTTGCCGCCAGCATCGGTGAACCCGATTACGCCGTCTATACCGGCATCGGCGCCCTTCTTCTTCTGACCGCCGACAGGCTGGGCTCCCACAAGTGAGAGTGCCCACCACTGGAACTGATACCGGCCGTCTCGTGGATCCTCGGCGAGTGCCTTCGCGCCGATCACTTCGGTGGGCTGTCCGACGACTTCCACGTTCTCAAGACCAAGAGTGTCGAGGAGCCGGGCTTTCATGACCGCGATCGAAAGATACGTGACGTCGATACCGATCCACCGGCGGCCGAGCTTCTGTGCGGCGACAAGAGCAGTCCCGCAGCCGCAGAACGGGTCGAGTACCACGTCGCCGGGGTTTGATGAGGCCTCCAAGATCCGTTCTAGGAGGACGAGGGGCTTCTGTGTGGGATAGCCGAGCTTTTCGGCGCTTGCCGCTTGAAGGGGTGTGATGTCAGTCCATACATCAGTAGCCTTGCGCCCCTCTTGCTCCAAAAGGTAGTGCTTCCGGCCGATCCGGCCTCCTGGTTTAGTGGGGAACGCCAAGCGGCCTTCCTGATCGAGTTGTTCCATGAGATCGCGGCTGACCCGCCAGCCTTTAGCGGGCGGCTGGAAACCCTTGTACTCATACGTGAGGTTCGGGCGCGGATTAGGGCTGTCCAAAGGGGCGATGCGGTACGGTCCTCGGCCGTCGTGGTCGTCGAGGCGGTATCGAGACAAGTAATCGGCATCTTGAGAGAGGTACTGCGGCCGAAAGGAGTAGGTGGAACCCTTCGCGTAGAAGAGAAGGACGTCGTGTACCGCCCCCCACTTTCGGACGGCGTCGCCCTTGGTGGCGGTTCGTTGCCAGGTGATCTCACTCAGGAACCGCTCAGGACCGAAGATTGCGTCGAGCGCGACCTTGAGGTAGTGGCTCGCTGTCGGGTCGCAGTGGAGGTATAGCGAGCCGGTGGGCCTGAGGACCCGGTGGAGCTCCACGAGCCGCACGGTCATCTCTGTGAGGTAGGCCATCATCTGGTTCGTGCCGATCCCGTGACGGAGCGCGTCGACGATCGTCGAGACGGAATCAGGCACACGGCCGCCGTTGGAGGCCGTGTTGGTCAGGTACTCGTACTGCCTCTCGGCGTCCGGGCCCCAGTGCCAGGTGTCCTCGAAGGCGACGAGCTGCGCATCGCTCTTGTTGCCGGACTCATCCTTGAAGATCACGTTGTAGTCGCGGTTGGAGTTGAAGGGAGGATCCAGATAGACGAGATCGACCGACCCGTCCGGAATGTAGTCTCGCAAGATGTTGAGGTTGTCGCCGTAGTACAGGCGGTTGGTGAGCTCGTCAGTCACGTGAGGCCTCCCGGTCGCTTCGACACGCTCAGTCTACTCGAGCCTGCTGCAGCGGGGGTTGCGGTTCGTGGTATGTTTTGCTATAGTTGAGGACGAGAAAGCTTCGATGAGAGGGACACGGTTATGGCAGGCGAGGTACGTGAACGGATGCTTGGGGGCGGGTGGCGTCTGGTCACCGGCCGCTATGGATCCTCGCCGGTCTTCCTGAGTCCGGAGGGAGACGCGTACACGACCGAGGACGCGATCCCCGCCCAGGACGTGGCGGCGCTCCTCGGGGTGTCTTCGGCGCGGGTGCGACAACTGCGCGCCGAGGGGCGGGTGGAGGCTTTCGCGAGCAAGAACACCTACGAGATCCTCGTCGCTTCGATCATCGACTACATGAACGGCGGGACGGCGACGATCCTTGCACGAGAAGAGTCGAGTCCGTATCAGCTCACTTCACACGGCGGGTACCGCATCGTCGTCGAAGAGGACGGCGCAGTGCACGTGGAGACGCCGTTCGGCGCGGTCACCGGGCCGCTCGGTGAACAGTTCGATAGCGTCGAAGACGCCGAGGCGGCTATCAGGCAGGCCATCAGCGACGGGTTTCCTGATCTACCGATCGTGGGCGGCGGACGGTGACCGAGATCGAGATCCCGTGGCCGCTCCACCAGGGCTCGGCTCCGGACCCGGCGACCGAGGCCGGGATCCGGGCTCGCGTCGCCCGGGCATCGGCGGTGCGGACGATCTCGCGCATGTGTGAGAGCTACGGCATCTTGACCGACGCGGCATGCCGCGAGGGACTTGAAGAGCTCGTCGAACACATCGCCGATGCGGTCGTGGCGGCGCTCGAGTGTCGAGCGGCGTGTCAGGGCAGACCGGTAGTGTGGTCGGCGGAGGACGGCCTGACGGCCGGCGAGGAGAGGATCGGATTATGAATCAGGTCGGGTTGATCGGCAATCTCGCAAAGGACCCGGAGCTCAAACAGCTCCCTGGCACCGACGGGCGGATGGTGCTCGAGTTCGCATTGGCATGGAGCGAGCGTTACAAGACCGCTGAGGGCACATGGGATGAGCGGTCGCAGTTCATCGACTGCGCGGTCTACGGGCCGTACGGCGAGAAGCTGGAGCGGTACATGAAGAAGGGCGACCGGGTCGGTGTCGAAGGCCGGATCAAGTACCGGGCCTGGAAGAGCGACGACGGGGCGACACACTCTAAACACAGCCTCGAGGTCTATCATGTTGATTTCTTGAGCGCCAAGGATGACACACAGGAGCTCGACAGCGATGAGTGACTCCCTGCACAAGATCCGCCTCGAGGCGATCGAGCAAGCTGGCGCGGAGCTTCGCGGATGGGCGCAGGTGTTCGAGGCCAGGGCCGGGCGAGGCGAAGGCGCTAGCCCGGAGGACCTGCGAGCGATGGCCGACGAGTGGTTCCGGAAAGTCGCGATCGAGCTCGAGATAGCAGCGGCAGGCGGGCTTGAAGCCTACCGCGATCACGGGTTGGTGCGATAAGCTTTTCACACGCTCCCTCCGTCCTCTTGACAAGCACGGTAGAGCGAGAAGGCCCCCGCCGAGGCGGGGGCCTTCGCCTATCGTGAGGGCCGGCGCGGAGGGGACGCGCCGGCGTAGGGGACGTGATCGTAGCGCGTCGGTCTTACCGGGATCTAAACCGAAGTGAAACGGACGCGGTCCCCTTGTGGGGGCTTACGGTTTGTGGTATATTCAAGAGGTCAGAGGGAGGGTCTGCGAGAAGGGCTGGGGGTCATTCATGAGCGAACCCCGCGTCTGGAAGATGTGGGTGCGCGACGACCGGGAGTCGTGGAGCACTGTCGTCTTCGCGTGCTCGGCGGCCGAGGCGGAGCGAGCGGGCCGCGCGATCGAAGAAGCGAAGTGGGGCCGACCGATTATAGAGGTCTGGGGGATCGAAGAGGGCGGTGGCTACACGGCACCGGGGATGATCGACGCATTCACGCGGGCGTGTGCCGAGCACGGGCGGCCCTTCCCGTGGCCGGCGGCGACCCGCCCGGCCGAGAGTATGGACACAAGCGGACAGGAGGTCATGTGATGGATCGCGAGACAGCACAACGACTGAGGGATGAGATCGTGCAGTTCGGGACACGAGCGAACCGTCACGCGATGACGTCCGTGCAGAAGGCGGAGTACGAGCGCGCGCGGCGCTCGAGCCGCGATGCGACGCGTCACATCAACAACGTGCGGGAAATGGCTGGCCGAGCGCTCGGCGGCATGGAGAACCTTGCGGACAATCACGAGATCGATGACGGGGACGCGGCGGCAATCGCTCGTGCTCACCATGTGGTCCAGGCGATCGCCTCGGAGATCCAGGCGGGGTGTGCGGGGTGAAGAACGAGCCCGCCTGGCGGGCGCTTTAGTGGATTCCCAGCTCTACCGGTCTATTGGACGGCCTCCGGTCTCGGGGGCCGTCGGCGCTTCTCACGACCGCGCACTCGGCGCTGCAGTGCGGGATGGGGTGTTGTGACTACTGGGCGCGGGTCATTTCTCGTCGCGCTTCGGTGCGCGATCGTCACTCTGACGCTTACCTGTCTGCCGAAGAGGACGCAGGAACCGGCCGATGAGGCCGAGGACTGGGATCGAGACGAACACAAGCGCGCCCTCGACACTGTCTTTGATGAAGAAGGCACACGCCGCAAGCGCGAGACAGCCGACGAAGAGCACCATCGAGCCGACCGCACCGCGGCGCTCGGCGGCGATTTCCGCCGCGACGTAGAGGTCCTGTCGGCGAGACTCATCAGAAGAGAACGCATCTTCCCATGAGAGGATGCGTTCCTGGACGGGTTCAGGGTAGGCCGCGAGATCTTGGGGCGAGGGGATTCGGCCGCACCACTCGTAGGAAGCCATCATCCCGACGATGCGTGCAATCCTCTCGGGAGGAAGCTCAGCTGCCTCGAGCTCTTCGACAATCTCTGCGATCGCCTCTTCGGCTACTACGCTAGGCGCTTCGCCACAATCATCTTCAAGCCTAAGAGAGCACTACCGCGCGTCCCTGGGTGATCCTGTCTGTGGTGATGGTACCACTCCTTGCCTGTGTCTACTCCCGGGCGCGTGCGGGGCAGGCGCGAGCGGGCCGGCCGCCCCTGAGGCAGCGCTTGGCCGGCGAGCTCTTCCGGGGCGATCGCGGGGTCGTTGGCGGCGATCTTGGCGTTCATGATGCGCTCCTATCTGGTGCGGATCTACTAGGTTGTCCAACCGTACGGGACGTGTCACCCGGAGCACGCTCGGACGCTCACAACCAACCATGACGACAGGGTCACTAAGGACCGGAAGGATCAGTCCTCGAGCGTCACCGGATCCCGCCTCCGGGTCGCACCGATCGTCCGGACAGGTTTGCCGGACGATCTCGGCGGTCGGTCTGAATGACCGCCGCGTGACCACAAGGCGGGACCGGGGCGAAGGGCCGAAGTAACCTCAGGCCGCCGCGTGCCGCGCGGCGGGTGTCACCGCGCCGATCCGGCGCGGGCAAGACCAGACCGCAGGGGCGCGGGCGCGCCCCTGCAACCCCTTCGCATTGAGGCGCGATGATGCCCGGCGGGGCTGACACCGTCAAGCCGCGCACTCGGCGCACTCGGCAGCGGCGAAAAACAGCGGTTGACCTGCGGATTCTTTCCCTTTCCCCCTTGCACCTGCTTACGGTTCGTGGTACCCTTAGAGGGTCAAGAGGCAAGGCACCGAGCAGGTGCCGAGGGGAAGGGAGCTCTTCATGAGTGGACTAGGACGGAGGCTCTACCGCGTCGAGGTCTGCGATGGTTCGCAAGCCTGGACGACCGTCGTGGCAGCGCGGAACAAGAAGAGCGCCGAGCGGATCGCGCGGATCGTGGAAGCGGCCAAGTGGGGCCAACCGATCACGTGGGCAGGGAGCGCCTTCGAGGATCTGGGCTACTGCTCACCTCAGATGCTCGACGCGTTCGAGACGATGCAAGCCCGCTATGGCGGCCGGGATCTGGAGGCCGTCAATGACTAAGCGTGATGAGATCTATGCACAGGTGACCGAGCGATTCGTCGCGGCGCTCGAGGCCGGCGTGGTGCCGTGGCGCCAGACGTGGGCACTCACGCGGGACCACAACCCCGTAACAGGTACGCGGTACCAGGGCATCAACATACTTCTGCTCGCGCTCGCGAAGATGGACGCAGCGAAGGCGGGGCAGGAGTTTGGGCCGCTTTGGAGCACGTTCAACGGATGGAAGAAGCTCGGCGGATCCGTGAACCGCGGCGAGCACGGCTCGCTCGTCGTGTTCTGGGACGTCTCCGAGCGCGAGACCGGGGAGATCGGGCCGAACGGTGAGCCAGTCAAAGAGCCGCGCTTCCTGCTGAGGACCTACACGGTGTTCAACCTTGCACAGACCGCGGGCGTCACACTCCCGAAGGGATACGAGAGGCGAGAAGAGCTTGGGGAGATCGACGGAGAAGCGATCGCGGCCGACGTGATCGCGGGGATCGTGGACGGGCCGACCGAGACGAGCGCCGATGCGCCGTGGTACCGGCCGGGCGCGGATCTTGTCGGCATGCCGGAACGAGCTGCGTTCGATGGTCCGGCCGAGTACTGGGCGTCGCGCTTCCATGAGTACGTTCACGCGACCGGGCACGCCCGGCGGCTCAACCGCCCGGGTATCGCCGAGGCCGCTTCGTTCGGGAGCGACCGCTACAGCCGCGAAGAGCTCGTCGCCGAGATCGGCGCAGGGTTCATGCTCGCACGGTGCGGACTGCTTGAAGCGACCTTCGAGAACAACGCCGGATACATCGGCGGCTGGCTCGAGCGCATCAAAGGCGATGCCTCGCTTGTGGTGAAGGCCGCAGCCGAGGCCGAGAAAGCCGCGGCTTGGCTGCTGGGTGAGGTGAATGGCGCGGCCAGGGCAGCGTGACCCCTCTCCCCTGCCGGATCTTCCGACGGCCGCCCCGAGGGCGGCCGTCACCGTTTCATCCAGCCGGCCCGCTCACGCGGGCCGGCGCAGACCCCAAGCCCTCGATCGTCACCGCGCGACGGCGCGCGGGAAGAGCGTCACCGGATCCCGCCTTGTGGTCGCACCGACCGTCCGGACAGGTTTGCCGGACGATCTCGGCGGTCGGTCTGAATGACCGCCGCGCGACCCGAGAGCGGGACCGGGGCCAAGGGCCGACCCCCGGCCGCCGCGCGTCACGCGGCGGGTGTCACCGCGCCGATCCGGCGCGGGCAAGACCAGACCGCAGGGGCGCCGGCGCGCCCCTGCAACCCCTTCGCATTGAGGCGCGATGATGCCCGGCGGGGCCGACACCGTCAAGCCGCGCACACGGCGCACTCGGCAGCGGCGAAAAACAGCGGTTGACCTGCGGATTCTTTGTCTTTCCCCCTTGCACCTGCTTACGGTTCGTGGTACCCTTAGAGGGTCAAGAGGAAAGGCACCGACCAGGTGCCGGAGGAAGGGAGCCACCATCATGGCGAAGAGCCGCAAGCGGTACCCCGAGGGATTGACCATCCAGCACGTAAGCACCTACTTGGTGCGCGAGGCGACCGCCGCAAGCGCGGAAACGATCAACGACGATGCGGATGCTGCGCAGATGTTCCGCGAGGCGTTCGACTTCGACCATGCCGACCGCGAGGTGTTCGCCGCTGTCGCGCTCAACACCAAGAACCGTGTACTCGGCGCGTACCACGTCAGCATCGGGAGCCTGAACGCTTCAATCGTCCACCCCCGCGAGTTGTTCCGTACCGCCGTGATGCTCGGCGCGGCGTCAGTGGTGGTCGGACACAACCACCCGAGCGGCGACCCCACCCCGAGCGGTGCCGACATTCAGTTGACCCGCCGTCTGGTCAAAGCCGGTGACGTGCTCGGCATCGAAGTCCTCGACCACATCGTCGTGGGCGATACCTCGCACGTGTCGCTCCGCGACCAAGGGCTGATGTAACCAAACGACCGGCGGCGGGGCATCGGGAGACGCCCCGCCGCCTGAAAGGAGGCCTACGATGGCCGGTCAGACCAAGGACAAGCAGAAGGAACTCGCACGCGCGATCGACGCTGCGAAAGCCTACGCCGAGCGCGTCGGGATGGTCGTGCTTGAGCCGGTACCGGACGGATTCCATGCGAACGACTGCGGCGTCGATGTGTACGTCACCGTCGCCGTGCACGAGAGCGGCAAGGGCGCGCTCCCGGTGCAGCCGACGCAGAAGCAGCGGAGGCGCGCTGCGCGCGCCGGGTGGCGACACGACCACATCGCCCTGCTCATCCTGTCCGCCGACCGGGCGCTGCTTCGGCACAACCGAGCGGTGTGCCCCGACTAGGCCCCTCGCCCCGGCGCACTCACTCCCTGGTGCGCCGGGGCTCCCCCAAAGGGGCGCGCGCCCCCGGCACGCC
>Ga0207950_100101_pt1 | contig 35270 bp, 28 predicted proteins | sample Subbio11_8B_AprC_FD_184814 | JGI IMG/M metagenome (GOLD analysis project Ga0207950, IMG submission 184814) | Serpentinite rock and fluid subsurface biosphere microbial communities from McLaughlin Reserve, California, USA - CR11_8B_AprC (SPAdes) | ecosystem: Environmental > Terrestrial > Deep... | reverse complement strand
GAGCGCATCGCGGCGCTGCAACAGCAACAAGGTTAAAACCGAGGCGGCTTTTCCTCGGCTCGAGCGCCAATCCGCAGGCGCTTGACCTTTGGCTGCAGGTTCTCAGAGACTGAAACCGCAGGCGCTAAACCGCTGTCTGCAGGCGCTCAACCGTACACCACCGCCTCGCGCCGCGCACCCCGGTCGGGTGCTGGCGCCGGCTGACCCAGCGCGTGGCAGGCCAGCGCCTCGGCCACGCGGATGCCGTCCACCGCCGCCGACAATATCCCCCCGGCATAGCCCGCCCCTTCGCCGGCCGGGTACAGGCCGCGCACGTTCAGGCTTTGGTAGTCGTCGCCGCGCGGGATGCGCAGCGGCGACGAGGTGCGCGTTTCGACCCCGGTGAGCACGGCGTCGGGCAGGTCAAAGCCGCGGATCTGCTTGCCAAAGGCCGGCAGGGCTTCGCGCAGCGCCTGCAGCACGCAGTCGGGCAGCACACTGGCGAGGTCGGTGGGGTGCACGCCCGGCTGGTACGAGGGCTGTACGCTGCCAAAGGCGCTGGTGGGGCGCTGGGCCAACAGGTCGGCCACGCGCTGCCCCGGTGCGCAGTAGTTGCTGCCGCCGGCCACAAAGGCGCGCGCCTCCAAGTCGCGCTGCAACACCACGCCGGCCAAGGGGTGCACCTGGCCGCGCTCGGCCAGCGCTTGCGCCTGCTGGGCGTAGAGCGCGCCGCGCTGCGCGCCAAAAGCCGCCTCCCAGGCCGCGCTGTCGGCAGGAAATGCTTGCGGAAAATCGCGCGGCTCGATCGCCACCACCAAGCCGGCGTTGGCGTTGCGCTCCTGGCGCGAGTACTGGCTCATGCCGTTGGTGACCACGCGCCCGGTCTCGCTGGTGGCGGCGACCACGGTGCCGCCCGGGCACATACAAAAGCTGTACACCGCGCGCCCGTTGCGCGCGTGGTGCACCAGTTTGTAGTCGGCCGCACCGAGCAGCGGGTGGCCAGCGTGGCGGCCCCAGCGCGCGCGGTCGATCAGGCTTTGCGGGTGCTCGATGCGCACGCCGATCGAGAACGCCTTGGCCTGCAGCGCCACGCCCGCGTCGTGCAGCATGGCAAAAGTGTCGCGCGCGCTGTGCCCCAGCGCCAGCACCAGGCGCTCGCAGGGCAGCTCGGTTTCGGCGCCCGTGGCTTGATCGTGCACGCGCACGCCGCGCAGCCGCAGGGTTTGGGGCACGGGTGCGTCGGCAGCTGGTGGTGGGCTCCCCGGCGTGGCACGGTCGGGTTCATCGGGCAAATCGGGCAAATCGGGCTGCAGCAGCAAGGCACTCACCCTCTGCTCGAAACGGATCTCGCCGCCCAAGGCGATGATCTGCTCGCGCAGCGCCTGCACCACCTTGACCAGCCTAAAGGTGCCGATGTGCGGGTGGGCCCGGTACAAAATCTCGGGCGGTGCGCCGGCGGCCACAAACTCCTGCAGCACCTTGCGCCCGAGCCAGCGCGGGTCTTTGATCTGGCTGTAGAGCTTGCCGTCTGAAAACAAACCCGCACCGCCTTCGCCAAACTGCACGTTCGACTCGGGCTGCAGCTGCTGCTTGCGCCACAGCCCCCAGGTGTCGGCGGTGCGCTGGCGCACCGGGCGGCCGCGCTCGAGCACCAGCGGTTTGAGCCCCATCTGCGCCAGCACCAGCGCGGCAAACAGGCCACAGGGGCCAAAGCCCAGCACCACAGGGCGCCGCTCGGGGCGTGCGGGCCAGTCGGCCGGGGCGCAGGCCGGGGGGTGCCAGCGCATGTCCGGGCTGGGCTGGATGTGGGGGCGGCCGGCTAGGCGCTGCAGCAGTTCGGCCTCCTGCGCCGGGTCGGCCAGCGCCAGATCGACCACATAAACCACGCGCAGCTGCACCGAGCGGGCATCGAAGCTGCGCTTGTGCACCTGCAAGTGCATGATCTGCGGCTCGGGCACGCCCAAGGTCTGCGCCGCCAGCGCGCGCAGCGCCGCCAGCGGGTGTGTGGCGGTCAAATCGCCCGCATCGCCCTCAGTGGGCGCGGGCAGGGCAGTCAACTCCAGTTTAAGTTCAGACAGACGCAGCATGGCGGGCTCGTATTCATCAAGCAACGGGATCGGGATCATACGCCGGCTCGAGGAGGCGGTGTGGAGGCATCTGGTGCGGGGAGAGGCGATGGAATTTCCCGTACGGGATGGTTTGGCGTGAGCGCTTGTAAGATTGGCTAAAAATTCCCGATCAGGAAAGGTCGCTTGCGTGCAGCAGCAGATGGGATTACAATTTCCCGAACGGGAATTCCTGTAGATGAGCATCCCCATACGCACCACCACAGAGCTCGGCGACGCGCTGCGCTTGGCGCGCAAGCGCCTGCGCCTGACGCAGTCGCAGTTGGCCTTGGCGGCAGGGGTCGGCGTGCGCTTTGTCGTTGAGCTTGAAGCGGGCAAGCCCACGTTGCGCTTGGCGCAGGTGCTGCGTGTGATCGACGCCTTGGGCGGCGCGCTCCACCTCAGCGGGTTGGCAGAGCCAGCCTCAGCCAAACCGCCACCGGGCCACGAGCATGGCGCCTGAGCTGGAGGTCTTTTTGCACGCCGACCGGGTGGGCAGCTTGGCCCTCATCGAGGGGCGCTTGCAGTTCCGATACAGCCCGGATTGGCTGGCACACCCAGGCGCAGTCGCCCTGTCGCATGCATTGCCACTGCAAACGGCAGCCTTCGACGATGTGCACACGCGCCCCTACTTCGCCGGCTTGCTGCCAGAAGGGCAACTGCGGCGGCTGATTGCAAAGCGATTTCAAGTCTCGAGCCAGAACGATTTGGCGTTGCTCGATCGCATCGGTGGGGAGTGTGCCGGGGCTGTGACCCTGCTCAGGCCGGGGCAGCCATTGCCCAGTCTGCAGTTAGGCGAGGCCGTGCAGTGGCTGAGCGAGGCTGAGATTGTTGCCCTGCTCGACGAATTGCCGCAGCGGCCCATGCTGGCCGGCCACGATGGCTTGCGGCTTTCGCTGGCGGGCGCCCAAGACAAACTGCCGGTGGTGTCCGATGGCGCCCGCATCGGCTTGCCCGCACATGGCATGCCCAGCACACACATCTTGAAGCCCGCCATCCGCAACCTGACTGACACGGTGGCCAACGAAGGCTTTTGCCTGGCGCTGGCCGGGGCCGTGCAGCTCGAGCCGGCCAAGTCGCAGGTGCGCACCGTGTTGGGCCGGTCGTTTCTGCTGGTCGAGCGCTACGACCGGGTTGTCGATGCCCAAGGGCGCTGGCAGCGCTTACACCAAGAGGACTTTTGCCAAGCGCTGGGTGTGGTGCCCGAACTGAAATACCAGAACGAAGGGGGCCCGGATCTGGCTCAATGCTTCGGCCTGCTTCGGCGTTGCACGCGCCCGAGTGCCCCACAGATCCTGCGTTTGCTCGACTATGTGATCTTCAACGCCTTGATCGGGAATCACGACGCGCATGGCAAGAATTTTTCGCTGCTTTACCGGCACGGCGCAGCGGTGCTGGCGCCGCTCTACGACGCGCTGAGCACGGCGGTTTATCCGCATCTGACGCCCAAGATGGCGATGAAGATAGGCAGCAAGTACCGGTTCAGCGAACTCCAGGCGCGGCATTGGGACGCCTTTGCTCAAGCCGCAGCGCTGAGCCAAGCGCAGACCAGAAAGCGCGTCGCAGGCTTGGCCAAGGCGCTGCCGTCAGCGGCACGCAAACTGCAGTCAGACGCAGAGCGAGGCTTCAAGCACCAGGGCGTGGTGGAGCAAATCGTGGCCTTGATCGAGCAACGCTGTGCCTTAACGGTGCAAAGGCTCGCTGAACCTGCAGCAGACGGGGCCTGAAGGCGCGCAATCCGGGATAATCGAAGCCGTGAAGCCTGCCAGACCGCCGCTGGCGCAAGGCCCGAAAGGGCGCGCTGGAGGAACGTCCGGACTGCACAGGACGGCGCAGCAGCTAACGGCTGCCCACCGCGAGGTGAGGATCAGAGCAACAGAGACGAGTCCCTGGGAACCATCCGCTGCGGCGGCCGGAGCCTGGGGGGTGAAACGGGCAATCTCTGCGCGCAGCAACACCAAGTAGGCCAGCGTTGACGTGGTTCCGCGGAGCTGGCGGGTAGGTGGCACCGAGCCGTGTGGGCGACCCACGGCCCAGAGAAATGGCGGTCACGCGGCGGGCAACCGCCGCGCACAGAATCCGGCGTATCGGCAGGCTTCACACTTTTTCAGGCGGGTTGCGGCAGCGTCGAGCGCTCCGGCGGGACCGGTGCATCGGCCGCAAACACCTGCCCCTTACTGCCCGCTTTGGCGTTGTACATGGCCAGATCGGCAGCGCGCAGTAAGCCGTACAGCTCGCTGCCGTCATCGGGCGTGAGCGCCACGCCGGCAGAAGCCGACACCTGCAAACGCTGGGCCCCGTAATCGATCGGTGCTTCGAGTTCATGGCGCAGCCGCTCGACCATGGCGTCGAGCTCGGGCCGCGCCGGGCACTGGGCGAGCAGCACCACGAATTCGTCGCCACCCAAACGCGCGGCCAAATCGCGCTCGCGCGAGTGCAGGCGCAGGCGCAGACCGATTTCGCGCAGCACCCAGTCACCCGCCTCGTGACCCAAGGTATCGTTGATGGGCTTGAAGCGGTCGAGGTCGAACAACACCAGCGCGTGGCGACCGGGACGGCGCAACAAAGCGTTGCCGATCTCATCCAGCCCGCTCCGGTTGTAGAGGCCGGTGAGCGTGTCCGTCAGGGCGGCCTTTGCCAGGTGCTGGCTGCGCTGTTCAAGTTGGGTGTTTTGCTGCTGCACAAAGCGGATGCGGGCGCTCAGGGCCGCCGCAAACACCAGCGACTGCGCCACGATGCCCACCTCGAGGCCGTTGTGCAACCAAAACAACTGCTCCGACCAGCCCCAGTTGACCGCCACCACCGCGCCCACGGCCATGAAGGGCAACAGGCTGCCGGCGAGGTACCAGCGCGCCGGCCGGTAGCCGCGTTGCCACTGGCGCGCCGCGATCAGCGTCAGGCACACGCTGCCCACCACGGCCACGGCCTCGTTGAGGTGCTGCGCCCACACGGTATGCCCCAGCACACCCAGCAGCAAGGCCAAGCCGCAAAGGCAAACGAAGACCAGCAAGAAGCCGTCGATGCGCCGCTCCTTGCCGTGGCTGTTCAAAAAACCGCGGGCAAAGGCGGCGCAGGCGGCCAGCCACAGGGCCGGAAAAATCACGTAGCTGTGCTCGATCCACCACGGGTTGGTGGGCCACAGGTACTGGGCGGCGTGGCCGTTGAAGCTCGCCAGCGACAGACTGGCGAATGCGGTCATGGAGCCGAAAGCCAGCAAAACCGGGTCGCGCAAAGCCAAGTAGAGCGCCAGCATGGTCGCCAGCAGAGTCAGCAGCATGCCGTAGATGAAGCCGTCGAACAGGCGCTGGTGCTGGCGGCTCAGGTGGTAGTCGTCCGCGTCCCACAGCGTGGGGGTCATGTGCTGGGGGATGCTCGATTGCACCCGCAGGTACAGCGTGTAGGTACCGGGTTGCGGCAGGGCCAGCGGAAAGACGGCGCGCTCGCTGCCCAGTACCCGGCTGGTAAACGGGTGGATCAAGCCGGTGGTGAGCGGCGCCGCCAAGCGCTCGCCGGTGGCCGTGAGCGGCCCGTAAAAAGTGAGGTCGCGCAAGGCGGTGCTGGGCAGTTCGAGCAGCCAGTGGCCGCCCGGGCTGGGTTGCACCACGCGGATGCGCAGCCACCACACGGTCGGGCCGTGGGCGCGCAACAGCTGCTCGGGGTAGTGCCACGAGGCGGCCTGTGCCGTCTGGCGCACTTGCTCAAGGCTCAAGGCGCCGGTGGGGTCGGCCAGCAACGCGACGCGCCCTTGCAGGTGCAGGCCATGCGGCAGGCGCTCGAGCACCACGGCGGCAGCGGGTGGCCCTGATGCTCCAGGCGTTTGTGCCAAGACCGGCGTGCCCATCAGCAGACCAGCGGCCAGCGCCAGCAGTGCAGCGGCATGAGCCAGCAGCGCATTGCTGCGCGCCAGCAGCCCCGCGCCCAGCGCAAACAGCCAGCCCAGCGGGCGCGCACCCACGCAGCGGCGCGCTGGGCGCGGCCCGCTGTGTTTGGGCTGTGGGTCGGCGTACATGCTTAGCCTTCCAATATACCGCTTCCAAGGGCTGCAGGGAAGCGAATTTTGCCACCTAAGCAGGCATGGCCGCCCTAGGCAGGCAGCCCACGATACGGCCTACACTTCGGGGTATGATGAATCCGAAAAACAACAAAAGGTGGTGAGTTGGGACGATCGAACGCGTTGCGGGCCGTCTGCGCGGTGTGGGCAGGCAGGCGTTGCGTGCTGTGGCTGTTGCTTGGGTGCTTGGTTTGGGGATCGGGCACCGCTCGGGCGCAGCCCGGTCTGAATGGGACCAGCGCTGCGGTGGCCGATGCGCGGCCGCTGCTCACGCTGGGGGTGTTTGCCTACCGGCCCAAGCCCATCATGCTCCAGCGTTTCGCCGCCTTGGGCGATTTTTTGAGCGCCAGGGTGCCGGGCTACCGTTTCGAGGTGCAGGCCTTGAACGGAGACGAACTGGAGCAAGAGATCGAGGCCGGGCGGGTCGATTTTGTGCTCACCAACCCGGTGCATTTTCACCTGTTGCGCGAAGGCGGCCGCTTGTCGGGCTCGCTGGCTTCCATGGTGTTGCGCCACGGCGAGACCCCTGTGCACGGCATCGGCGGGGTGATCGTGCGCTTGCCCGAGCGCACCGATTTGGCCACGCTGCCCGATCTGCGCGGGCGCCGCATCGCGGTCTCGGGCCGCGAGAGCCTGGGGTCGTACATGGCCCCGGCGGCCGAGTTGCTGCAAGCCGGGGTGCCGCTGCAAGAGTGGCACATCGTCGAAACCGGGCAGCCAGTGGACCGGGTGGTCGATGCGGTGCTGCAGCGCGAGGTCGATGCCGGCTTCGTGCGCACCAGCCTGCTGGAAGACTTGGAGCGCGAGGGCAAGCTGCAGCCGGGGCAATTGGTGCACTTGAATCCGCAGCAGGTACCGGGTTTTGCGCTGCGCCTCTCGACCCGTCTGTACCCGGAATGGCCCTTCTTGGCCGCCGTGCACGTGCCGCCCGAGCTCTCGCACCAAGTGGCGCTGGCGTTGATGGACTTGCGCCCAAACGACCCGGCGGCGCTGCAGGCGGGGCTGTACGGCTTTAGCATCCCGGCCGACTACGCTGCGGTGGAGCGGGCGATGCGCGAGCTGCGCATGCCACCCTTTGATCAACTGCCGTCGGTGACCTGGGCCGATGTCTGGCTGCGCTACCAGCTCTGGATCGTGGCTTTGGGCCTGAGTGGCAGCCTGGTGCTGCTGCTGGCGCTGGGGCTGGGGCTCAATACCCGGCGCTTGGTGCGCATCAAGCGCGAGTTGCAGGCGGATCGGGCCTTGCTGCAGCAGCAGCGCGAGGCGCTGGACCGGCTGGCGCACTACGACCCCCTGACCGGGGTGCCGAACCGGCGCCTGCTCGAAGACCGGATGCAGGTGGCGCTGGCGCGCGCACGCCGTCAGGCCAGCCGCTTGGCGGTGTGCTACCTCGATCTAGACAATTTCAAGCCGATCAACGACCTGCTGGGCCACGCCGCCGGCGATCGGTTCCTGATCGAGATCACGCGGCGCTTGCAACAAGGCTTGCGCGCCGCCGATACGCTGGCTCGGCTGGGCGGCGATGAATTCGTGCTGCTGTTGGCCGATTTGAGCCACGAAGACGAGTGGCAGCCGGTGTTGCAGCGCATGCTGGAGGCGCTGCAGCAGCCGGTGCAGATCGATGGCCACGCAGTGGCTTCGAGCGCCAGCGTGGGGGTGGTGCTGTTTCCGGCCATGGCCGAAGACCCGGCCGACCCCGATACCCTGCTGCGCCATGCCGACCAAGCCATGTACCAAGCCAAGCAAGAGGGGCGCAACCGCTACCGGGTGTTCGGGCTCAAGGCTTAAACAGGCCCAGCGCCTCGATGCGCTGCAAGTGCGCCAGCAGCGAGCGCCGCGCCACCGGCCACAGGTGCGCAGGCACATCGGCATAGACCACGGGCAGCCAGTCGTCGATTTGGCCCTTGGGCAGCGCCCGCATGGCCGACAGCACCCGCGCCTCGCGCTGCAGGCGGTGCCGGCGCAGCCGCTCGATGGCTTGCAAGGGTTGCGTCAGCGCATGGCCGTGTGCGGGCAGGATGTGGGTCACGCCCGCGTCTAGGCACAGCGCCGCCAGGCGATCGAGCGCATCGAGGTAGGCGCTCATGTCGCCATCGGGCGGTTCGATCACCGTGGTGCTGCCCTCGAGGATGTGGTCGCCGCTGAACAACAGGCCGTCGCCTTCGAGCAGCAGGCACAGGTGGTTGGCGGCGTGGCCGGGCGTGTGCAGGACGCGCAGCCGCAGCGGCGCCGAGCGCCCGTCGGGGTGGGGCAACTCCAGCACCTCGCCATCGTGCAGGGTGCGGTCGGGGCGGAAAAAACTGTGCTCGCGCGCCGTGGGGGCGCTGGGCAGGCCCAAAATCGGCGCGACTGGCGCAGAAGGGTGCGCTGGGCGCTGCGCCGAAGGGCCTTGGCGGCACAGCGCCTGCAGCGGCAAGGCGGCGGGCGAGTGGTCGGGGTGCGAGTGCGTGCAGACGATGGCGCAAAGCTGGCCGGCGGTGGCTTGCCACAGGCGCTGCACGTGGGCGGCATCCAGCGGTCCGGGGTCGATCACCCAGTAGCCGCTGGTGGGCGCGCCGACTAGGTAGCTGTTGGTGCCGGGGCCGGTCATCAGCCCGGCGTTGGGAGCCGTCAGGCGCAGCACATGGGGCCGCAGCGCCACGGGTTGTTCGTGTTGCCAGTCGGGCGGGTCGTGCAAGGGCAGGGGGTGGATCATGGTCGGATCAGGGAATGGTGCGCGGTTTGTGCGGGTGGCGCGGCAACAAGAGATCGGCGGCAAAGGCTGGCAAAGGTGTGCAATCGTAAGGGCTGTAAATTTGGGTCTGGCGGCCAAGCAGCGCGGCACCACAAGATTGATAATGACGCCATTGTCAACTGTCTAGGAAAAACCATGCGCTTCGTCCCCTATGCCGCCTACACCGCTTTGGCCGCCGCTGTGGTGCTCACGGCTGGCTGCGCCAACATGACCGAAACCCAGCAGGGAGCCGCCCGCGGCGCCGCCATCGGCGCGGTGGCCGGAACCGTGATCGGTGCCGCCGCCGACGGCCGCGACGGTGCGTTGCGCGGGGCCGTGATCGGCGCCGGCGTGGGCGCCATCGGTGGCCACATCTGGTCCACGCGCATGGAGGAGCAGCGCCGCGCCATGGAGGAAAGCACGCGCGGTACCGGGGTCGAGGTCACGCAGACGGCCGACAACCAGCTCAAGCTCCACATCCCCAGCGATGTCTCGTTTGCCGTCGGCCGCGCCGACATCCAGCCCAACTTCCGCCCGATCCTCGACACCTTTGCCCAAGGCATGCTGCGCAACCCGCAAGCGCGCGTGCGCATCATCGGCCACACCGACAGCACCGGCACCGACGCCATCAACAACCCGCTGTCGATCAACCGCGCCGCCAGCGTGCGCGACTACTTGGTGGCGCGCGGTGTGCCGATGGGTGCGATCAGCATCGACGGCCGTGGCGCGCGCGAGCCGGTGGCCAGCAACGACACCGCGGCCGGCCGGGCGCAAAACCGCCGCGTCGAGATTTTCATGGCGGAAACCGCGCCGCGCTAAAGCGCAGTCCCGGCCCGCAGCGGTCGGCCAAGGCCCGAGTGGGGGTCCCAAGTTGGGCGGCGGCTGGCCGATAATGCAGCCATGCGCATTCCGTTCACCAAGATGCAGGGTGCGGGCAACGACTTCGTCGTGCTCGACGAGACCCGCGGCCGCTTGGGCCTCACACCCGCACAGTACCGCCTGCTGGCAGACCGGCACTTTGGCGTCGGGGCCGATCAGATTTTGAGCGTGCGCGCCGCCCCACACGCGGGCGTCGATTTCGCCTACGCGATTCACAACGCCGACGGCGGCGAGGTGGAAAACTGTGGCAACGGCGCGCGCTGCTTTGCGCGCTACGTGCACGAGCGCGGCCTAAACACGCGCCCCACGCTGCGCGTGCAAGCCGCCGCCGGGGTGCTGGAGTTGCGCTTGGGCCGCGACGGCCGGGTCGGGGTCGATATGGGCGCGCCGGTGTTCGAGCTCGAGCGCATCCCTTTTGACGCGGCGGGTTTGCAGCCGCGGGCGCAGGGCGGCTGGCAGGTGTGGCCGCTGGCGCTGCCGGCGGCGCTGGTGGCCGGTCGGTCCGCGCCTCAATCCGATCAGCCGGAGCCAGAGCAGGTCGAGCTGTCGGTGCTGTCGATGGGCAACCCGCATGCGCTGTTGCGCGTGGCCTCGGTGGCCGAGGCGCCGGTGGCGCAGTGGGGGCCTTGGCTCGAAAACCATCCCCGCTTCCCACGCCGCGTCAACGTCGGCTTTTTGCAGGTGCTGGGGCGCCAGCAGGCGCGCTTGCGGGTGCACGAGCGCGGGGCGGGCGAAACGCTGGCTTGTGGCACCGGAGCCTGTGCGGCGGTGGTTGCCGGCATCCGGCATGGCTGGTTCGACGAAGCCGTCGAGGTGCAGCTGCCCGGCGGCACCCTGCGCATCGAATGGCCGCAGTCGCGCCACGGTCTGGCCGCCGCCGTGCAGCTGATCGGCCCGGCCGAGACGGTCTATGAGGGGGTGATCGATCTGCCCGATCTGCCCGAACGGCCTTGAGAGGCTGGGCGCTTGGCGGAAAATCGGGTTTTTATGTCTCGACGCGCCACCCCACACCGCCTAGGGCGTCGCCAAGGTGCGCGCCCGGTTTCATCATCAAAGGAAAGTGCCCGTGCAGCCTGTACCCCCCATCACCGAAGACGACATCGCCCAGTTTCTGCTCAACACGCCCGATTTTTTTGAGCGCCACGCCGAGGTGTTGGCGCACGTGCAACTGACCAGTCCGCACAGCCAGCGCGCCGTCAGCTTGCAGGAGCGCCAGGCCGAGTTGCTGCGCGAAAAGATCCGCCACCTCGAACTCAAGGCGGCCGATATGATCCGCCATGGCTCTGAGAACGCGCGCATCGAGGGCTTGCTGCACCACTGGACGCGCCGCCTGCTGGCGGTGCCCAACGCCACCGATCTGCCCGAGGCGTTGCAAAACGGCTTGCTGGCCGATTTTGCCTTGCCCCAAGTGGCCCTGCGCCTGTGGGATTTGAGCCCGGCCCATGCCGAGGCACCGTACTGCCTAGGGGTGACGCCCGCGGCGCGGGCCTTGGCCGATTCGCTGCAGCAGCCCTACTGCGGCCCGAACCGGGGTTTTGAGGTCACGCAGTGGCTGCACGCCGCGCAACCGGTGGTTTCGCTGGCCCTTCTGCCGCTGCGCACCGCCGCCAGCCAGCCTTGCTTTGGCCTGCTGCTGCTGGCGTCCGACGACCCCTCGCGCTTCCAAAACGACATGGGCACCGATTTCCTGCAGCGCATCGCCGAGCTGGCGGCCGCGGCCCTGAGCCGCCTGCGTCCGTCGGTCGGCACAGCCTGAAAAGCGCAGAGACAAAAGAGGGCATCGTGGCGCGCCAATCCCCCACGCGCAACCCGAAGTGGGCGCCGGCCGGCGCGGCGCTTGCGCGCGGCCCGAGCGGCCCGAGCAGCCTCGAGCCGGCCCCCACCCCGGCCCCCACCTTGGCCCCGGCCGACGCCGACTGGCTGGCGCGCTACCTGCTGCACATCCGGGTCGAAAAACGGCTCGCGCCCCGCACCCAAGCGCTCTACGCCACCCACTTGCACGGGCTGGCGCAGCGCTGTGCGGCCGAGGGTTTGGGCTGGGCCAGCGTCAGCCCGGCGCATGCGCGGCGCTGGGCGGCGCAGTTGCGCGCCGGCGGCCGGCAGCCGCGCGGCATCGCGCTGGTGCTGTCGTGCTGGCGCGGCTTTTATACCTGGCTGGGCCGCCAAGGGGTGATCGCGGCGCACCCGCTGCAGGCGGTGCGCGCGCCCAAGGCGGCGCAGCCCCTGCCCAAGGCGCTGGACGTGCACGACGCGCTGCGCCTGGCCGCGCACCTGCCGCAGCCTGCCGGCCCTGCCCGCAAGGCGGGCGGCACAGACGGCGCAGAAAGCGAAACAGCTGCGGGCCCGCCGCTGGCCGCCACGGCGCCTGACTGGCAGGCGCTGCAAATCCATTGCCTGGTGGAGTTGCTCTACGGCAGCGGCTTGCGCATCGCCGAAGCGCTGGGGCTCGACGTGCGCCCGAGCAGCGCCGCGCTGGGCTGGGTCGATGCCCAAGCGGGCGAGGTGCAGGTGCTGGGCAAGGGCGGCAAGTGGCGCACGGTGCCGGTGGGCGCCGCCGCCCTGCAGGCGCTGGCGCAGTGGCTGGCGGTGCGTGCGCAGGCTGGGCTGGACGCCGGTGCGGCGGCCTTGTTCGTGGGCGCGCGCGGCGCGCGGCTCACGCCCCAAGTGGCGCGGCGCCAGTTGCAAGCGCTCGCCGCCAGCGCGGGCTTGGCGGGCCGGGTGCACCCGCACATGCTGCGCCACAGCTTTGCCAGCCACGTGCTGCAATCGAGCGCCGACTTGCGCGCGGTGCAAGAGCTGCTCGGGCACGCCAGCATCGCCAGCACCCAGATCTACACCCGGCTCGATTTTCAGCACCTGAGCCGCGCCTACGAAGCCGCGCATCCGCGTGCGCGCAAAACCACGCGCTAAAGCTGAAACTGCACTACACTGGCCGGTTGATCGGTCTGGTGCCTGGCGCTTGGTGCCAGCCCCGATCCATCCCGTCCGATATAGGCTGGGCCTTGTCGGCCCTTGTTTTGCTGCTGTGAGCCATCCATGTCCTTGATTCCCGCCACCATCCTGACCGGCTTTCTGGGCTCGGGCAAAACCACCCTGCTGCAGCGCCTGCTATCCGAGACGCATGGGCAGAAAATCGCCGTGATCGAAAACGAATTCGGCGCCGAGAACATCGACGCCGAGATTTTGGTCTCCGACACGACAGAGCAAATCATCCAGATGAGCAACGGCTGCATCTGCTGCACCATCCGCGAAGACCTGCGCAGCACCCTGAGCGACTTGGCCGAGAAAAAGCGCCGGGGCGAGCTCGATTTCGAGCGCGTGGTGATCGAGACCACCGGCTTGGCCGACCCGGGGCCGGTGGCGCAAACCTTCTTTATGGACGACGAGGTGGCCGAGAGCTACCTGCTCGACGCCGTGATCACGCTGGTCGATGCGGTGCACGCCGGGGCGCAGCTCGATGCCCACCAGCAGGCGCGGCGCCAGGTGGGTTTTGCCGATCAGATCTTCATCAGCAAGGCCGAACTGGTGAGCCCGGCGGCGCTGGCGGCCCTGCAGCACCGGCTCAAGCACATGAACCCGCGGGCCCCGATGGAAGCGGTGCATTTCGGCCAGGTGGCACTGAGTAAAGTGCTCGACCTGCGCGGCTTCAACCTCAACGCCAAGCTCGAGATCGACCCCGATTTTCTGCGCAGCACCGAGCCGAGCGAGCCCGAGCCGCACGAGCATGGCCCTGACTGCGATCACGGCCACGTGCACGGCCCCGACTGCGCCCACGAGCACGGCCACGGCCACGAACACGGCCCCGACTGCGACCATCCCTCGCACCGCCACGAGGCCCCGCACGGCCACCACCACCACGATGACGACGTGCAGAGTTTCGTCTATCGGGCGCAGCGGCCCTTTGACCCGGCGCGGCTCGAGGATTTCCTCGGCGCCATCGTGCAGGTCTATGGGCCCAACATGTTGCGCTACAAAGGCGTGCTGCACATGCAAGGCACCCAGCGCAAGGTGATTTTTCAGGGCGTGCACCAGTTCATGGGCTCCGACCTCGGGCCCGAGTGGAAGCCCGACGAAGTGCGCCAGAGCAAGATGGTGTTCATCGGCATCGATTTGCCGCGCGACATTCTGGTGCAGGGGCTGGAGCAAGCATTGGTTTGAACACCACCGGGCACCGCAGGAGACCGCCGCCATGAATCCGAGCAACCGCTACGCCAATTGGCCCTATGCCGCTGCAGCGCAAACCGATGCGGTGCCGGCGCAAGCCCAAGCCGCCCCTGCGGCAAACCCCGAGCCCAGCCCCAAACCAAGTCCTGAAGCCGACCCTGCAGCCGCCCCCGGTCTGGCCGTACAATCCGGGGCTTTTGTCGCCCCCGCCCCCGCGCTGGCTGCGGTGCCTGCTGGCGCTGCCGGGGGCCCAAAACGCGCATCGGCCGCTGTGGCGGCCCCAGAGAGGAAACCCGTAGTGAAAGACCCCGCCCCGATTGCAGAGGCAGTGGAGACCGCTGCCGCCGCGCCTGCCAAGCGCCCCACCAAGACCGGCCCCAAGGCCGGCCCCAAAACCGATAAACCGACCGCACCCGACGAGGTGCTCAAGGCCGGCAGCGAAGTGCGCCTGCCTTCGGTCAATAAGCGCGCCACCCAGGCCGCCATGCAGGCCCAGATGAGCCAAGCGGTGGAGCCCTCGCACGACCCGGGGGCCGCCAAAGCGGTGTTCAGCCCCAGCCCCGAGCGCGTGCTGGTGGCCATCACGCCCACGAGCCCGAAAAAAAACCCCAAGCTGAGCAACAACTGGAAAACCGTGCCGCTCGAGCAACTCACCGACGCCGACGTGCTGGCCATGCCCGACACCGAGTACATGAATGAGGTGCAATTGGCCTACTTCAAGCGCAAGCTGCAGCAACTCAAGCGCGACATCCTGGTCAACGCCGGCGAGACCACCGAGCACCTGCGCGAAGACACCTCGGTGGTGCCCGACCCGGCCGACCGCGCCACCATCGAAGAGGAGCACGCGCTCGAGCTGCGCACCCGCGACCGCGAGCGCAAGCTGTTGAAAAAAATCGAGCAGTCGATCGCCCGCATCGATTCGGGCGACTACGGCTACTGCGACGAAACCGGCGAGCCGATCGGGGTCGGGCGGCTGTTGGCGCGCCCCACGGCCAGCTTGTCGATCGAGGCGCAGCAGCGCCGTGAGCTCAAGCAAAAGCTGTTTGGCGACTAAAGCGCCGGCAAAGCGGCAGCAGCGACCAGGCCGCCATGAGCCCAAATGCCCCACCCCCGCGCAGTTGGCTTGAGCGCGTCAGCTCGATCGTGCGGCCGTTGGCGGAACCCAAGGCGCCGCTTGGCTCCTCTGATGCGGCCGGGTTGGTGGCTGAGCGCCAGTTGCTTAAAGATGCGGTGGCGCGCAAGCGCCGCAACGACGCGGTGCGCAACGACGAGCTCAACCACTTGCGCGAACTCATGCGCGCGCGCTGGGCGGCGCAAGAGCGGGATGGTTTGCCAGCCCCGAGCTCGGGCTTGAGCGGTCTGTCCACCCTGTCGCCCTTGTCGTCCACGCTGCAACTCGACGCTGGGCCGGGCGCGGTCAGGAACCGCACCATCACCGAGATCGCGCGCATCGAGTCGCAAATGTCGCAGCACTGGTTGCAGCGCGGTCTGGGGCCGGAGGCGGGCGGGACGCGCATCGTCGCCACCCGGTTGGCCCAAACGCTCGAACGGGATCTGTCGCAGTCGCAGCATTTGCGCGCCCGCTCCAAGGCAGCCGCGGCGCTGCCGATCGACGTCGTGACCGAAGAGCACCAGTCCACGGTGCAACAACTATCGGCCGCCCTGACCGAGCCCGAACTGGCGCAGGCGGCGCAGGCCTTTGCCCAAGGCCAAGACGCGGCGGTGGAGCGTACCTTGCGCGCCCTGCTGGTGCAAAAACCCCAGTCACTCACGGCCCGGGTGGCGGCCATGGCCTTGCTGGATTTTTTCCATGCGCGCGGCGAATTCGAGCCCTTCGATGAGCTCGCCGCCGAGTTTGCCGAGCGCTTTGGCACCCCGGTGCCGCGCTGGCCCACCGAGACCGGACGCCGTCAGCCATTGGCTGGTCCAGCTGGTTCAGCCGACCCAGTCGTGCCCGCTGGCGCGCAAGGCCCGAGCTGGGTCTGCCCGCTGTTTCTCGATCTGCAGGCCGTGGCCGCGCTGGAGCAGATCATGGCGGCTCCGGGCAATCCGAAGTGGCTGGACTGGACCGGCTTGCTCTCGGCCGACCTGCCTGCGGCCCGGGCCTTGCTGGCGCAGGTGCAGGGCTGGTTGCAGCGCCCGCTCGATTTGCGCTTGGTCGGGGCGGCGGTGTTGCGCCGTCGCCTCAAAGCCAGCACCCCTTCTGGCCGCAGCGAAAACGATGCCGTGTGGTGGCAGTTGCGGCTGGCGCTGCTGTGCCTGATGCGCCGGCGCGACGAATTCGATTTGGCCGCACTCGACTACTGCGTCACCTACGGCGTGTTGCCGCCGGAGTGGGAGCAGCCCCAGTGCCGTTGCGTGTCCGCCGACAGCTTGCCGGCTGCAGCCGTCGCCCCGGCCCACGCGGGAGCAGTGCCCCCGCTGTCGCCGTCGGCGGCTGCAGCGGGCGCTGCCGAACCCCTAGCATGGCCCGATCTGCCGGCCGGGCGGGCCAACGCGCAAGCCGAATTTGGTCTCACGCACCATGCCGATTGGCCGGCCGCCTTGACCCTGTTGCCGCAAGCCGCGCCCGCCCTTTCGGGTAACTTGGGTGCAGGCAACGCCGATCTGCTGGGCCCGCTCGACGCCGCGCTGGCGCAACACCCGCCGGGTGCGCCCTTCATCCTCGACTGCCGGGGCCTGCTGCGCGTCGATCTGGTGGCCGCCAGTGCGCTCATGCAGTGCCTGCTCACGGCCCGCCAGCGCGGTGTGGCGGTGGAGCTGCACGGGTTGTCGCGGCTGCTGGCGGCTTATTTGCACACCGTGGGGCTGGATGAAATCGCCACCCTGCGCCTGCGCCTTTATTGAAACCTCTGCACATGAACGCTCAATCCCACGACCCCAACCTGCTCTACGGCACCACCATCGTCTGCGTGCGCCGCCTCACCCCGGCTGGGGTGCAGGTGGCGATCGGCGGCGATGGCCAGGTCACGCTCGGCCACATCGTGGTCAAGGGCACGGCGCGCAAGGTGCGCAAGCTCTACCGCGAGCAGGTGCTGGCCGGTTTCGCCGGCGCCACCGCCGACGCCTTCACGCTGTTCGAGCGCTTCGAGGCCAAGCTGGAAAAGCACCAGGGCCACTTGCAGCGCGCCGCCATCGAGCTCACGCGCGACTGGCGCACCGACCGCGTGCTGCGCCGCCTCGAAGCCATGCTGGCCGTGGCCGACCGCAGCGCCAGCCTGATCATCACCGGCAACGGCGACGTGCTCGAGCCCGAGCACGGCATCGTGGCCATCGGCTCGGGTGGCGCCTACGCCCAAGCGGCCGCGCGCGCGCTGTTGGCGCACACCGAGTTGGGCGCCGAGGCGATCGTGCGCGAGTCGCTGCAGGTGGCGGGCGAGCTGTGCATCTACACCAACCTGAACCACACCGTCGAGGTGCTTTAAGCCATGTCCTTTGCCATGACCCCGCAGGAGATCGTCTCCGAGCTCGACGCGCACATCATCGGCCAGACGGCGGCCAAGCGCGCCGTGGCCATCGCGCTGCGCAACCGCTGGCGCCGCCAGCAAGTCGAGCCCAAGCTGCGGCCCGAGATCACGCCCAAAAACATCCTGATGATCGGCCCCACCGGCGTCGGCAAGACCGAGATCGCGCGTCGGCTGGCGCGGCTGGCCGGGGCGCCATTCATCAAGGTCGAGGCCACCAAATTCACCGAAGTCGGCTATGTCGGCAAAGACGTGGACAGCATCGTGCGCGATCTGGTGGACATCGCCGTCAAGCAAGCGCGCGAGCAGGCCGCGCTCAAGGTGCGCGCGCGCGCCGAAGACAACGCCGAAGAGCGCCTGCTCGATGCGCTGCTGCCCGCACCGCGGCACGAGGGCCCTCTGGCGAGCGCGCCCGAGCGCGACAACGCCACGCGCCAGGTGTTGCGCAAAAAGCTGCGCGAGGGCTCGCTCGACGAGCGCGAGATCGAGATCGAGCTCGCCGCCACGCAGCCGCAGCTCGAGGTCATGACGCCGCCGGGCATGGAGGAAATGGCCGAGCAGCTGCGCGGCGTGTTCTCGCAGCTGGGTGCCCACAAGCGCAAGACGCGCAAGCTCAAAATCGCCGAAGCGCGCCGCCTGCTGATCGACGAAGAGGCCGCGCGGCTGCTCAACGAAGAAGAGATCAAGCTGCAAGCGATCCAGAGCGCCGAGCAAAACGGCATCGTGTTCATCGACGAGATCGACAAGGTCACCAGCCGCAGCGACGGCCAGTCGAGCGCCGAAGTCTCGCGCCAAGGTGTGCAGCGCGACCTGCTGCCGCTGGTCGAGGGCTGCACCGTTTCGACCAAATACGGCCCGATCAAGACCGACCACATCCTGTTCATCGCCAGCGGTGCCTTCCACCTGAGCAAACCCAGCGACCTGATCCCCGAGCTGCAAGGGCGGCTGCCCATCCGGGTCGAGCTGCAGTCGCTCACCGTGGCCGACTTCGAGGCCATCCTCACCCAGACCCACGCCAGCTTGGTGCGCCAGTACCAGGCGCTGCTGGCGACCGAGGGCGTGACGCTGGTCTTTGGCCCGGAGGCGATCACGCGGCTGGCGCAGATCGCCTTTGATGTCAACGAGCGCACCGAAAACATCGGCGCGCGCCGCCTAGCCACGGTGATGGAGCACCTGCTCGACGAGGTGAGCTTCGACGCCACGCGCCTGAGCGGCACCGAGGTCGTGGTCGATGCCGCCATGGTCGATGCCCGGCTGGCGGCCTTGAGCCGCAACGAGGACTTGTCGCGTTATATTTTGTAGCGCGCGGCGCCGCTTGGGCGTAACATGGGGGCATGGAGACCAGCCTCAGGCGCTGCGGCCGCAGCCATTGCCCACCCGGTGCCGTGCCGCCGGAGTGTTTGCTGCGCCAGACGCGGCTGCAGGCCGTGCGCGCGACCTTGCTGATCCCGTTGGTGGCGCGCGCCTACGGCGCCCGCTGCTACCCTTGGCTCGACTGCCACGACGCCGACGCGGCGCATCTTTTGACCTGCCTGCAAACCGACGCCGAAGCGCTGCTGCAAGATCGGCTGGTGGTGCTCAATGTGCTGTGGCGCACGCACGTGCTCAAGGCTTGGGGGCGCGAATTTTTTGCCCGCCATCCGCACGCGGCCGGCGTCAACTTGGGCTGCGGCCTGTCCAACCATTTTCAGTGGTTCGACAACGGCCACAACCGCTGGCTCGATGCCGATTTGCCCGAGGTGCTGGCGCTGCGCGAGCAGCTGCTGCCGGAGCAGGGCGAGCGCCGCCACAATGTCGGCATCGACCTGTCCTGCGATGGCTGGTGGGACGCGCTGGAGTTGGACCGCTGGGCCGCCGGCGCCCCGTTGTGGCTGCTGTGCGAGGGGGTGCTGATGTACCTGCCGCCCGAGCGGGTGCGCGCGCTGCTGCGCGAGTTTGCCGAGCGTGCCCCGCCCGACTCGGTGCTGGTGCTCGACGCCATGTCGCACCGGGGCATCGGGCAGTCGCGCTGGAGCGCCAGCGTGGGGCCCACGGGGGCCGAGTTCCGCTGGGGCCTGCAGCATGGGGGCGAGCTGCTGCAAGCGCACCCGCGCCTGCGCCAGGCCGGGATGCGCAGCGTCTCGGAATGCTACGGCGCCGCCGGTGCGGCCTTCGAGGCGCTGTGCCTGCCTTGGACCGGCGCGCCCCTGTACGCGATGCACGCGCTGCGCGTTTGAGCCCGGGGCTCGGCTTGGCAGGCGCCGCGCGGCCACCGCCGCAGCCGCAAGCGCTGCCTGGGCCCCGTGGCCGGCCCAAAGCTTCATATAAAACTTTTGATGTGGCGCGTAAGCCTTTAATTAGGCTCGATTTTTGCCTCCAAATCGGCCCTCGATAGGGCCCTAGAGGCTTGATTTCATTTGGAAAAAGTGTAACGCGGACTAGGCGTGGCCCAAATTTGGTGCTACAGTGGTGAAAAGTGTGTTTTTGTGGTGATAAGTGGGTCATAAGGCCATTCCGCTGTGTTCCAAGGTGCTTCCTCTCTCAGTCTCGACGCCAAGGGTCGCTTGGCGGTGCCCACGCGGCACCGCGAGGTGCTGGGCGCGTGCGCCGCTGGGCAACTCACCATCACCAAACACCCGCACGGCTGCCTGATGCTGTTTCCGCGCCCGCAGTGGGAGCAGTTTCGCGAGCGCATCGCCGCGCTGCCGCTGTCGGCGCAGTGGTGGAAGCGCATTTTCTTGGGCAACGCCATGGACTGCGAGCTCGACAGCGCCGGGCGCGTGCTGATCGCGCCCGAGCTGCGCGCCGCTGCCGGCCTGCACAAAGAGGCGGTGCTGCTGGGCATGGGCAACCACTTCGAGCTCTGGGACGCCCAAGCCTACGCGGCCCAGGAGGCGCAGGCGATGCAGGGCGAGTTGCCCGAGGCCCTGAAGGACTTTTCTTTCTAAGGGGCCGCTGGTGCAACCGCCCCTAGCCCATTGCACCGTCTTGTTGAACGAAGCAGTCCAAGCGCTGCACGTGCAAGCAGACGGTCGCTACATCGACGCCACCTTTGGCCGCGGCGGCCATGCGCGGGCCATTTTGGCGCGCCTGTCGGCGGCTGGGCGGCTGGCGGTGTACGACAAAGACCCGCAGGCGATTGCCGCGGCGCAGCAGCTGGCGGCCAGCGACGCCCGGCTGCACGCGGTGCACCACCAAGGTTTTGCCGCGCTGGCCGAGCAGCCCGAGGCCAGCGCCGACGGCATCTTGATGGATCTGGGGGTGAGTTCACCCCAGCTCGACGACCCCAGCCGGGGTTTTTCTTTCCGCCACGACGGCCCCTTGGACATGCGCATGGACCCGACACGGGGCCAGAGCGCAGCCGAGTGGCTGGCCACAGCAGAAGTTACAGAAATAGCAGAGGTGATACGTGAATACGGCGAAGAACGGTTTGCTCAATCGATTGCAAAGGCGCTTGATCGTCGCCGACAGGAACGGGGCCCTATTGGAACCACCGCCGAGCTGGCCCAAATCGTGGCTGGCGCGGTCAAAACCCGCCAGCCGGGCAAGGACCCTGCAACGCGCACATTTCAGGCTATTCGGATTTTCATCAACGCCGAGCTTGAGGAGTTGCAACACGCGCTGAAGGCGGCGCTGCGCGTGCTCAAGCCCGGCGGCTGGCTGGTGGTGATCAGCTTTCATTCGCTCGAAGACCGGCTGGTGAAGCAGTTCATGGCCCAGCACGCCAAAGACGCCTACGACCGGCGCCAGCCGCTGGCCGCGCCCAAGGCGCTGGCGCTGGCGCAGGTGCAGCGCGTGCTGCCCAGTGCCGCCGAGGTGGCGGCGAATCCGCGTGCGCGCAGCGCCGTGCTGCGCCTGGCACAGCGCAGCCCGCTGGCGTGGGAGGCGTTGCCATGACGCGCCTCAACCTCGTGCTGCTGCTGGTGCTGCTGGCCAGCGCCCTCAGTTTGGTGCATCAGCAGTACGAAGCGCGCCGCCTGTTCGTGGCGCTGGAGCGCGCCAACGCCGCCGCCGACCGCTTGGCCTCGGAGCACGAACAGCTGCAGGTGCAAAAGCGCACGCTGGCGGCCCCGGCGCGGGTGCAGCAGTTGGCCAGTGAGCGCCTGCAGATGCGCCCGATCCACCCCGGCATCACCGAGGTGCTGGCCCTGCCCGTGGCTGGTGCGGCAGGCGGCGCCGCCGGGCCGGTGCAGCGCCTGCAGGGGCCGGTGACGGCGCCCACGCCCGCGTCTGCCACCCCCTTGGCGCAGCCGGAGCCGCGGCCATGAAGCGCGCCATCGCCTACGGCTCCAGCCCCTTGCTTACCAGCGCCACCCCGGTCTGGCGCAGCCGCCTGATCGTGGCCGGCTTTGCGCTCGTCTTTTTGGGCTTGGGCGCACGCGCCGCGTATGTGCAGGTGTTTGGCAACGAATTTTTCCAGCGCCAGGGCGAGATCCGCTTCGAGCGCACGCTGGAGCTGCCGCCCAACCGCGGCCGGGTGCTGGACCGCAATGGCCTGATTCTGGCCACCAGCGTGGTGGCGCAAAGCGTCTGGGCGATTCCAGAAAACATCGACCGCCAGCACCCCAAGCTGCCTGAGCTGGCGCGGCTGCTGGAGCTGCCGCCGGCCGAACTGCAGCGCCGACTCGACCGGCACCCGACCTTCGTTTGGCTGCGGCGCCAGCTCGACGAAGCGCGGGCGGCGCAGGTGCGCGCGCTGGGGATCGAGGGCATCCACTTTCGCAAAGAGTACCGGCGCCAGTACCCAGAGGGCGAGGCGCTGGCGCACGTGGTGGGCTTCACCAACGTCGAAGACGTGGGCCAAGAGGGGGTCGAGCTGGCCTTCAACGCCCACCTGTCGGGGCAGCCGGGCTCGCGCCGCGTGCTGCGCGACCGCTTCGGGCGCGTGGTCGAAGACGTGCGCGAAGTCATCCCTCCGGTCGATGGCCGCGATCTGCAGCTGTCGATCGACAGCCGGATTCAGTTTTTTGCCTTCCAGCGCCTGCGCGAGGCGGTGCAACAGCACCAGGCGCGCGGCGGCAGCATCGTGGTGCTCGATGCCCAAAGCGGCGAGGTGCTGGCGCTGGCCAACTACCCGAGCTTCAACCCGAACCAGCGCCGCAACCTGAGCGGCGAGCAGGTGCGCAACCGCGCCCTGACCGATACCTTCGAGCCGGGTTCGACCGTCAAGCCTTTCATGGCCGCGCTGGCGCTGGAGAGCGGGCTGGCACGCCCCGACACCCTGATCGACACCGGTGACGGCCGCCTGACCATGGGTCGCTTCACCATCCGCGACATCCGGGGCTTGGGCGTGGTCACGCTCAACGAGGCCATGAAGGCTTCGAGCAACGTGGCCATGGTCAAGCTGGCGCAGCAGATGCAGCCGCGCCAGATGTGGGAGGCCTACACGCGCATCGGCTTTGGGCAGCGGCCGCAGTTGCCGTTTCCGGGTGCCGTGAGCGGTCGCTTGCGCGCCTACGAGAGCTGGCGCCCGATCGAGCAGGCCACCATGAGCTACGGCTACGGCCTGTCCACCTCTTTGTTTCAGCTCGCGCAGGCCTACACCGTGTTTGCCACCGACGGCAAGCTGTTGCCCGTGACCTTGCTCAAAAGCCAGCAGCCCGTGCAGGGGGTGCCGGTGATGAGCGCGGCGAGCGCGCAGGCGGTGCGCCACATGCTGGCGCTCAGCGCCGGACCCGGCGGCACCGCGCAGCGCGCCCAGACGGTGGGCTTTTCGGTCGGCGGCAAGACCGGCACCTCGCGCGTGCAGGAAGGCGCGGGCTACGCCGCCAACCGGCACCGCAGCTTCTTTGTCGGGCTGGCCCCGGCGCAACAGCCGCGGGTGGTGGTGGCGGTGATGATCGACGAGCCGACCGAGGGCGGTTTCTTTGGCGGCGTGGTGGCGGCGCCGGTGTTTTCGGCCACCGTGCAGCAGACCCTGCGCGTGCTGGGGGTGGCACCCGATGTGGACGTGCGGCCGCACATCGTGGCCGATTTGGTGCAGGAGCCGGGATGATTCAACAATTTAAGCAGGCGAGCGAGGCCGTGGCTTGGTTGCAGGCCCTAGGGGCGCTGCGCTTGGTGAGCGACAGCCGCCAAGTCCGGCCAGGCGACGCCTTCGTCGCTTGGCCCGGCAGCGGCCACGACGGGCGCCAGTTCGTGGCCGCGGCGCTGCAGGCCGGGGCCGTGGCCTGCTTGGTCGAGGCCCAAGGGCTGGCCGCGTGGGATTGGAGCGATGCGCGCATCGCCGCGCTGCCCGGGCTCAAGGCCGCCGCCGGCCCGGTGGCGCACCACTTCTACGGTGCCCCGAGCGAGCGCCTGCGCGTGGTGGCCATCACCGGCACCAACGGCAAGACCTCGAGCGCCTGGTGGTGCAGCCAGTGGCTGCAGGCGGTGGGCGAAGCGGCGGCGCTGATCGGCACCTTGGGCACCGGCATGGCGGGCGCTGATCTCACCAGCACCGGCTTTACCACGCCGGACCCGATGATGCTGCAAACCCTGTTGCGCCGCTACGCCGACCAAGGGCTGCGCACGGTGGTGATGGAGGCGTCGTCGATCGGCCTCGACGAAGGGCGGCTCAACGGCGCCCGGCTGCACACGGCGGTTTTCACCAATTTGAGCCAGGACCACCTCGACTACCACGGCACCATGGAGGCCTACTGGGCCGCCAAGCGCGCGCTGTTCGACTGGCCCGGCTTGCAGGTGGCTGTGGTGAATATCGACGATGCGCACGGGCGCGAACTGGCGGCCGATCTGGCGCAGCGCCCCGGGCTCGATCTGTGGACCGTATCCACCGAGCCCGCAGCGCAGCGCCCGGCGCGCCTGCGCCTGCTGGAGCGGCGCTGGAGCACCACCGGCATCGACTTCGTGGTGCAAGAGGTGCAAGCTGGGCAGGTGGGGCCGGGCGCAGAGGCCATCAGCCTGTCGCTCGATGTGGTGGGCGACTACAACCTGAGCAACCTGCTGTGCGCGCTGGCGGTGCTGCGCGCCAGCGGCCACACGCTGGCCGCAGCGGCCCAAGCCAGTGCCGCGCTGCAGCCGGTGCCGGGGCGGATGCAGGCCGCTTGGACCGACGGCCCGGCCAGCCTGCCGCTGTTGCTGGTCGATTACGCGCACACCCCGGATGCGGTGGAGAAAGCCCTGCAGGCGCTGCAGCCGCTGGCCGAGCACCGCGGCGGGCGCCTGTGGTGCGTGCTGGGCTGCGGCGGCGAGCGCGACCGCAGCAAGCGCCCGCTCATGGCCGCGGCCGCCGAGCGCGAAGCGGCGCGGCTGGTGCTCACCAGCGACAACCCGCGCGGCGAAGACCCGCTGCAGATTTTGCTCGAGATGCAAGCCGGCCTGACCGAGCCGGTGCGTGCCATCGTCGAGCCGGACCGCGCCGAAGCCATCCAGGAGGCGGTGGACATGGCGGATGCGCGCGACATTATCTTGTTGGCCGGCAAGGGCCACGAGGACTACCAAGAGATCGCCGGCGTGCGCCACCCGTTTTCGGACGTGGTGCAGGGCCGGCTGGCGCTGCAGCGGCGCTGGAGCAATGAGCAAGGCGAACAAGGCGAACAGGGCACGCCCGAAGGGAGCCCGGCGTGAACGGTTTGGCTGAATTGCTGCTGCAGCTGCGCGGTGCGCGTGCGGTGGGCACCGTGACACAGCCGGTGCTGCGCGTGCACACCGACAGCCGCACCCTGCGCCCCGGCGATCTGTTTGTGGCCCTGCGCGGTGAGCGCTTCGACGGCCACGACTGGCTGGCACAGGCGCGCGCTGCTGGTGCCGTGGCTGCCGTGGCCGAGCGCGGGCTGGCGCAAGCCGGCTTGCCTGGCGTCGAGGTGCCCGACGCCCGCGCCGCCTTGGGCGAGCTGGCGCAGCGCTGGCGCGCGCGCTTCGATCTGCCGCTGATCGCCGTCACCGGCAGCAATGGCAAGACCACGGTGACGCAGCTCATCGCCGCCATGCTGCGCGCCGCGGTGGGCGAGGCGGCGCTGGCCACCGAGGGCAATTTCAACAACGACATCGGTGTGCCGCTGACGCTGCTGCGCCTGCGCCCCACGCACCGGCTGGCGGTGCTGGAGCTGGGCATGAACCACCCCGGCGAGATCGCCGCGCTGGCGGCGCTGGCCCAGCCCACGGTGGCGCTGGTGAACAACGCGCAGCGCGAGCACCAGGAGTTCATGCACGGCGTCGAGGCGGTGGCGCGCGAGAACGCCAGCGCGCTCGCCGCCCTGCCGCCCGACGGCGTGGCGGTGCTCCCGGCCCACGACGCCTACACGCCGCTGTGGCAGCAGATCGCGGGTGCGCGCCGGGTTTTGTGCTTTGGTGGTGGTTTGGAGGCTGAGCCTGGGCTGGGGGCGCTGGCTGGGGCTGGGCTGGGCCGGGGTTCGTCAGTCGCAGGCTCCGATTCCTCACCCCAGCCCAACCCAGCCCCAGCCAGCCTAGGCGCTTGCGCTGCGCCGCCTTCGTCAGTCACACGTTCCGATTCCTCACCCCGGCCCGGCCCAGCCCCAGCCAGCACGGGCGACAACTTGCGCCCCCCAGACGTGCAGGCGCAAGCGCAATGGGTCGATGGGGCTTGGGCGCTGCAGCTGCACACCCCCGCTGGCCCTTTGCAGGCGCGCTTGCGGCTGGCTGGGCGGCACAATGTGCACAACGCGCTCGCGGCCACGGCCTGCGCCCTCGCCGCCGGGGTGCCGCTGGCGGCGATCCAAGCCGGGCTCGAGGGCTTCGAGCCCGTGGCCGGGCGCTCGCGCGCGCTCACGCTGCGCTGGGGCGCGCGGGCCCAGACCCTGATCGACGACAGCTACAACGCCAACCCCGATTCGGTGCGCGCCGCCATCGACCTGCTGGCCGAGTTGCCCGGGCCGCGCCTGCTGCTGCTGGGTGACATGGGCGAGGTGGGGGCGCAGGCGCTGGCCTTTCACGACGAGGTGCTGCGCCATGCGCTGGCGCGCGGCATCGAGCAGGTGTTGGTGCTGGGTGACTGGATGCAGCGCGCCGCTGCCGCCTTGGCGTTGCAGCAAACGGACGCAGCGGGCCTTGAAGTCACATCGCCCTCAAGCGCTGCGGCCAGCACCATCCCCTTGCCCCACACGCGCCTGCAGGCCTTTGGCCACTACGAGGCGCTGCAGGCCGCCGCGCTGAGCGCGGCCCCCCAAGCCGCCAGCGTGCTCGTCAAAGGGTCGCGCTTCATGCGCATGGAGCGGCTGGTGCAGGCGCTGCAAAGCGCCAGCCAGGCACAGCCCAGCGTGCAGACGCAAACGTCACCGCAGACACCAAAAACCACCACGGAGGGCGCTCCCCATGTTGCCTAGTCTGGCCCTCTGGTTGCAGGGCCTGAGCCCGGACCTCGACTTTTTGCGCGTGTTCCAGTTTCAGACCTTTCGCGCCGTCATGGCCGCCATCACCGCCATGCTGGTCGGGCTGGCGGCCGGGCCGATGTTCATCCGGCGCCTGACCGAACTCAAAATCGGCCAGCCCATCCGCGGCTACGCCATGCAGAGCCACCTGAGCAAAAGCGGCACCCCGACCATGGGCGGCGTGCTGATCCTGTTTGCCATCACGGTCTCGACCCTGCTCTGGTTCGACCCCAGCAACCGCTTCGTCTGGATCGTGCTCGGCGTCACGCTCGGCTTTGGCGCCATCGGCTGGATCGACGACTGGCGCAAAGTGGTGCACAAAGACCCCGAAGGCATGCGCGCGCGCACCAAGTACTTCTGGCAGTCGGTGATCGGGCTGGTGGCGGCGTTCTACCTCGTGTTTGCCATCTCCGAGGGCAGCAACCAGCGCGTGTTCGAGCTCTTCATCGGCTGGGTGGCCTCGGGCTTCACCATCGATTTGCCGCACCAAGCCGGGCTGATGGTACCCTTTTTCAAGCAAGTCAGCTACCCGCTGGGCGTGGCCGGCTTCGTGCTGCTCACCTACTTGGTGATCGTCGGCGCCAGCAACGCCGTCAACCTCACCGACGGGCTCGACGGGCTGGCCATCATGCCGGTGGTGATGGTGGGTGGCGTGCTCGGCATCTTTGCCTACGTCACCGGGCACGCCGTCTTTGCCAACTACCTGCTGCTGCCGCACATACCGGGCACCGGCGAGGTGCTGATTTTCTGCGCCGCCATGGGCGGGGCCGGGCTGGCCTTTTTGTGGTTCAACACCTACCCGGCGCAGGTGTTCATGGGCGACGTCGGCGCGCTGGCACTCGGAGCGGCGCTGGGCACTATCGCCGTGATCGTGCGCCAAGAGATCGTGCTGGCCATCATCGGCGGCGTGTTCGTGGCCTCGGCGCTGTCGGTGATGCTGCAGGTGAGCTGGTTCAAGTACACCAAATGGCGCTACGGCCAAGGCCGACGCCTGTTCAAGATGGCGCCGCTGCACCACCACTTCGAAAAATCCGGCTGGCGCGAAACCCAGGTGGTGACGCGCTTTTGGATCATCACCATGCTGCTGTGCCTGATTGGCCTGTCAACCCTGAAGCTGCGATGAACCCCGCTGTGCCCACCCCTGCCACCCCGGCTACACCCACCAGCGCCCCAGCGCCCGTAGGGCGGGAACCGCTGCGCCCGCCGCTGGGCGCGGCCACGCCGTGGCTGCAGCGCGCCTTGGCACCGGCCACGCAAGCGCTGGCCGGCCGCCCGGTGCTGGTGCTGGGCTTGGGTGCATCCGGCTTGGCGCTGGCGCGCTGGTGCGCGCTGGCCGGGGCGCAAGTCACGGTGGCCGACAGCCGCCCCAGCGCCCCCCAAGCCGCCACGCTGGCGGCCGAGTTGCCGGATGCGCAACTGCGGCTGGGCACGCGCTTCGACGCCACCCTGTTTGCCTCTGCCCCTTGGGCACTGGTCTGCCGCAGCCCCGGCATTTTGCCCAGCGACATGGCCGAACTGAGCGCCGCCGCCCAAAGCGCCGGCACCGCCATCGTCGGCGAGCTGTGCCTGTTTGGCCAAGCGCTAGCAGCGCTGGGCGGCGCTGCAGAAGTGGCAAGCGCCCATGTGGCGCGGGTTGGGCAGGGGCGGGGTGAGGAATCAGAGCCTGCGACTGACGAACCCCGCCCCTGCCCAACCCGCACCACCACCCCAGCCGAAGCAAGTGCCCAAACCAGCACCACAGCAAGCTACCGCCCCTACGTGCTAGCCATCACCGGCACCAACGGCAAAACCACCACCACCGCGCTCACCGCGCACCTGCTGCAAGCCGCCGGCTGGGACGTGGCCGTGGCCGGCAACATCGGCCCCAACCTGCTCGACGTGCTGCGCCAGCGCCTGCAAGCGCAACACCGGCACGAGCTGCCTCAGGCCTGGGTGCTCGAACTCTCCAGCTTCCAGCTCGACGCCGTCGAGGGCTTCGAAGCCAGCGCCGCCACCGTGCTCAACCTGAGCGAAGACCACCTCGACTGGCACGGCACCATGGCTGCCTACGGCGCCGCCAAAGCGCGCATCTACGGCCAGCGCGCCCTGATGCTGCTCAACCGCGACGACGCCACCGTCATGAGCTGGTGCCCGGCCCCAGCCCACGCCGCCACCGCCAGCACCGCCCCAGCCAGCGCTGGCCGCCGCAGCCGCCGCACCCCAGCACCCCCGCCGCGCCCCTACCAAACTTTCGGCACCGACGCACCACAGCGCCCCGGCGACTGGGGGCTGCAGAGCGTCAACGGCCTCACTTGGCTGGTGCGCGCGCTGGCCGACGAGGAAAACACCACCTCGCCCCGCCGCCGCACCAGCGCCAACGCAAAAGGCGAAGCTACGGCCCCAGCCACCCCGCGCCTGCAACTGCTCATGCCCGCCGACGCCCTGCGCATCCGCGGCCGCCACAACGCCAGCAACGCCTTGGCCGCCCTGGCCCTAGCCAGCGCCGCCGGCGCCGAACTCGCGCCGCTGCTGCACGGCCTGCGCGACTACCGCGGCGAGCCGCACCGGGTCGAGCCGGTCGGCATCGTGGCCGAAGTCGAATACATCGACGACAGCAAAGGCACCAACGTCGGCGCCACCTTGGCAGCCCTCAACGGCCTCGGGGTCGAGCGCAAACTGGTGCTCATTTTGGGCGGCGACGGCAAAGGCCAGCACTTCGCTCCGCTGGCTGCAGCCGTGGCGCGCTACGCCCGCGCTGTGGCGCTGATCGGGCGCGACGCCGCCACCATCGAAGCCGAGCTGGCCGATTGCGGCGTGCCGCTGCAGCGCTGCGCCAGCTTGCCCGAAGCCGTGCGCTGGTGCGCCACGCAGGCGCGGTCCGGCGATGCGGTGCTGCTCTCGCCCGCCTGCGCCAGCTTGGATATGTTTCGCGACTACGCCCACCGCGCCCAGGTGTTCGTGGCCACGGTGCGCGAGCTGCAGCAAGAAGGGGGTACACCCGCATGAGCCGGCACCCCTCGGCTGCGGCCAGCGCAGCGCGCAGCGCCCCCCATGCAGGCTGGCAAGGCTGGCTGGGCTGGTGGCGCGCCGACACCGCCGGCGAGCTGCCGGTGCGGCTGGCCAGCGTCGATCACGCGCGCAGCCGCCACCACACCGCCGTGCGCGAGCTCGGTTTCGACCAGGTGCTGCTGTGGGTCGTGGTGGCGCTGCTGTGCTGGGGTTTGGTGATGGTCTATTCGTCCACCATCGCCATGCCCGACAACCCGCGCTTTCGCAACCTCGAGCACGAGCATTTTCTGATTCGCCACCTCATCGCCCTCGGGGTGGCCACGGTGGCGGCGTTGCTGGCCTTTCAGGTGCCCATGAAGCGCTGGCAGGAATGGTCGCCTTGGTTGCTGGCGGGTACGGTGGTGCTGTTGATCGCGGTGCTCATCCCCTTCATCGGGCGCGAGGTCAACGGTGCGCGGCGCTGGATTCCGCTCGGGCTCATGAACTTCCAGCCCTCCGAGCTCGCCAAGCTCACCATCGCGATGTACGCCGCCGGCTACATGGTGCGGCGCATGGAGGTCAAGGAGCGCTTTTTCCGCGCCGTCCTGCCCATGTGTGTGGCGCTGGGCTTGCTCGGGGTGTTGCTGCTCATGCAACCCGACATGGGCGCCTTCATGGTGATCGCCGTGATCGCCATGGGCATTTTGTTCCTCGGCGGCGTGAGCGCGCGCATGTTCTTCCTCGTCTCGGGCCTGCTGGTGGGCGTGTTTGCGCTGCTGATCATGAGCTCGCCGTGGCGGCGCGAGCGCGTCTTTGCCTACCTCGACCCCTTCAGCGTCGAACACGCGCTGGGCAAGGGCTACCAGCTCACGCACTCGCTCATCGCCTTTGGCCGCGGCGAGTGGTTTGGCGTCGGTCTCGGGGCCAGCATCGAAAAGCTGCACTGGCTGCCCGAAGCGCACACCGATTTTTTGCTGGCCGTGATCGGCGAAGAGCTGGGCCTGGTCGGGGTGCTGCTGCTGATCGCGGTGTTCTGGTGGCTGGTGCGGCGCCTGATGCAGATCGGGCGCCAGTCGATCGCGCTCGAGCAGGTGTTTGCCGGCTTGATGGTGCAGGGCATCGCGCTGTGGATCGGCTTTCAGGCCTTCATCCACATTGGGGTCAACCTCGGCGCGCTGCCGACCAAGGGCCTGACGCTGCCCTTCATGAGCTTTGGCGGCTCGGCCATTCTGCTGAACCTGATCGCCATCGCCATCGTGCTGCGCGCCGACCACGAAAACCGCAAACTCATGCACGGAGGCCGGCTGTGAAGCGCACGCCCTGCGCCCTGATCATGGCCGGCGGCACCGGTGGCCACATCTTCCCCGGCTTGGCCGTGGCCGAAGCGCTGCGCGCCCAAGGCTGGCGCGTGCACTGGCTGGGCGCGCCCGACAGCATGGAGTCGCGGCTGGTGCCCGAACGCGGCTTTGCCTTCGAGCCGGTGCAGTTTGGCGGCGTGCGCGGCAAGGGCGCGCTCACGCTGGCTTTGCTGCCGCTGCGCCTGCAGCGCGCCTTTTGGCAGAGTTGGCGCGTGATGCGCCGCTTGCGCCCCGACGTGGTGCTGGGGCTGGGCGGCTACATCAGCTTTCCCGGCGGCATGATGAGCGTGCTGGCCGGCGCTCCCTTGTTGCTGCACGAGCAAAATTCGGTCGCCGGCATGGCCAACCGCGTGCTGGCGCAGGTGGCCGACCGCGTCTTTACCGCCTACCCCAAGGCCTTGCCCAAGGGCGAGTGGATCGGCAACCCGCTGCGCACCGCCTTCACCGAGCAGCCGGCCCCGGCGCAGCGCTTTGCCGGCCGCAGCGGGCCGCTGCAGCTGCTGGTGGTGGGGGGCAGCCTCGGTGCCAAGGCGCTCAACGAGGTCGTGCCGCAGGCGCTGGCGCGCATCGCGCCCGAGTTGCGCCCGCAGGTCACGCACCAGAGCGGCGCCAAGCAGATTGAGGCCTTGCGCGCCGCCTACGCCAGCGCCGGCGTGCAGGCCACGCTCACGCCCTTCATCGACGACACCGCCAGCGCCTTTGCCGCTGCCGACCTGGTGCTGGCGCGCGCCGGTGCCAGCACGGTGACCGAACTGGCGGCGGTGGGCGCGGCCTCGATCTTGGTGCCCTTTCCCCACGCCGTCGATGACCACCAGACCCACAACGCGCGCTTTCTGGTCGATGCTGGCGCCGCTTGGCTGCTGCCGCAAGCGCAGCTGCAGCCCGACGACCTCGCGCAGCGCCTGCAACACCTGAACCGCACCGAGCTGCAACAGCGCGCCGAGCGCGCCCACGCCCAAGCGCGCACCGGCGCCGTGGCGGCGCTGCTGCAGGCCTGCCAGCAATACGTATCCCACACACCATGAAACACGCCATCCGTCACATCCACTTCGTCGGCATCGGCGGCTCGGGCATGAGCGGCATCGCCGAGGTGCTGCTCAACCAGGGCTACGCCATCTCGGGCTCCGACCTGGCCGCCAGCGCCAGCACCGAGCGCCTGCAGCGCTTGGGCGCGCGTATCCACATCGGCCACGCCGCCGAGCAGATTGCCGGCGCCGACTGCATCGTCACCTCCACCGCCGTCAAGCCCGACAACCCCGAGGTGCAGGCGGCGCACGAGCGCCTGCTGCCGGTGGTGCCGCGCGCGCTCATGCTGGCCGAGCTGATGCGCATGCAAAAAGGCATCGCCATCGCCGGCACCCACGGCAAAACCACCACCACCAGCTTGGTCACGAGCGTGCTCGCCGCCGCCGAGTTGGACCCGACCTTCGTCATCGGCGGACGCCTCAACAGCGCCGGCGCCAACGCCCGCCTCGGGGCCGGCGAATACATCGTGGTCGAGGCCGACGAGTCCGACGCCTCGTTTCTCAACCTGTTGCCGGTGCTGGCGGTGGTCACCAACATCGACGCCGACCACATGGAGACCTACGGCCACGACTTCGGTCGCCTGAAACAGGCTTTCGTCGATTTTCTGCACCGCATGCCGTTCTACGGCGCGGCCATCGTCTGCATCGACGACCCGCACCTGCGCGCTCTGCTGAGCCAGATCCAGCGCCCGATCACCAGCTACGGCCTGAGCCCCGACGCCCAGGTGCGCGCCCTCGATCTGCGCGCCGTCGGCGCCCAGATGCACTTCAGGGTGCAGCGGCGCAACGGCGTTGAGCTGCCCGATCTGGATGTGGTGCTGAACCTGCCGGGGCAGCACAACGTGCTCAACGCGCTGGCGGCGATCGCGCTGGCGGCCGAGCTCGACCTGCCCGACGCCGCCCTGCTGCAGGCGCTGGCGCAGTTCAAGGGCGTGGGCCGGCGCTTCCAGCGCTACGGCGAAGCGCTTCTGCCCAGCGGCGGCACGGCGACGCTGATCGACGACTACGGCCACCACCCGGTGGAAATGGCGGCCACGCTGGCGGCGGCGCGCGGCGCCTTTCCGGGCCGGCGCCTGCTGCTGGCGTTTCAGCCGCACCGCTACAGCCGCACGCGCGACTGCTTCGAAGACTTTGTGCGCGTCATGGGCGCGGCCGACGCGGTGCTGCTGACCGAGGTCTATGCCGCCGGCGAAGCGCCGATCGTCGCCGCCGACGGACGCGCGCTGGCGCGGGCGCTGCGGGTGGCGGGCAAGTTCGAGCCGCTGTTCGTGCCCGAAGTCGGGGCGCTGGCGCAAGCCATTTTGGACAACGCCCGCGACGGCGACGTGGTGCTGTGCATGGGCGCGGGCTCCATCGGCGCGGTGGCGGCGCAGGTGCGCGCGCTGGCCGATGCCACGGAGCAGCCAGCCTTAGAGCCACCGCCCGACGCCACGCCAGCCAGCACCACCAGCCCCAAGCCACAGCAGGAGCCCGCATGACGACCCCGAACCCCACCCCAATCGACCCACGCGCACTGGGCAAAGTGGCGGTGCTGCTGGGCGGTTTTTCGGCCGAGCGCGAAGTCTCGCTGATGTCGGGCCAAGGCGTGCTGGCCGCCTTGCGGCACAGCGGCGTTGACGCCCACGCCTTTGACTTGGCCGGGCACGAGCTGTCCGAGCTCAAGCGCGCCGGCTTTGCACGCGCCTTCATCGCCCTGCACGGGCGCTTTGGCGAAGACGGCACGGTGCAGGGCGCGCTCGAACTCATGGGCGTCCCCTACACCGGACCGGGCGTGCTGGCCTCGAGCCTGAGCATGGACAAGCTCATGAGCAAGCGCCTGTGGCGCGCCGAAGGCTTGCCCACGCCCAACTGGCGCCAAGTGCGCAGCGCCGCCCAAACCGAAGCCGCGCTGGCGGCGCTGGGCGCGCCGATGATCGTCAAACCGGCGCGCGAGGGCTCCACCATCGGCCTGAGCAAAATCAGCCACACCAGCGAGTGCGCTGCCGCCTACGCGCTGGCCGCGCGATGCGACCCCGAGGTGCTGTGCGAGCAGTACATCGCCGGCGACGAGGTCACGGTGGCGCTGCTGGGCCAGGGCGAGGCGGTGCAGGCGCTGCCGCTGATCCGCATCGTCGTGCCCGGCGGCAACTACGACTACGAGCACAAATACTTCAGCGACGAGACCCAGTACCTGGTGCCCAGCGGGCTGCCCGCCGCCGAAGAAGCCGCCATCCAGCAGCTGGCCGTGCAGGCCTACCAGAGCCTAGACTGCCGCGGCTGGTCGCGCGTGGATGTGATGATCGACGCCGCCAGCCGCCGCCCGTACCTGCTGGAGCTCAACTCCTCGCCGGGCATGACCGGGCACTCGCTGGTGCCGATGGCGGCGCAGGCGGCGGGCATCAGCTACGAGGCCCTGTGCCTGCAGCTGCTGGCCAGCGCCAGTCTCGACAACCCCTTGCCCGCCGCCCCGGCCCTGACCGCAGCCGGGCCCGCCGCGCTGTAAAGCCATGAACCCGACCCCCGCCCCGCCGCTCGACGTGCGCCTGATGGACGGCGCCGCGACTGCCCTGTTGCTGCTCGCCGTCGCGCTGGCGCTGGTGGCGTTGGGCGGCTGGTTGCTGCGCCAGCCGCTCTGGAGCCTAGGCACCGTGGTGGTGCAAGGCCAGGTGCAGCACCAGCGCGCCGCCGCCTTGCAGGCGCACCTGGCCGGGCGGGTGCAAGGCAATTTGCTGACGATCGATTTGCAGCAGGTGCAGCTGCTGCTGCAAGGCGCGCCGTGGGTGCGCCACGCCGTGGTGCAGCGCCAGTTGCCCAACCGCCTGCACGTGACCATCGAAGAGCACCAGCCCGTGGCTTGGTGGGGGCAGGCTGGGGGCACACGCTTGCTCAACGAGCACGGCGAGGTGTTCGAGGCCGAGCCCGATGAGGCGCAGGGCCTGCACTGGAGCGTCTTGTCCGGCCCCGCCGAGCGCGCCCCGCAGGTGCTCGAGTTCTACCGCACTGTGCAGCCCGTGCTCGCGCGCCAGGGTTGGGGCATCGCGCAGCTGGCGCTCGACGAGCGCGGCAGTTGGCGCGCCGTGCTCGACGATGGCGTGCGCATCGAGATCGGGCGCGGCAGCGCCACGCAGTTGCTGCAGCGCTTCGAGCAGTACGCCCAGACCGTGCCGGCGCTGCTGCAGCACTACGGCGGGCGGCCGCTGGAAAGCGCCGATCTGCGCCACCCCGACGGCTACGCCCTGCGCATCCGGGGCGTGAGCACGCTGGCCGAACTGCAGCTGCCG
>Ga0207950_100100_pt1 | contig 35406 bp, 37 predicted proteins | sample Subbio11_8B_AprC_FD_184814 | JGI IMG/M metagenome (GOLD analysis project Ga0207950, IMG submission 184814) | Serpentinite rock and fluid subsurface biosphere microbial communities from McLaughlin Reserve, California, USA - CR11_8B_AprC (SPAdes) | ecosystem: Environmental > Terrestrial > Deep... | reverse complement strand
GCAGCGGCCGCGCCGAGCTGGACGAACATGCCGAGGGCGTGCACGTGTCCGAGATCGACATGCGCCTGAAGCGCAGCGCTCGCCCGGTGGAGGAGGTGTACGCCGACATCCGCAAACGCCTGGCCAACCTGCCGGCCGCCATCTCGGTGGGCCAGCCCATCAGCCACCGCATTGACCAGATGCTCACCGGCGTGCGCAGCGCCATCTCGATCAAGATCTTCGGTGAGGACCTGGACACCTTGCGCGGCCAGGCCGAAGCCTTGCGGGCCAAGTTGGCCAGCATCCCCGGCATCGCCGACCTCGAGGTGGAAAAACAGGTGCTGACGCCGCAGGTGAACGTGCGCGTGGACTACGACGCCGCCCAAGCCTACGGCCTGCCGCCAGCCAAGCTATTGGCCGAGCTGCAGATGCTGATCGACGGCCAGCGCGTGGCACAGGTGGTGGAAGGCAACCGCCGCTTCGACCTCGTGCTGCGCCTGCCCGATGCGGCGCGCTCGCTGCAGGAACTGCCCAACCTGCTGATCGACACGCCGGCCGGCCGCGTGCCGTTATCCAAGCTCGCTCGCATCGAAGAAGGCGACGGCCCCAACCAGATCAGCCGCGACGACGGCAAGCGCCGCATCCTGATCTCGGCCAACGCCCAAGGTCGCGCCCTCTCGGAAGTGGTGGCCGACATCCGCGCGGTGGTGGCGGAAACGAAGTTGCCCGAAGGCAGCTTCGTCGACATCGGCGGCCAGTTCAAGGCACAGGAAGAGTCGAGCCGCTTGATCGGCCTGCTGTCTATCGTCTCGGCGGCACTCGTCTTCCTGGTGCTGTACAGCCGCTACCAGAGCACGACGCTGGCGCTGCTGATCATGGCCAACATCCCACTGGCACTGGTCGGCGCGGTGATCGGGCTGAAGCTCTCAGGCCAGCCGCTCTCGGTGGCCGCACTCATCGGCTTCATCACCCTGGCCGGCATCTCGGTGCGCAACGGCATCCTGAAGGTCAGCCACTACATCAACCTGTGTGCGTTTGAGGGCGAGAGCTTCAGCCAGAGCATGCTCACGCGCGGCTCGCTGGAGCGGCTGACGCCGGTGCTGATGACGGCGCTCGTGGCGGCGTTCGCGCTGGCGCCACTGTTGTTTGAGGCCGACCAGCCAGGCACCGAAGTCTTGCACCCGGTGGCGGTGGTCATCTTTGCCGGCTTGATCAGCTCGACTTTGCTCGACACCTTCCTGACACCCGCGATGGTCTGGCGCTTCGGCCGCAAGCCAATCGAGCGGCTGGTCGCCCAGTCGGGCCAGGAGGCGTATTGATGTCCCGGACCACCCGTCCTCGTCCCCTCGCCGCAGCGCTAGCCGCGGCATTCAACCTGAAGGAGAGTTCCATGAAGTTCGCACCCCGCATTGCCATCCTCTTCACCTCGGCCTGCCTGGCGTTCAGCGCGCCCGTCCTGGCCGGTGGCGGACACGACCACACGCCCAAGCACGGTGGCATCGTCGTCGAAGCCAACGACCTGGACTTCGAGCTGGTCGCCAAGGCCGACCTCATCACCGTGCACGTGCGCGACCACGGCAAGGTGGCCAGCACCAAGGGCGCCACCGGCAAGCTCACCATCCTGGCCGGAGCTGAGAAGACCGAGGTCGCACTCGCGCCAGCCGGTGAAGACCGCATGGAAGCCAAAGGCAGCTTCAAGGTCGCCGCCGGCACGCGCATCGTGGCCACCATCAACCTGGCGGGCAAGAAGCCGGCGAACGTGCGCTTTGCGCTGAAGTGAGGCCATGGCTGCCGTGAGCCCGGGGCACAGTGGACCGTCGCTTCGGCGATGAGTCTTCTTCCGCCGATCTGAACCCGACCAGGACCGCGGCATGCGTCAGCAGCTGGTCGAATCAGGCTTGGCGGCAACCATCGCCTGGATCTGGATCGGCTTTCTGGTCGCGGGCGCCGTGGCCTGGTGTGCGTACCGGTGGTGGCGCGGGAGGCGCCCGATCCCGCCACCTGCGCCTCAACGCAGCTACAGCCAAGGGCTGGCGCAGAGGTTGACCGGAAAGCGAGCCGGCCTCTCGCCGCGACACAAAGCGCGCCGTCGGTGACTTGCACTCCGGGCATCGACAGCCGTGCTTGAGCAACTTGACCCGACACTCCTGTTGGAGCCGCGAATGACCACTTTCCTGCAACACCCAGCCCGGCGCCGCCTGATGCTCGCCATTGTGGGAGGCTCAGCGCTGGGCGCCACAGGTTGCATGACCAAGCCCATACAGCCAGCCCGCGCAGACGGCACATGGTGCTATCGCGTGGGCAACTTCCGCCGCAAGGCTCAATGCTCCTCCGGTCCGGTGCCTTCGGCCGAAGTCGACGCCATCGCAAAGCGATTCGAAACAAGCCCGGACCGATTGACCGTCTACATCGTTCGCAAGCGCTGGGCCGATGCCGTCAACAAGGTGCACCTCCAGATCGACGGAAACACCCGCGTCGAGACGCTCCCCGAGTCCTTCGTCAGGCTGCGCATCGCGCCTGGGCGGCATCGCATCAAGGCCGACTGGCCCGACGGGAGCACCGAGTTGGAAGTTCAGGGCGCGGCCGGAGACATCCGCTTCGTGGAGCTGGTCGGCTCCGTCTGGGCCTGGAGCACCAGCTATCGACTCGAGGCTGGGCAGCCCGAAGAAGCGATGCAGCGGGTGCGTTCGATCCGACTGGTCGCCGACGTCAGCTGACATGCTTGCTGGCACGACGCCATGGCCGCGGTTGGGCGGCAAGATGGGTGACGGCAAATGCGGCACTCGCGGCAACTTCGCGCCCTGCTGCGCAGCTGCCTTGCCGGCCTCGGCATGCGCCATGACTTTCGGCCGCATCGCCTTCGATGACGGGTGGCTCGGGCGTCGACTGGGGCCACTGACACGGCCGATGGCCGACACTCACTTCAAACCCCACCAGGAAGGAAGACCGTGAACCACCTGTCGAAGACTCTCGCCGTCGCGGCGGCGCTCGCCGTCGGTGCCACGGCCTTCGCGCAGACCAGCCCGTCAAGCCCGTACGCCGGCGAGCAGCAGCGCAGCATCAAGGCGCTGGATGCGCGCGACGTGAGCTCACTGCGCCAAGGTCAGGGCATGGGGTTCGCCAAGGCCGCCGAGCTCAACGGCTACCCCGGCCCCATGCACACGCTGGAGCTGGCCGAGCCGCTGCAGCTCAAGCCCGAGCAGCGCGCCGCCACGCGCCAGTTGATGGACGACCACAAGGCCCGCGCGCGCGACCTGGGCGAGGCCATCGTGCAGGCCGAAGCGGTGCTCGACCGCCTGTTCGCCGAACGCCAGGCCACGCCTGAGCGCGTGCGCGATGCCACGCAGCGCATCGCGTTGCTGCAAGCGCAGTTGCGCGCCGAGCACCTCAACACCCATCTGGCGCAAACGGCGCTGCTGTCACCGGAGCAGACGCAACGCTATGCCGAGCTGCGCGGCTACACAGGCGCCACGCCCGCGGCCAGCACGGGGCAAGACGCCGGCCAACCGCCGGCCCACAAACACCGCCACTGACCTGCAGCCGCGAAAGGAAGGTCCATGAATCAGGACCAAGTCACCACCCTCGGCCGGCGCACGGCGGTCACGCGCGTGATGGCCGCTGCCTTGGTCGCCGCTGCGCCGCTTCTGTTCGGCACTGCGCGTGCCCACGGCGACAAGCCTCACGCAAAGACGGGCCCAGTGCGCAAGGAGCAGAAGGACTGGGGCATCGCCGGCAATGCCAAGGACGCCAGGCGCCGCATCGAAGTCGGCATGGCCGACAACATGCGCTTCACGCCCGAGCGCATCGACGTGAAGTTGGGCGAGACCGTCAGGTTCGTGGTGCGCAACACCGGCAAGGTGATGCACGAGTTCGTCATCGGCACCCGGGCCGAAAACGCCAAGCATGCCGAGCTGATGGTCAAGTTTCCGAACATGGAGCACGACGAGCCGTACATGGCCCACGTGCCGCCGGGCAAGACTGGCGAGATCGTGTGGACCTTCAACCGCGCCGGCGACTTCGAGTTCGCCTGCCTGATTGCCGGGCACTACCAGGCGGGCATGGTCGGCACGATCAAGGTCACCCCTGGGGGCAAGGCATGAAGCGGCGCCACGCACTCTCTGCGCTGCTGGCGCTGCCCGCCGCCGTTCGCGCGCAGGGCGCACAAGGCACGCCGATCCTCGTCGAAGTGTGGAAGAGCCCGACCTGCGGCTGCTGCAAGGACTGGATCACGCACCTCGAGGCCCACGGCTTTCGCGCCAAGGTCCACGATGTCGGCAACACTGCGGCGCGGGCGCGGCTGAAGGTGCCGATGCAGCTCGGCTCGTGCCACACGGCCTGGGTGGGCGGCTATGCGATCGAAGGGCACGTGCCGGCGGCCGACATCCACCGCTTGCTGAAGCGGCGCCCCGCCGCCATCGGCCTGGCCGTGCCGGGCATGCCGCTGGGCTCACCCGGCATGGATGGCCCTGCCTACGACAACCGGCAGGAGCCCTACGACGTGGTGCTGATCGCCCACGACGGCAGCACGACGGTCTTCAACAGGTACTTCAGAACCAAGGAGCGATCATGAGCCAGGCCTCACCGCTCTTGCGCGCCCTCGGCCTGTGGCTCGCACTGTCGGCCGTTGCCGCGATGCCGGCGTCGGCGGCCAACCACTCAACTCCGTCCACGCCGGCCACCAGCGCCGACGTGACCGACGGCGAGGTGCGCAAGGTAGACAATGAGCGCGGCAGGCTGACCCTCAAGCATGCCGAGATCAAGAGCCTGGACATGCCCGGCATGACGATGGTCTTCGTCGTCAAGGACAAGGCCCTGCTCGACAAGCTCAAGGTCGGCGACAAGGTGAAGTTCAAGGCCATCAACGACGCCGGCAAGTTCACGGTCAACGAGATGCGGGTGCTGCCGTGAGGCCACCGCGGACGCTTGCCCTGCTGGCCGTGGCCCTGATGTCGGGCTCGGCTTTCGCGTCCAGCCCCATCGTGGACATCGCGTGGTCCACCGACGGCCGCTTTGCGCACAAGGCGACACTCGCCGCCGGCAAGTTCGTCGAGCTTTGCGGCAAGCTGGCGGTCGGCGAAAACGTCCGCTGGAATTTCACGGCGGCAGAGCCGGTGGACTTCAACATCCACTACCACGTCGGCAAAGATGTGGTGTTCCCGGCCAAACAAGCCCAGGTCGCTGCGGGCCGCGATGTGCTGCGGGTGGCTGCTGCGCAAGACTATTGCTGGATGTGGACGAACAAGGGCACCCAGCCGGTGAGCCTGACGGTGGAGTTGGCGCGCTGAGGGCCGGCGCCGCAGCGGCCGTGCGGCATGCTGACCCGATGTGAAGCGCTCCTTCAGCCGGCCCGTTGCATGAACTGCACGGGCTTTCGGGTCCAAGCTCTGGGGCCCCCATGAGCATGCAGCGGATTCGGCAGACGCTGGAGCAGCGGCAGATCGCCATCTACTTCGGTGCGGTTGCGGGCGCGGCGTCGGCTGTCTGGGTGGTGCCCGGCACCTCAGCTCTCGAAGCCGCGATCAACCCGGCCTTGGCGCTGATGTTGTTCGTCACGTTCCTGCAAGTGCCGATGGCCGAGTTTCGGCGGGCGTTCGGGCAGGGTCGCTTCCTGGCCGCGCTGCTGCTGGCCAACTTCGTCGTCGTGCCGCTGCTGGTGGCCGTGCTGCTGCCTCTCTTGCCTGCCGACCCGCTGCTGCGCCTGGGTGTGCTGCTGGTGCTGTTCACGCCGTGCATCGACTACGTCGTCACCTTCACCCACCTCGGCCGCGGTGATGCGCGGCTGTTGCTGGCCGCCACACCCGTGCTGCTGATCGTGCAGATGCTGCTGCTGCCGGCTTACTTGGCGCTGTTTCTGGGCGCCGACGCAGCCAGGCTTGTGCGCCTGGGGCCGTTTGGTCGATGCCTTCGTGTGGCTGATTGCCGTGCCGCTGCTGCTGGCGGCCCTGGCACAAGGGGTGGCCGCGAGAAGTCCGTCCGCCGCCCGGGTGGCCGATACGCTTGCGCTGCTGCCGGTACCGGCCACGGCACTGGTGCTCTTCGTGGTGGTTGCCGCGGTGTTGCCCAAACTCGGGCCGGCCAGCGAAGCGGCCTTGCGCGTGCTGCCGGTATACATCGCTTTTGCCATCGCGGCGCCGCTTCTGGGCTGGTGGCTTGCGCGCCGGTTCGGGCTCGGGGCGGCAGCCGGACGGGCGGTGGCTTTCAGCAGCGGCACCCGCAACTCGCTGGTGGTGTTGCCACTGGCGCTGGCCGTTCCGGGCGCGGTGCCCGTGCTGCCGGCGATCATCGTCGCGCAGACGCTCGTGGAACTGCTCGGCGAACTGGTCTATGTGCGCTGGATCGCACGCTGGGGCAGCGCCTCAGGCGGCGAAGAAAGTGCCGGCCACAGCAGCCGCAACCACGACCAGGGCCGGTGACATCCGCCCGAACACCAACAGGCCGTACGCGGCCAAGGCCATGCCAAAGTCGGCCTTCGAGTGGATCGCGTTGGTCCCCACCGGGGCGTACAGCGCCGCGCCCGGCGCTCACGCTCTTGCGAAGCCCGAAGCAGGACCACGCACGCATCGACGGCCGCCTTCCTTGGTCACGGTCAGTGGCGATGGGCGTGGTGCGCGTCGGGCACGTGCGCGTGGGCGTGCCGCAGCGGCGCGTGGGTGTGGCGGTGGCTGTGCTCGCCCGCCGGCATCGGCTCGTGCGCATGGTCGTGGTGCCCGTCGTCGTGGCGGTGAGCGTGTTCGTGTTCGAGTGCTTCGTGTTCGTGCTCGTGGCCATGTGATTCGGCCAGGTGCAGCAGCACGCCTGCCAGCATCAGCAGGCTGCCCAGCAGCATCAGCGCGCTGAAGGCGCGGTCGCCCAAGAGCACGGCCAAAGCAGCGCCGATGAAGGGCGCAAACGCAAACACCGAGCCCGTGCGCGCCGCGCCGAAAGCACGCTGGGCGAGCAGATAAAGGCGCAGGCTCAGGCCGTAGCCGGTGGCGCCGACGGCCAGCAGCGCCAGCGCCGCAGCCAGCGTGGGCGTGGGCTCGCTGAAGGCCAGCGCCAGCACGGTGGTGGCGCTGGCACCGAGCGCAGCCTTGGCGAGCACCACTTGGCCAGGGTCTCGCTCGGCCAACGCACGCGACAAGGTGTTGTCCACGCCCCAGGCGGCTGTGGCCAGCAAAACCGCCAGCACGCCGGCCAGTTGCGCCTGGCCGCTGCGGCCCTGGTCCAGCACCAGCAGCATGCCGCCGGCCAACAGCAGCGCCATCGCAGCCCAGACACGCCCGTCCATCGTTTCGCGGTACAGGCGCCAGGCCAGCACGGCGGTGAACAGCGCTTCGAGCGTGAGCATCAGCGAAGCGCTGGTGCCGCTGGTTCGCTGCAAGCCCCAGGCCAGCGCCACCGGCCCGATGACGGCGCCGAAGAGGGCCATCGCCAGCAGCCGCCGCAAGTCGCTGCGCTGCAAGCGCGCCTCGCGCTCAATTCGCTGGCGCGACAGCAGGCCCACCGCGGCGGCACCACCGTAGAGCAAGGCTGCGGTGGTGAATGCGCCCAGGCCCGCGCCTGCGATCTGGACCAGCGGCGTGCTGATGCCAAACAGCGTGGCCGCCAGCAAGGCCAGCAGGCCGCCGCGAAGGGCCGGCAGGGTTGGAGCGTGGACGTGACGCATGGCCGAACCAGTGTAGCGACGCAGGACCAGTGCGTAAGCCGCACCTTCTGGGCTCGGCGCGTTGCGTGTCTGCGCTTCAGTCGCGGATCGGCTGCTTGCAGTCGGCGAGCGGCTGCCGCTGTCGGGACCAACTCGCGGTCGGCGCAGCCGCAGTGACGGGCATTGATCGGGAATCCGTCCCAAGCAAGAGCCCGCAGACCCAGGCTGCAACCTATAACGCCTCCGCCGCCTTCATGCGTTGGAGAGAGTCCGCAAAGGAGCGAGACGGAATGCCTGGCCGGACATCCGGGAAGTCGGCTTCGTAGCCATTCCCGACCTTCGGCGCTTTGTCGACGGAAGTGTCCAGGGGGTCGGCGGCCCTGGACGAAGGTCGGCTTTCTGGCGCGGCCCCGGCTTACTCCTGTTGGCCGAGTCCGGGTACTTGTGTAGGGCCGCTGTGTAGACACTCATCGCCACGTCGCTGGCCAACTCGAGCAGCGCAACTGCCGTAGTCGCCGGGGTCCGACCAGCGCTCTCGCATAGACGTTCCAGTCTGCCTTCGCCACCTCGCGTGTTTCACCCAGGATGGGTTTCGCCGGTCCCCGGTGGATCAGCGGCGGCGACAACCGGCCCGACACAGCCCGCATCCAGCAGGCGCTCCCACTCGGCCAGGGTCAGATCGAGCTCGCGGCCACCCAGGCGCACGCGGAACACCAGCGATCGCCGCTCGACATGGTGAACGCCAGCGTGAATGCGCAGCGGCACGCCTGCCGCCGTGGTGGCTTCGCAGTCATGGAAGGCATAGCGCTCGACGGTCATGGACAGGGCGGAACCGGTCTGCAGGAGATGTTGATCCGCCCACTACACGAACCGTCAGCCTACCCGCACGCCCAGCAACTGGGCAGCGCCGCGTTCCGGGCCCCCGACGTGGAGGACTCGGAATCGATTGCCCGCCCAAGCGTCGGCCGAGCCGGTCGCTTGGGCGGGCATTGCCGCGATGAGACCTCGGGTCCGTTGCCGACCGAGGGACCCCGTCCGATACTGATGTGGCTTCCTGCGGACATCGCGTCTGCTCAGCCTTCATCGGTGGCTTTGGTCGCCCTGAAGTCCAGCCCAGCTGGCGTCGCAGTCGTTACCTGCCTTGTGGCCCGTCCGGCACATCCGTGTGCCGGGCCGATTCAGATCCATCCGGATCCGAAACCAGGAGCCGGCCATGACCCTGTGTCGTGGCCCCTCCTCGCATGCGCTGATCACGACCTCTGCGTCGTGACGCGCCCTGCGCTCACCAGCCCGGCCTGATTTCGATCAGTAGCCTGGCCTGACGCACGCATCTGCCCTGGTCCCGTCCTGTCGGATGCGGACCTCTGCAGCTCGCGCACGCATTTGTGCGCGACGAAGCGCCTTGCCTTCCCGGCAAGGCATCCCAGACGGGGAACCCCAGTTCCCCGCCAGGGATGGGCGTTCCCCTTCACCCCTGAAGGAGAACCCCCATGAGTCCCGTTCCGTGGAACCGCACTGTCGCGCCGGTGTGTGCACTGCTGGGTGGTACCGGGCTTGCCCTTGTGCCCGCCCGGCGGCCTGTCACCCTTCCGGCGCTGCTCCGGCCCCGGCCCTGCACGCCCCACGCGTCCATGCGCATGGTGTGCGAGGCCGCGGACCCTCTGGCGTCCGAGCGCTGCACGACGGTGTGCTGACCATGACGGTCGACACCTACCGCAGGCGCATCGCCTCGACAGCCATCGTGCTGGCCCGGGAGGATCCCCTCCTGGTCAAGGAAGTCATCGCCCGGCTCCGCGCCTCGGGCGAGATCGCGGCCGACGACCTGGTCTACCTGGACCGGATCGCCGACCGCTGGATCGGCATTGCCGAGGGCCTGCGCCGAGGCGCCGCTCGCGTGCTCACGACCTGATGGTCGCGGGCATCGAGTCGTCCGTCGCGGCGCCGCCGGCGGGTCCAACTCGTGCCGATCGAGTCCTCGGGTCTTGGGGATGGTGAACCGACCGCCAGCGATGGCATCGGGACGCCATCACCCGACACCCCGTTTCCCTCGGCTTTCAACCGTCCTCGCCATCCACCCTCCGGGAGTCACCGTCTCCCATCGGGGTCGGGGTTCCCTCGCCTTCTTGGAGAACCCCATGAGTCATGCTTTCCCAGACAGATCCTTCCAGAGCTCGTCACCGCGCCGCAGCACCATCGACATCGAGGAACAGCGCGCCTGGGTCGGCTTCTACAGACGCGTCGGCCGTGACGTCGCCCTCGCCGCCGAGGTGATGGCGCAGCTCGACGGCGACGCCGAGATGAAGCGTCGCCACCTGGCGCTGTACCTGTCCTGCAAGCAGTCGCTGCGCGTCCACAAGGCGCGCCAGGCCCGCGACAAGCGCATCGGGCAATGGCTGCGCCTGCTGGTCCAGTGGACGCTGCAGCGACCCGCAGCCTTCGTCGGCGGCGTCACGCAAAAGGCGTACCACCGCACTGCGGACGTCCTCGACGAGGCCATTGCCTCCACGCCGCCAGCCTCGCCAGCGACATCGAAGCGGGGCGCGCGCCCCGCCTCGGGCCGTGACGCCGACGGCAGGACCGAACCGGCCGCCGCACAGGTTCGTCAGCTGCTGGGCGATGCCGAGTTCGCCGACGCGCACGCCCGCTTCCAGCACCAGGCCGGCATGTCCCCGGCGTCGCCGGTCAATGGCTCCGAAGGCGGCTCCGAGCGTGCCCCGGAACCTCCCGTCGACCGCCCCGCACCCGCGGTGCAGATCAGCCGGCGCTGATCCGAAGACCGAACCCCGGCGCAGCCCCATCGGCTGCACCGGGTTCGATCGCTGACGTGCCTCGGTCAAGGACTGACGTCCAGCGGCCTGGCGCGACCGGCACCCCATCCAAACGCCCGCGGGCCCGCCCCGCCAGGGCCGGTGTCCGCCCTCCCAACTTCGAGAGTTCCCCATGCGAGACATCACCCTGAATCCCGAGCAACGCCTGTATGTGATCGCCACCGAAGCGGGCGTGACCTGCTTCGGCTTCGACAACGCCCGCGACCATGCACGGCAGATCGCGCAGCGCCTCGATCGTCCCGACCTGATGCCCACCGCCGACGACGCGGCCAGCCTCACCGGCTACGAGAAGTACCTCGCTGCGGTGCGTGCCTGGGGCGAGTCCGCCCAGGGCCACGGCACCTACTTCGATCCCGGCACGGACCCTCGCCTGGCGAGGGTGCTGGAGACCTGCCGCCGGGAAGGCCGCAAGGTGCGGCTGGTGCTGGGCGACACCAGCACCGGCGCGAGCTGGCTCGACGAGTTCGACGTGGTCGGCACGGTCGGCCGCTCGACCGGCCTGCTGAAGGTGCCGCTGCTCGTCGAGCCGGGCGAGGCGGCCGGCACGGCCATCCTCTGTGCGCACGTGCTGGCACTGATGGACTGGGACACCGGCCTGTCCCTTTACCGCCACCCGCGCTGGCAGCCACCGGAACTGCTCATCCGCGCCAGTGATGACGATGACCGTCCCTGGGCCGTGGTGCTGCACGAGCAGCCCGTGGCGACCTTCGACGACATCGGCAAGGCCGGTGCGTACCTCGCGTTCATGCGCGGGGCAAGCGTCGAGCCGCGCGTGTTCCGCTGAGCCATTCGGTCGACCGTTCGAGACTGTGCAGACGGCGCGATCCAGATCCACTCCAGGCCGTCACTCTGCACGCCCCCGGTCCAGCACCGGGGGCGTTCCTGTTTCCGCAACTGCGAACAGGGCGACGGGCGCTCAGCGTCCGGTCAGGGACTGCACCTCACGCTCGATCAGCCAGTGCAGGAAGCGGGTGTCATCGGAGTGGCCCCAGTAGTGGGCCTTGCATCGGCGGACGTAGGCCTGCAGGTCCGCGACGCTTCGGATGGACCCCGGCTCGATGGCGGTGATGCGGGTCAGCCGCGCCCGTTCGGGTCGGGTCAGTCGAAGCTGGTTTCCGGAGCGCAGCATGTCGGGTCGGCCTTGTCGGGAAGCCGCGCATCTTCGCGTGCCGGCGCAGGTCTGTGCACATCCGCTGCTGCCCGCGGCGAAGAAATTTCTGCAGTGACAGCCGAGTGCCTTTGCGGTGTCACTTTTGCGGTCTGCCCGCCAAGACATCCGGGCAGGCCGTGGCCCAGCCACAACGGCGCGGCCACGCGCAGTGCGATCATGCGAACCGTGCCACCTCCCCGCGCACCGATGCCCGACCAAGGCACGGACCCTGGCGCCCTTTGCGCGGGCAAGCGCGGCAAAGGCGCGGTTGCTGGCACCACCCCGGTTGAATCCACGGCGCCGATGGCGCAGACTTGACGGGCTCATACCCACTCCCGACAGGAGTGTTTCCGATGCCGACCGAACCGGCGGCAGCGGCGTCGCAGTCGTTACCTGCCTCGGATGATCATCTGAGCCACCGTGCCGGCCACGTTCCGTCGTGTGTCTGCACATCCTTCCCTTGCGGGGACACCAGTCCCCACCGGGAACGGCGTTCCCGTCTTCCTTTTCGCCACGAGAGGAGAACGCCATGAACTTCCACCCTTTCCAGGGTCTTCAAGATCTGCCGGACCTGCCCGATGCCGCCCATGCGTCACGGGAGGACCTGGTGGCAGAGATGCTGGGCCTGCGGGCCCACCCATTGCCAAGCCCCTCGCCGGCTGCGCTGCGCGTCAGCGACCGGGAGACGCCTCACGAGGACCCGGCCACGCAGCAGCTCCTGTCGCGCCGACTCGGTGTCGCCCGCGAACTGCTGATGCGCGATCTGCGTGACCGGATGGCGCAGGGGCCGGTGATGTCGTCGCCCCAGGTCCTTCGGGACTGGCTGCGACTGCGCTGCGCAGGCCTGCAGCACGAGGTCTTCCTCGCGCTGTACCTGGATGCCAACCACCGACTGATCGCCCACGAGGAGGTGTTCCGCGGCACGCTCACCCAGACCTCGGTATACCCGCGGGAACTGGTCAAGAGCGCCCTGGCCCGCAACGCCGCCGCGATCGCGGTGGCCCACAACCACCCGAGCGGCCAGGCCGAGCCGAGCCGCGCGGACGAGTTCCTGACGCAGACGCTGAAGTCGGCGCTGGCGCTGGTGGACATCCGCCTGATCGACCACTTCGTCGTCGCCGGCGACCAGTGCGTCAGCTTCGCGGAGCGCGGACTGCTCTGACGCCATGTGCGGCAGTCACGCCCTGCACGACCCAGTTGCGAGAAGGGCGCCGCCGAGGCGGTGCCCCTCCCGCCGATCCCACCCCAACCAAGGATGCCCATGTCGGAGAGAAGACCCCCGACCTGCCCCTGCTGTGCCGGCCACGGCGTGCCTCTGGGCGCGCTCGGTCGCCTGCACTGGTTCCGCTGCCGCGACTGCGGCATGACGTTCGCCCGAGCCGGACGATCGAAGCGCTCCACCCAAGCGCCCACGACCGCAAGGCGGGTGACCGAGCCCCCCACTTCTCCCAGCTCATCCCGAGGAGGAAGCCAAGATGCATACTCTGCCCGCCACTGGCCTGCGACAGCAGGCCGAGATGCTGGCCAGCCTGTCCCTGAAGCATCTGAGTTCGGCGACGCGCAACAAGCTCGCCGATGACGATCTGTCCGTGAACGCCTACCCGACCGACTGCGGCGGGTTCATCTATGTCGGGGCGCCGAAGTACCGCGTGCCGTCGGAGCCCGACCTGGCCATGCTGTTCGAGGTGGCCGAATCCGCCGGCGTGGCCTGGCTGATGTTCGACCGCGAGGCGGCGGTCATCGACGGGCTGCCCGTGTTCGACAGCGCGGAGCCGGGACCATGAGCCAGCACCTCGCGACGGCGACGCTCGACGGACACCCCGTCGAGATCGTGGCCGGCTTCGATCGACGCCTGGGGGACTACTTTCTCCAGGTCATCGACGAGCGCAACGACATGCTCTACACGAGTCTGCAGGAGTCCCTGCTGGACTGGACCGACATCGCAACCCTGCGCATCAAGGTCTCCGAACTCGGCCTTCGACTGCCTGCGAAGCTGGTCGATGAGGTCGAGGGCGATGGCCGTCGACGCGCGGGTAACCGCATCGTCCGCCACCTGGCAGACGGGCCGCCAGTCACGCTGCTGGCGGGCTGACGCTGCCCACTGATCGACCCCGGCGCCGCGCGCCCATACCGGCAGGGATGGGGCCGGCGCCCTTTCTCTTTCTGCGAAGATCACGACTGCACCGCTCGTTCGCGTTGACGCTGCCGGAGGCGCTTCACGTACGGCGCATCGACCGCCTCGTCCGGACCCAGGCCCAGAGCGCAGCTCAGCAAGCTGGCAACGCAGCGATCACTGAGTTCAAAGGAATGCGGCAGGAACCCGAAGTTCCGACTGCTCTGCTCGTCGACAGCGACGAAGAACGCCCTGAACGTGTCCGCCAGGCTCGCACGCGGCCCTTCGGTACCGGCCGCCGTGAGCGCATCGTGCGGAAGGGGGGCCGCTCGCGCGGCATCATCGGCAATGGCCTGAGCCACCGCGCTCAAAGGCGGCCAGTACTTGAGATCGAACTGTCCTGTGAGGGCTTCGAGCCTCGCCTTCACCCACTGTTCGTAGCTGTAGTTCCGTGCGGCAGCAGCGTGAATCGCATCCACCGGGTGGTAGAGCGTTTCACAAGAGAACCCGGAATGGTTCTTCAACTCGGTGCGCTCGTCCAGCAGATCGGCCAGTTGAGCCGCAACCCTTTCGATCTCATGGTTGACCTCGACCAGCCTGGCCCTTCCTCTTCGAGCCTCCTGATTCGACTCAGGACTCCAGAACGCCGCCGTGCTTTGGACCAGATCGAAGAAGACCTTCATGGCCTGTGGATGCTGGACGAGCTTGCCGTGGATTTCGGCATAGGCGTCCTCCAGCTCGAGGCCTCGTTCAAGCAGTCGGTCGATCACCCTGACTTCACTGGGCAGGATCGACTTCTCAGTCTTGTCGGCACGGTCGGCCTTCAACAGCTGCTCGCAGGCGTGCCGGGCCTGCTTCGGTGTGGTCGGATGCGTCGTCATCGTGAATCCTCTTTCGATGTGCGAAAGAGTACTCGTGGCGCCGCGAGCCGTCGGTACCTGAAGCCGAGAGTCGCGCTGGCGCTCCAGGTACCCGGCCGTGTTCACCAGAGATGCCGCAACCGCGCCATTCCGCCCGCGTACGCTGCTCTACTCGACCGACGAGGTTGAGTGCAACGCCGCCATCGCGTCCAGATCGATCACCGCATCCGCCATCGCCGTCAGCTCCGGCGTCTGCGACACGAAGAATTCCCGCGCGTAGCCACCCAATTCCAGCACCCGCCGCTTCATCGCCATGAACATGCGCTTGCGCTCCGGGTCCAGCGGTCCGTCGGCCTCGTCGGAGAACAGGGTGTCGTAGCGCCGGCCGGTGTTCTGCGCCAAATACAGCGCCACGGCCCGCACCAAGCACTCGTTGATCCACTATGCCGAGAACCCGGATATGCCGAGTCCGCGATCCGGCCGGCGTCTCCGCCCCTGCAACTGCGCCGCAGGTACCTGCGAAGCGATGCGGCATAACACGGCGGGATCCGGGACGATGAGCCCCGACGCGCGCGGTGGCAAGAGCCTCAGCCTGATGAGCGGCGGTGAGCGAACTTTCATCGACGCCAGCCTGACGCGCGCGATCGCCCTGTACTTGGCCCAGAACACCGGACGGCGATTCGACACGCTCTTCTCCGACGAGGCCGATGGGCCCCTCGACCCAGAACACAAGCGCATGTTCATGGCCATGAAGCGCGAAGTCCTTCGGCTCGGCGGCTACCAGCAGGAGTTCTTCATCACCCAGACCCCGCACCTCGCAACGATGGCCGATGCAATCATCGACTTCGACGCCATGCAGGCCGATGCGCATTCAGATGTTGACCTGGTTGCTGAAGAAGCTCGTAGGTAGGTGGGTTCAGTCGACGCACCTCGAACTTCGACGCGCACCACACAGGCACTCCTCACGCTGCGCTCCGAACGTACACGATGCGCGTAAAGCGAACGCTCGGATGCGAAGGCCGTACGTCAGTGCCCCGCCATTACGCGTCGTTCGCCCCTGTGCCTATCAACGGACTTCGAAGCGGGTGATGACCCAAAATGCCCTGGCGCCGGGGGCGAAGACTCGGCACCCCGGCTGCCTCAGTCCAGCTTCACCTTCGCCTCCCTGATGACCTTCCCCCACTTGGCGGTTTCCGCGTCGATGAACGCCGCGAACTCCTCGGGGGTGCTGCCGGCCGGCAGCGTCCCCATGCCTTCGAGCCGGGTCTTCACGTCGTCGAGGCGGACGATCTTGGCCACCTCGTCGGACACGCGCTTGATGATCGCCGGTGGCGTGCGTGCCGGCGCCAGCAGGCCGGCCCAGGTGCTGCCGGTGAAGCCGGCGATGCCCTGCTCGATGAAGGTCGGCACGTCGGGCAGCATCGGCAGCCGGCGCTCGGCGGCGACGCCGATCAGGCGCACCTGGCCGGTCTTGCCGGGGTTGATCAGGCCCGAGGCGGCGTCGAACAGCAGGTGGATCTGCCCGCCCATCAGGTCCTGCAGCGCCGCGGCCGCGCCCTTGTAGGGGATGTGGACCATGTCGGTCTGCGTCAGCGACTTCAGCAGCTCGGTCGTCAGGTGCGCCGCCGCGCCGTTGCCGCTCGAGCCGAAGCTCACCTTGCCCGGGTTCTGCTTGGCGTAGGCGACAAGCTCCTTCGCGTTCTTGAACGGCGCGTCGTTGTTGACTGCGGCCACCAGCGGCGAGACGCCGATCAGCGACACCGCGGCCAGGTCGTTGCGGTTGTCGTACGGCAGCTTGGCGTAGAGCGAGGGGTTGGCCGCGTGGGCGGCGATGACGATGACGAAGCTGTAGCCGTCGGGCGCGGACCGGGCCAGGTCGGCGACGCCGATGGTGCCGTTGGCGCCGGCCTTGTTGTCCACCACGATGGTCTGGCCGAGCCGCTCCTGCAGCTTCTGGCCGATCAGGCGCGCCGTCACGTCGGTGAAGCCGCCGGGCGGGTAGGGGACGACGATGCGGATCGGCTTGGCGGGCCAGGCCTGTGCGAAGGCGGTGGGCGTTGCCAACGTCGCGGCGAGGCCGAGGTTGAAGACGCGGCGGGTCGGAGGTTGGTTATGGTGGTGTTGTCCTCTCGGTCGGGTGGAGATCAGATTCAGACGGGCCCGTGCATCTCGCGCAGGTCGCGCTTGAGCACCTTGCCGATGGGGCTGCGCGGCAGCGCATCGATCGAGCGCAGGCTGTGCAGGCGCTGCGTCTTGCCGAGCCGGGCGTTGGCCCACTGCAGCAGCGCCGCATCGTCGGTTGTCTCGGCGCCCGCGCGACGCACGACGAAGGCCACCGGGGTCTCGCCCCACTGGCGCGAGGGCACGCCGACGACGGCCGCCTCCGCCAGTGCTGGGTGCTCGCGCAGCACCGCCTCCAGGTCGCTCGGGTAGATGTTGAAGCCGCCCGAGATGATCACGTCCTTGCGCCGGTCGAGCAGCGTCAGGAAGCCGTCGGCGTCGAAGCGGCCGATGTCGCCGGTTCGGATGAAGCGCTTGCCGCTGGGGTCGAACCACTCGGCTTCGCGCGTCGCCTCGGCGCGCTTGTGGTAGCCGCTCATCATGCCCGGCGAATGGCCGACCACCTCGCCCGCTTCGCCGGGTGCGACCTCGCGCCCGGCCTCGTCGATCAGCCGGATCTCGTGGCCGGGCGCCGGGCGGCCGACGGTGTGCAGCTTGTCGGGATGAAGGTGCGCTTCGAGGATGCAGCTGCCGCCGCCCTCGGTCATGCCGTAGAACTCGACCAGCGCGCCCGGCCAGCGTCGCAGCACCTCGGCCTTCAGCGCCGGTGCGAAGGGCGCGCTGGTGGAGAACTTGTAGCGAAGGCTCGACAGGTCGTGGTGGTCGAACTCGGGCCGCGCGAGCAGGCGCTCGTATTGCACCGGCACCAGCATCGCGTGCGTGACGCGATGCGCCTGCGCCAGCGCCAGCCACGCCTTCGCGTCGAACTTGGGCATCAGCAGCACGGTGCCGCCGAAGGTGAGCGTCGGGAAGAACACCACCAGCGTCGTGTTCGAGTACAGCGGCGTCGCCAGCAGCGTCACCGTGTCGGCGCCGTAGCCGTAGCGCGCCGCGCGCGACGCGTAGGCCCAGCGCATCGCATGCGACTGCACGATGCCCTTGGGCTCGCCGGTCGTGCCCGACGAGTAGATGATGTTGAAGGCGGCGCCGGGCTCGATCGCCACCGGGCGCGGCGCTTCGCAGCCGGCCAGCCAGTCGTCAAACGGCCGGCCGGCCGCCGAGCCGTCGAGCGCGACGCGCGGCGGGCCGCCGTCGCCGACGTCGATCTCTCCCGTGGTGAACAGCAGCTTGGCCTCGGCGTCGGCCAGCATGCGTTGCAGGCTCGCGGGCGTGGCGCCCGGCGCCAGCGGCGCCACCACCACGCCGGCGCGCAGGGCGCCGAGGAAGACGCAGGCGTACTCGATCGAACTGGCCGCGCAGAGGGCGATGGCAGCGCCGGGCGCGAGGCCATCGCGCTGCAGCGCGGCCGCGATGCGGTCCATATGCCGGTCGAGCGTGGCGTAGTCCACGCTGCGCTCGCCTTCGACGAGCGCGCGCGCCGCCGGTGATTGCTGCGCATGCAGCCGGATGCGGCTTGCGATGTCGGAAAAGGCCGGCAGCGCTGCCGGCTCGGTGGTCGTCATGCGGGGGGCCTCAATAACCGGCGCGGCGGTCGACCGCGTGCGGCTGCGGCAGGCCGTCGCGCGCCCGCTGCAGCGCGTCCAGGCATTGCTGCGCCACCGTCTCGGTGCTCGCCTGCGCGGCGATGTGCGGCGTGGCCAGCACGCGCGGGTGGCGCCAGATCCAGTGCTCCGGCTTGGGCGGCTCGCGCTCGAAGACGTCGAGCGCCGCGCCGGCCAGATGGCCCTCGTCGAGCAGCAGGCGCAGGTCGGCTTCCACCAGGTGCTCGCCGCGCCCCACGTTCACCAGGACCGCGCCGCGCGGCAGCCGGCGCAGCGTCGCGGCATCGAGCAGGCCGCGCGTGTCGGCGGTGAGCGGCAGCGTGCAGACGAGGATATCGCTGCGCGCGAGCAGCCGGTGCAAGCCATCGGTGCCGCTGAACACCTGCACGCCGGGCCACTCGCGTCCGCGCCGTACCCAGGCCGACACTTCGTAGCCCAGCGGCGCGAAGGCACGCGCCACCGCCTGCCCCACCGCACCGAGCCCGAGCAGGCCGACGCGGCAGCGCGACGCGGGCCGCACCGGGTGCCGCCGCCACTCGGCGCGCGACTGCTGCTGCTCGTAGAGCGGCAGCTCGCGCGTGAAGCGCAGCGTGCAGGCCAGCACGTACTGGGCGATCTCCTGCGCTTGCAGCGGATCGACCACGCGCGTCACGCTCACGTGGTCGGGAACATCCTCGACGAGCAGCTTCTCGGCGCCCGCGCCGACCGAGCACAGCACCCGCAGTTTCGGGTAGCGCGGCACCGTGCCCGGTTTCAGGCGCCAGGCCAGCAGCGCCTCCACCTTCTCGGCGGGCGGGTCATCGGCCTCGCTCCACACCGGGATGCCGGGCGCCAGCGCGCGCAGCGCGTCGACGAAGGGTTGCGCCGGCAGCGGCGACGACAGCACCAGGATCGCCATCGCGCGTCAGGCGTCGTAGCCGGGCAGCCGGCGGTCGAGGCGGCGCAGCAGCGCGGGCCAGAGCAGGTTCGCGCCCTGGCCGCGCGTCACTTCGCGGCTTTGCTGCGGCATGCCGTCGACGATTGCCTGCGGCACTTCGAGCAGCGCGCCGCCGCCGGCCTGCGCCAGCAGCTGGATGCGGCAGGCCGCGTCGAGGATGTACATGCCCTGGAACGCCTCGGCGACGCTGCGCCCGCAGGCCAGCAGCCCGTGGTTGCGCAGGATCATCAGGCTGCGCGTGCCCAGGTCGGCCACCAGCCGCGCGCGCTCGGCGTCGCGCAGTGCCAGGCCCTCGTAGTCGTGGTACGCCAGGCGACCGAGCACCAGCGCGCCCTGCTGCGAGATCGGCAGCAAGCCGGCGGCCTGTGCCGCCACGGCCACGCCGTGCAGCGTGTGGGTGTGCAGCACGCAGTGCACGTCGGGCCGTGCCTCGTGCACGGCGCTGTGGATGACGAAGCCGGCGGGGTTGATCGCGAACGGCGTGTCCATCAGCGGCCGTCCGGCGTGATCGACCTTGACCAGGCTCGAGGCGGTGATCTCCTCGAAGAACAGGCCATAGGGATTGATCAGGAACTGGTCGTCCGCCTCCGGCACGCGCGACGAGATGTGGGTGAAGACGAGGTCGTCCCAGCCGAACAGCGCGACCAGCCGGTAGCAGGCCGCGAGCTCCACCCGTGCCTGCCACTCGGGCGCCGGGACCGCGTCGCGCAGACTCATTTCGCGGCCAGCCCGAGGCGCTCGATCAGCACCTTGTCCTTGACGAAGGTCTCGCCCGCCCACTTGGCGTAGTCCTCGCCGCTGCGGTACCAGAGGTCCTGGTTCAACTCGTCGAGCAACGCCAGGTGCTTCGGGTCGTCCATCGCCTTCCTGAACGCGTCGTGCAGGGTCTTCACGATGGCCGGGTCCATGCCCTTGGGCCCGACGATGCCGTACGGCGACTGCGAGACCACGCCGTAGCCGAGTTCCTTCGCGGTCGGCACGGTGGGCCAGCGCTTGGTGCGCTTCTCGCCGAAGGTCACGAGCAGGCGCATCTGGCCGCCGTCGACGAACTTGTCCCAGCCGGTGGCGTCGCTCTGCGCCATCACGTGGCCGCCGAGCAGGGCCTGCTGCAGATCGGCATTGCCCCTGAACGGAACGTGGTTGAGCTTGATCTTGGCGTTCAACGCCAGCTCTTCCATCAGCAGGTGCGGCGAACTGCCGGCGCCGGTCGAGCCGTAGTCGATCTTGCCGGGCTCCTTGCGTGCTGCCTCGATGTAGTCCTTGAAGGTCTTGTACGGCGAGTCGGCGCGGACGGTGAAGCCGAAGGTGTAGCCCGAGACGCCGACGATGTACGTGAAGTCCTTGAGCGGGTCCCACTGCATCTTCTGCATGTGCGGGATGCGCAGCATGCCCAGCGGGAACTGCGCGATGGTGTAGCCGTCGGGCTTGGCCGTCATCGCCATCGTGCCCGGGCCGAGCGTGCCGCCGCCGCCGGGCTTGTTCTCGATGATGATTCTCTGGCCCAGCTGCTTGCCCGCAAGCTCGGCCAGCAAGCGCATGTGGCGGTCGGTCGAGCCGCCGGCGGGCCAGGGCACGATCAGCGTGATCGGCCTGCTCGGGTAGCTCTGGGCGCTCGCGGCCAGCGGCGCCAGCAGCGCCGTGGCGCAGGCACTCGCCAGCAGCATGCGGCGTGAAAGGGGGGTGTTCATGGAGAGTCTCCTGTGGGTGGGTGGGAAGGAACTTTCGCCGCTTGGTTCTCGCGCTCCTGCAGCTCGCGCCACATCACCTTGCCCGAACCGGACTTGGGCAGGGCGGGCACGATCTGAACGATGCGCGGGCTCTTGTAGGCCGCCATGTGCTGGTGGGCCCAATCGATTATCTGCTGCTCGGTGAGCTCGTGTTCGGGCTTGAGCACCACCAGCGCCTTGACGGTCTCGCCGCGCCGCGCATCGGCCGCCGCGATGACGCAGGCCTCCTGGATCGCGGGGTGGCGGTACATCAGCGCCTCGACCTCGGCCGGCCAGACCTTGTAGCCCGACGCATTGATCATGCGCTTGAGACGGTCGGTCATGAAGAAGTAGCCGTCGGCGTCGACGAAGGCGAGGTCGCCGGTGCGCAGGAAACGCTTGCCGTCGAGCTCGACGAAGCTGGACGCGGTGGCCTCGGGGTTGTTCCAGTAACCCTGCATCACCTGCGGCCCGTGGACCACGATCTCGCCGCTCTCGCCGGGCGGCAGCTCGCGCAGCGTGTCGGGGTCGACGACGCGCGCGTCGACGTCGAACACCGGGATGCCCAGGCACTGCGGCTTGGGCCGCTGCGGCGGGTTGATGTGGGTCGCGGCCATCGTCTCCGACATGCCGTAGCCTTCGACGTAGGGCAGCCCGACGAGTTCCTCGAGCCGCCGCGCCACCGCTTCGGGCATCGCGGCACCGCCGCCGCGGATGACCCGCAGGCTCGACAGGTCGTGGTCCGCGAGCGTGGGCTGGGCCAGGAAGTCGACCAGCATCGCGGTGATGGTCTGCCAGGTGGTGACGCCGTAGCGCTGGATGCAGACGGCTGCGGCCTCGCGGTCCCAGCGCGGCAGCACCACGATCGTGGCGCCGGCGTACATCGGCCCGTTCATGCTGCCCGACAGGCCCGTGACGTGGAAGAACGGCAGCGACGACAGGAACACCGCGTCCTGGTTGCGCGAGAACCAGACCGTGCCTCCCACCAGCGTGCTCATCACGCTGCGGTGGGTGTGCACGCAGCCCTTGGGTGCGCCGGTGGTGCCCGAGGTGTAGGGCATGACGCAGGGTGCGTCGGGGCCGGCCGTCAGCGGGCCGGGTTGCAGGCCGCGCGCCAGCGCGTCGCTCCACGGCATCACGCCGGGGGCAGCGGAGAAGTCGCGGGCGGCGGCGACGAAGTCGGGCACGCGCAGGTCGGTCGGCTGCTTCAGGTAGTCGCTGTAGGTGGCCACGACGAGGTGTTGCAGGCCCCCGTCGGTCGCGCGCAGCAGCGGCTGCATCTGCGCCAGCAGCTCCTGCGCGACGAAGGCGGTGCCGGCCTGGCAGTCGTCGACGTAGTGGCGCAGCTCGTCGGTGCGGTTCATCGGGTTGACCGGCACCACGACCGCGTTGGCGCGCAGGATGGCGTAGAACGCGAGCACCCATTGCGGGCTGTTCTGCATGTACAGCAGCACGCGGTCGCCGGCCTTGACGCCGCATTCGTGCTGCAGATAACCGGCCAGGCGCTCGGCCTCGTCCTTGAACTCGGCGAAGCTGATGGCGGTGTCGTAGAAGACGACGAAGGGCTTGTCGGGATAGCGCGCTGCCGACACCTCGGCGTTGTGGAAGACGTTGGTCTGCGGCAGCGTCAGGTGGCGCGGCACGAGCGGCGGCCAGTGCTGGAAGTGCGGTGGGCGGGTGGGCGACATGATCGGCCTCAGGGCGCGTCGGCGTAGCGTGCGAGCTCCACCTTGGCGATCGCGTTGCGGTGCACCTCGTCGGGGCCGTCGGCAAAGCGCAGCGTGCGCGTGCTGGCATAGGCCCGCGCCAGGCCGAAGTCGTCGCTGACCGAGCCGCCGCCGTGCAGCTGCATCGCCCAGTCGATCACCTGGCCGGCCATGCTCGGCGCGGCCACCTTGATCATCGCGATCTCCTGGCGCGCGGCCTTGTTGCCCACCTTGTCCATCTTCCAGGCCGCGTGCAGCACCAGCCAGCGCGCCTGGTCGATCAGGATGCGCGACTGCGCGATACGCTCGCGCGTGACGCCCTGGTCCGACAGCTTGCGGCCGAAGGCCACGCGCTTCAACGAGCGCCGGCACATCATCTCGAGCGCACGCTCGGCGCGGCCGATGACGCGCATGCAGTGGTGGATGCGGCCCGGGCCGAGCCGGCCCTGCGCGATCTCGAAGCCGCGCCCCTCGCCGAGCAGCATGTTGGAGGCCGGCACGCGCACGTTCTCGAACAGCATCTCGGCGTGGCCGTGCGGCGCGTCGTCGTAGCCGAACACCGGCAGGTGGCGCAGCACCTTGACCCCGGGCGTGTCCATCGACACCAGGATCATCGACTGGCGCTTGTGCGGGTCGGCATGATCCGGTGACGATTGGCCCATGAAGATCAGCACGCGGCAGCGCGGGTCGTTGGCGCCCGAGGTCCACCACTTGCGGCCGTTGATCACGTACTCGTCGCCGTCGCGCTCGATGCGCGACTCGATGTTGGTGGCGTCGGACGACGCGACGTCGGGCTCGGTCATGGCGAAGGCCGAGCGCATCGTGCCGTCGAGCAGCGGCAGCAGCCACTGTGTCTGCTGCTCGGGTGTGGCGTAGCGCACCAGCGTTTCCATGTTGCCGGTGTCGGGCGCCGAGCAGTTGAAGGGCTCGGCGCCGATCGGCGAGCGGCCCATGATCTCGCACAGCGGTGCGTACTCGAGGTTGCTGAGACCCGCGCCGTACTTCGACTCGGGCAGGAACAGGTTCCACAGCCCGGCCGCGCGCGCCTTGGCCTTGAGCTGCTCCATCACCGGCGCCGGCTGCCAGGCGTTGCCGGCCGCGCGGTGCGCGTCCATCTCGGCCTCGAAGCGCTGCTCGGCCGGCAGCACGTGCTCGTCCATGAACGCGGTGAGCCGCTGCTGCAAGGCCTTGACCTTGGGGGAATGTTCGAAGTCCATGGGTCAGCCTTTGCCGATGTCTTGCGCCAGCGCCCAGGCCTGCTCGGCCAGCGGACGCGCGCGTTTTCCGGTTTCGATCGCCTGGGCACTCGAGGCATTGCCCTGCAGCGCGCGCGCCGCCACGCCCTGCAGGATGCCGACCAGGCGGAACATGTTGAAGACGAGGTGGTAGGTCCACTCGTCGGCGCTCGGCTCGCGCGCGGCGCCGACGCGCTCGAGGTAGCGCCGCAGGTACTGCGCTTCGCTCGGGATGCCGAGCGCGGCGAGGTCGGCGCCGGCCAGGCCTTGCGGCGGCGGCAGGTGCCAGCGCATGCAGTGGTAGGCGAAGTCCGCGAGCGGGTCGCCGAGCGTGGACAGCTCCCAGTCGAGCACCGCGAGGATGCGCGGCTCGGTCGGGCGGAAGATCACGTTGTCGAGCCGGTAGTCGCCGTGCACGATGCGCGCGGGCGCGGCCGGCGGCACGTGGCGCGGCAGCCAGTCGATCAGGGCGTCGGCGGCCTCGATGCGCTCGGTTTCCGCGGCACGGTACTGGCGCGTCCAGCGCGCCACCTGGCGCTCGATGTAGTGGCCCGGCTTGCCGTAGTCGGCCAGGCCGATCGCCGCCGGCTCGACGCGGTGCAGTGCCGCGATCACGCGGTTCATCTCGTCGTAGTGCGCGGCGCGCTCGGCCGCACCCATGCCGGGCAGCGTCGGGTCCCAGAGGATGCGGCCGTCGACGCAGTCCATCACGTAGAAGGCGCTGCCGATCACCGCCGGGTCCTCGCACAGCGCGAGGGCGCGCGCGACCGGCACCTCGGTGGCGGCAAGCGCGGCGATGACGCGGTACTCGCGCTCGACCGCGTGCGCCGACGGCAGCAGCGTGCCGGGCGGCTTGCGCCGCAGCACGTAGCGCTGGCCGCCGGCCGTCAGCAGGAAGGTCGGGTTGCTCTGGCCGCCCTTGAACTGCTCGACCGCGAGCTCGCCTTCGAATCCGCGCACGTGCTCGCGCATGAAGGCCGCGAGCTTCGCGACATCGAACGCATGCTGCGGCGCCACCGGGCGCGTGCCGGTGAATTGCGATTGCGCGTCGTCGGCCATGTCGCGTGGTCCGGTCACAGCGCGGACGTGCCGCCGTCCACCGCCAGCACCTGGCCGGTGATGTGGCGCGAGGCCTGGCTGGCGAGGAACACGACAGGGCCCATCAGGTCCTCGTCGCCGCCCAGGCGCCGCAGCGGCGCGCGCGCGATCACCTGCTCGCCGATCGTCTCCAGCAGGCCGGCCGACATCTTCGACGGGAAGAAGCCGGGGCACAGCGCGTTGACGTTGATGTTGAAGCGCCCCCATTCGCTGGCCAGTGCGCGCGTGAAGTTGATCGCTGCCGCCTTCGAGGTGTTGTAGGCGATGGTGTGCACGCCGGGCGCCATGCCCTTCAGGCCCGCGACCGAGGCGACGTTGATGATCTTGCCGCTGCGGCGCGGGATCATGCAGCGCCGGCCGACCGCGCGCGCCATGAAGAACGGCGCATTGACGTTGAGGTTCATCACCTTGTGCCAGGCCTCGTCGGGGTGGTCCTCGGCCGGCGCGCCCCAGGTGGTGCCCGCGTTGTTGACTAGGATGTCGATCGCGCCGAGCCCGCTCGCCGCTTCGTCCACCAGCGCCGGGATGGTGTCGAGCTGCTGCAGGTCGCCCACCAGGGTCAGCACTTCGATGCCGCGGGCCTCGAGTTCGCTGCGCGCCTGCGCCAGCTCGTCGGCCTTGCGCGCGGTGATCGCGACGCGGCAGCCCATCGCGCCGAGCGCCTTGGCCATCTGCAGGCCCAGGCCGCGCGAGCCGCCGGTGATCAGCGCCACCTGGCCGTCGAGCCGGAAGAGGTCCGGGACGTTCATCGCCCGATCAGTTCGAGAACGCCGCGATGCCGGTGATCGCGCGGCCGAGGATCAGCGCATGCACGTCGTGCGTGCCCTCGTAGGTGTTCACCACTTCCAGGTTCACGAGATGGCGCGCCACGCCGAACTCGTCGCTGATGCCGTTGCCGCCCATCATGTCGCGCGCCAGGCGCGCGATGTCGAGCGACTTGCCGCAGGAGTTGCGCTTGACGATCGAGGTGAGCTCGACCGCGGCGATGCCTTCCTCGCGCATGCGCCCCAAGCGCAGGCAGCCCTGCAGGCCGAGCGTGATCTCGGTCAGCATGTCGGCCAGCTTTTTCTGGATCAGCTGGTTGGCCGCCAGCGGCCGGCCGAACTGCTTGCGGTCGAGCACGTACTGGCGCGCGCGCTGGTAGCAATCCTCGGCCGCGCCGAGCGCGCCCCAGGAGATGCCGTAGCGCGCGCTGTTGAGGCAGGTGAACGGGCCCTTCAGGCCGCGCACCTCGGGGAAGGCGTTCTCCTCGGGGCAGAACACGTTGTCCATCACCACCTCGCCGGTGATGCTGGCGCACAGGCCGACCTTGCCCTCGATCACCGGCGCCGTCAGGCCCTTGGCGCCCTTGTCGAGCACGAAGCCGCGGATCTGGCCTTCGTCGTCCTTGGCCCAGATGACGAAGACGTCGGCGATCGGCGAGTTGCTGATCCACATCTTGTTGCCGGTCAGGCTGTAGCCGCCGGCCACCTTGCGCGCGCGCGTCACCATGCTGCCGGGGTCGGAGCCGTGATCGGGCTCGGTCAGGCCGAAGCAGCCGATCCACTCGCCGCTGGCCAGCCTGGGCAGGTACTTCTGCTTCGTCGCCTCGTTGCCGAACTCGAAGATCGGCACCATGACGAGCGAGGACTGCACGCTCATCATCGAGCGGAAGCCCGAGTCGACGCGCTCGACCTCGCGCGCGATCAGGCCGTAGCTGACGTAGTTGAGGCCCGGGCCGCCGTACTGCTCGGGGATGGTGGGCCCCAGCAGCCCCAGCTCGCCCATCTCGCGAAAGATCGCCGGGTCGGTCGTGTGGTTGCGAAACGCATCGAGCACACGCGGCGCGAGTCGCTCCTGGCAGTAGGCACTCGCGGCCTCGCGCACCATGCGCTCGTCATCGGTGAGCTGCGCGTCGAGCAGAAAAGGGTCGTCCCAGTGGAAGCGGGCTTTCGAGGCGGGTGAGGAAGTCATGGTTGTCTCCTGTCGGATGGTTGTTGGGGTGCGGCAAGCGCGCCGTCAGAGCGCCTGCACCAGTTCCGGAACCGCGGTGAACAGGTCGGCCTCGAGGCCGTAGTCGGCGACGCTGAAGATCGGCGCTTCGGCGTCCTTGTTGATCGCGACGATGACCTTGCTGTCCTTCATGCCTGCGAGGTGCTGGATCGCGCCGCTGATGCCAGCGGCGATGTACAGAGCCGGCGCGACGATCTTGCCGGTCTGCCCGACCTGCCAGTCGTTGGGCGCATAGCCGGCATCGACCGCGGCGCGGCTCGCGCCCAGCGCGGCGCCGAGCTTGTCGGCCAGCGGCGTCAGCACTTCGTTGAACTTGTCGCTGCTGCCGAGTGCGCGGCCGCCGCTGACGATGATCTTGGCGGCGGTGAGTTCGGGCCGGTCGAGCTTGGCGATCTCGGCGCCGACGAACGATGAGAGGCCGCTGTCGGCCACCGCGTCGATCTTCTCGATCGCGCCGCTGCCGCCTTCGGCCGCTGCGGGGTCGAAGCCGGTCGTGCGCACGGTGATGACCTTGATCGGGTCGGTGCTCTGCACCGTGGCGATCGCGTTGCCGGCGTAGATCGGGCGCTCGAACGTGTCGGCGCTGAGGACCTTCATCGCGTCGCTGATCTGCGCCATGTCGAGCAGCGCAGCCACACGCGGGGCGACGTTCTTGCCGTGCGCGGTGGCGGGGAACAGCAGGTGCGTGTAGTCCTTCGCGACGGCGAGTACCTGCGCGGCGACGTTCTCGCCGAGCCGCTCGGCGAGGCTGGCGCCGTCGGCGTGCAGCACCTTGGCGACGCCGGCGATGGCGGCTGCGGCCTGCGCGGCGCCGGCCGCGTTGTGGCCGGCGATGAGCACGTGAACGTCACCACCACATTGCACTGCCGCGGTGACGGTGTTGAGGGTCGCACCCTTCAAGGTGCCGTGATCGTGTTCGGCAATAACGAGAACGCTCATGTCAGATCACCTTCGCTTCGTTCTTGAGTTTGTCGACCAGCGTGGCCACGTCGGGCACCTTGATGCCGGCGCCGCGCTTGGGCGGCTCGCTCACCTTGAGCGTCTTCAGGCGCGGGATCACATCAACGCCAAGGTCGGCGGGCTTGATCACTTCCAGCGGCTTCTTCTTCGCCTTCATGATGTTGGGCAGCGTCACGTAGCGCGGCTCGTTCAGGCGCAGGTCGGTGGTGATCACCGCGGGCAGCTTGACCTTGAGCGTCTCCAGGCCGCCGTCGACTTCGCGGGTGACGGTGGCCGACCCGTCGGCGACTTCGACCTTGCTGGCGAAGGTGGCCTGCGGCCAGCCGGTCAGCGCGGCGAGCATCTGGCCGGTCTGGTTGCAGTCGTCGTCGATCGCCTGCTTGCCCAGGATCACGAGCTGCGGTTGTTCATTGTCGGCCAAGGCCTTGAGCAGCTTGGCCACGGCCAGCGGCTGCAGTTCGTCGGCACACTCGACCAAGATGGCGCGGTCGGCGCCGATCGCCATCGCGGTGCGCAGCGTTTCCTGGCATTGGGCGACGCCGCACGAGACGACCACCACTTCGCTGACGGCGCCCTTCTCCTTGAGTCGCACGGCCTCCTCGACGGCGATCTCGTCGAAGGGGTTCATGCTCATCTTGACGTTGGCGGTGTCGACGCCCGTGCCATCGGCCTTGACGCGCACCTTGACGTTGTAGTCGACGACCCGTTTGACGGGGACCAGGATCTTCATGGTGTTCCTTTCAGTTCGCCCGGCCGAGCGCGATGAAGCGCGCCAGGTGGTGGTCTTCGTCGCCGAGCTGGTGGTCGATCATCACCAGCCGCTTGGCGTAGTGCGGCAGCGGCAGTTCCCAGGTCATGCCGATGCCGCCGTGCAGCTGGATGCATTCCTCGGCCACGAGCGGGCCGACGCGGCCGATCGTGACCTTGGCCGCTGACAGCGCGCGCTCGCGGATCACGCGCTCGGCGTCGATCGCCGCTGCCGCGTTGATCACCGCCGAGCGCGCCTGCTCGATCTCCACCAGCAGGTCGGCCATGCGGTGCTGCAGCGCCTGGAAGCTGCCGATCGGCACACCGAACTGCTTGCGCGTGCGCAGGTAGTCGAGCGTCGCGTCCTTGGCGACGTCCATCGCGCCCACGCTTTCCGCGCACAGCGCGAGCACGCCCTTGCCCACGCTGTGCTCGATCGTCGCGGCGCCCGCGCCCTCGGCGCCGAGCAGCGCGTCGGCGCCGAGCGTGACGCCGGCGAGCGTCAGTTCGGCCGCGCGGCCGCCGTCGATGGTCGGATAGCCGCGCAGCGTGAGGCCGGGCGTGCCGGCGGGCACCAGGAACAGCGAGATGCCCGCTTCGTCGTCCACCGCGCCGGCGCTGCGGGCCGACAGCACGAAGACATCGGCCTGCTCGCCGTGCTGGACCACGGCCTTCACGCCGTCGAGTTGCCATTGCGCGCCGACGCGCTTTGCACGCGTCTGCACCTGATTGAACTCGTGCTGCGCGTCGGGCTCGCCATGCGCGAAGGCGGCGATGCGCGTGCCACCGATGATCTCGGCCAGCAGCGCCTTCTGCGCCGGGTTGCCGGCGTGCGCGATCGCGCTGCCGGCGAGCACGGTGGGCAGGAAGGGCTCGACCACGAGGCCCCGGCCCAGCGCCTCGAAGACGACGGCGATGTCGAAGCCGCCGCCGGCGAAGCCGCCGTCGTCCTCGCCGAACAGCGCGCCGATCACACCCAGGTCGGCGAACTGGCGCCACAGCTCGGGGCTGCAGCCCTGGGGCGACTTGGCGATGCGGTCTCGCGTCTCGAAGCCGTACTGCTCGGCGACGAAGCGGTTCAGGCTGTCGGCCAGCATGCGGCGATCGTCGGTGTGCTGGAAGTTCATGCTGCGTTCTCCTTCACAGCCCGAGCATCATCTTGGCGATGATGTTGCGCTGGATCTCGTTGGAGCCGCCGAAGATCGACAGCTTGCGGTTGTTGAAGTACTGCACCGCGGCGCTCGCCGCCTCGGCCGGGCCGACCGGCGCACCGTCGAAACCTTCCTCGAGCGCCTCGGCGACGAACGGCTGCGCATACGGCCCCATCGCCCGGCGCATCAGCGACGAGATCTCCTGCCGGATCTCCGTGCCGCGGATCTTCAGCATCGAACTCTCGGCGCCGGGCACGCCGCCGCCGGCCACCGCGGCGATGACGCGCAAGTTGGTCGTCTTCATGTTCTCCAGCTCGATCTCCACCCGCGCCAGGCGCGCCGCGAAGGCCGGGTCCTCGGCCAGCGGGCGGCCGTTCTTCTTCAGCTTCGCGGCCGCTTTCTTCAGCCGCTCGAGCGCGGCGACCGAATAGCCGACGCCGGCGATGTTGGTGCGCTCGTAGGTCAGCAGGTACTTGGCGCAGGTCCAGCCCTTGTTCTCCTCGCCGACCAGGTTCTCGGCCGGCACGCGCACGTCGGTGAAGAACACCTCGTTGACCTCGTGCTCGCCGTCCAGCGTGATGATCGGCCGCAGCTCGACCCCCGGCGAGTTCATGTCGACCAGCAGGAAGCTGATGCCCTCCTGCTTCTTCGCCTCGCGGTTCGTGCGCACCAGGCAGAAGATCATGTTGGCGTGCTGGCCGAGCGTGGTCCAGGTCTTCTGGCCGTTGACGATGTAGTGCTCGCCCTCGGCGTCACGGCCGCGCACCGCGCTGGTCTTCACCGACGCGAGGTCGGAACCCGCGCCGGGCTCCGAGTAGCCCTGGCACCACCAGTCGGAGCCGTCGAGGATGCGCGGCAGCCAGCGCTGCTTCTGCGCCTCGCTGCCGTACTTGATGAGCACCGGCCCGAGCATGTTGACGCCGAAGGGCACGATGCGCGGCGCATGCGCGAGCGCGCACTCGTTCTCGAAGATGAACTTCTGCACCGCGTTCCAGCCCGGGCCGCCGTATTGCTCGGGCCAGTGGTTGGCGAGCCAGCCGCGCTCGTTGAGGATGGCGTGCCACTGCTCGTGGTCGGCCTTGCTCAGGTGCCAGCCGCTGCGCACCTTCTCGGCCAGCGTCGGCGGCAGCTTGTCGGCGAGGAAGGCACGCACCTCGGTGCGGAAGGCTTCTTCTTCGGGGCTGAAGTTCAGGTCCATGCTCGGGCTCCTCAGTAGATTTCGAACAGGCCCGCGGCGCCCATGCCGCCGGCGATGCACATCGTCACCACGGCGTACTTGACGCCGCGGCGCCGGCCTTCGATCAGCACATGGCCGGCCAGCCGCGCGCCCGTCATGCCGAACGGATGGCCGATCGAGATCGCGCCGCCGTTGACGTTGAGCCGCTCGTCGGGGATGCCCAGGCGCTGCTGGCAGTAGATCGCCTGCGAGGCAAAGGCCTCGTTCAGTTCCCACAGGCCGATGTCGTCCACCTTCAGGCCGTGGCGCGCCAGCAGGCGGGGCACCGCGAACACCGGGCCGATGCCCATCTCGTCGGGCTCGCAGCCGGCCAGCGCCAGGCCGCGGAAGGCGCCGAGCGGCGCGAGGCCCAGGCGCTCGGCTTCGCGCGCCTCGACCATCACGCAGGCCGACGCGCCGTCGGACAGTTGTGATGCGTTGCCGGCGGTGACGAACTTGCCGGCGCCCATCACCGGCTCCAGCTTGGCCAGCGCTTCATAGGTGGTGCCGCGCCGGTTGCAGGTGTCGACGTCGACCGTGGCCGTGCGCTGCGTCACCGCCTTGGTTTCCTTGTCGGTCACCGCCATCGTCGTCGTCACCGACACGATCTCGTCGCGGTAGCGGCCCGCCACCTGCGCCGCCTCGGTCTTGCGCTGGCTCTCGGCCGAGAAGCGGTCCTGCGCCTCGCGGCCGATGCCGTAGCGCGCGGCGACGTTGTCGGCGGTCTCGATCATCGACAGGTAGAGCTCGGGCTTGTGTTCGACGATCCAGGGGTCGAGCGTGCTGTCGCCGCCGTCGGCCGGGCTGCGGCCGCGGATCTGCGAAATGCTCTCGACGCCGCCGGCGATCATCGCCGGCACGCCCTCGGCGACGATGCGGCCGGCGGCCATCGCGATCGCCTGCAGCCCTGAGGCGCAGAAGCGGCTCACCGTGGTGCCGGCGATGGTGATCGGCAGCCCGGCGCGCACGACGGTCTGGCGCGCGATGTTGCGCCCGGTGGTGCCCTCGGGGTAGCCGCAGCCGAGAATCATGTCCTCGATCAGCGCCGGGTCCACGCCCGAGCGCTCCACGGCGGCCTTGACCGCGAACGCGGCCAGCGTCGGGCCCGGGGTGATGTTGAATTCGCCGCGGTGGGCTTTGGTGAGCGGGGTGCGGGCGGTCGAGACGATCACGGCTTCGCGCATGGCGGGTCTCCTTTTTTGCTAAGTTCTAGGCGATCTTGTTCAGGCTGTCGAAATTTTTGTCGCGCATGACCAGGTCGACCAGCAGCGGCGACGGCTGCCAGAACAGCGGGTCTTCCTGCGCGAACTCGCGGATGTCGGCCAGCACCTGGGGCAGGCCGACCGTGTCGGCGTATTTCATCGGGCCGCCGCCCTGGCGCGGGAAGCCGTAGCCGGCGACGAAGACCACGTCGACGTCGAGCGGCCGCAGCGCAATGGCCTCGTGCACGACGTTGGCGCCTTCGTTGATCATCGCGGCGAGGTAGCGGCGCACGATCTCGTCGTTGCTGAAGCTCCGCGGCGTGATGCCCGCGCGCTGGCGCTCGGCCTCGACGATGGCCAGCACTTCCGGATCCGGCGTGCCGCTGCGCGAGCCCTTGGCGTAGAGGTACCAGCCGCGCCCGGTCTTCTGGCCGAACCAGCCGCGCTCGCAGAGGCGGTCGGCGATCTGCACGTAGCGCGCACGCGTGTCGCGCGTGGCCGCGCGGCGCTTGCGCGTGGCCCAGCCGATGTCGCCGCCGGCCAGGTCGGCCACCTGGTAGGGGCCCATCGGGTAGCCGAACTCGCGCAGCGCCTCGTCGATCTGGTAGGGCGAGGCGCCGTCTTCCAGCATGGTGTCGGCGGCCTGGCGATAGACCGCGAGGATGCGGTTGCCGATGAAGCCGTCGCAGACGCCCGCACGCACCGCCACCTTGCGCAATTTCTTCGCCAGCGCGAAGCCGGTGGCCACCACGTCAGCGCTCACCTGGGTCGGCACCACGATCTCGAGCAGCTTCATGATGTTGGCCGGCGAGAAGAAGTGCAGACCCAGCACGTCCTGCGGCCGCGAGATGCTGGCTGCGATCTCGTTGATGTCGAGGTAGGAGGTGTTGGTGGCGAGCACGGCGCCGGGTTTGCAGACGCGGTCGAGCTCGGCGAAGACCGCCTGCTTCACCGCCATGTCCTCAAACACGGCCTCGACCACGAGGTCAGCGTCGGCGAGCGCGTCGTAGGCGGTGGCACCGGCAAAGCGCGCCATCACGGCGGCCTTGGCGTCGGCGCTCAGGCGGCCCTTGGCGACCAGGCCGTCGTAGACCTTCTCGACGTTGGCGCGGCCTCGGGCGAGGCTCTCAGCGTCGCGCTCGATCATCGTCACCGTCATGCCGGCGTCGAGCATCGCCACCGCGATGCCGGCACCCATGGTGCCGCCGCCGACGACGCCGGCCGAGGCCAGCGGCCGCGGCTGCGCGCCTCGCGTCTCCGGCGCCTTGACCACCTCGCGCTCGGCGAAAAACGCGTGGATCAGGCCGGCGCGCTGCGGGCTGTCGATGCACTGCAGGAACAGCGTGCGCTCCAGGCGCAGGCCCTCGTCGAACGGGTGGTCCAGCGCGGCCTCGACCGCCTCCACGATCTTCTGCGGCGAAAACAGGCCGCGGCTCTTGGCGGCCACGTCGGCGCGCGCCGCGTCGAGCGCGCTGCGGCTGGCCTTCTGATCGGCCAGGCCCTGCGCGTCGCGCGTGCGGCGCACCGGCGCGCCGGCAGCGAGCAGCTCCTGCGCATAGGCCAGGCCTTCGGCGAGCGTGTCGTCGCTGCGGTCGAGCCGGTCGACCAGGCCGAGCGCGAGGGCTTCTTCGGCGCCGACGTGGCGGCCGCTGAGCATCAGCTCGAGCGCCGGGCCGGCGCCGATCAGGCGCGGCGCGCGTTGCGTGCCGCCGGCGCCGGGCATCAGGCCGAGCTGCACTTCGGGCAGGCCGAGCTTGGCGCCGTTCACGGCCAGCCGGTAGTGCGCCGCCAGGGCGACTTCCAGACCGCCACCCAGCGCGGCGCCGTGCAGCGCGGCGATCACCGGCTTGCTGCAGGCCTCGATGCGGTTGCAGACGTCGGGCAGCGCCGGCGGCTGCGGCGGCTGGCCGAATTCGCGAATGTCCGCGCCGGCGATGAAGTTGCGGCCCGCGCCAACGATCAGCACCGCCGCGACCGTGTCGTCCGCCTGCGCGGCGTCGATGGCTGCCACCAGACCGAGGCGCACGTCCACGCCCAGTGCGTTGACGGGCGGGTTGTCGACGCTGACGATGAGCACCTTGCCGGAGCGGCGGGAGGTGACGGGAGTGGGAGGGGTGTCCGTCGGCATGCGGTGGTCTCCGGGGCTCTGGTTCTGAGGAGGAGGCATTGTTCGGTGCATAGCCTTCCTTGACAATTCCAGAATCGATTGACAGAGTGTCAAGTCCGCTTTGACAGTTGTGCGATGCCCATGGACGTCAATGCACTCACCCTGCTGGTCGAGATCCTCGATGCCGGCAACCTGAGCGAGGCCGCCCGGCGGCTGAAGATGACGCGCGCCAACGTCAGCTACCACCTGAACTCGCTTGAGCGATCGATCGGCCAGCAGCTCGTGCGGCGCACCACGCGACGGGTCGAGGCCACCGAGATCGGCCTGCGCCTGTACGAGCACGGCCAGACCATCCGCAACGAGATGATGGCCGCGCAAGAGTCGATTGCCAGCCTCGGACAGAGCCTGCAAGGCCGGGTCCGGCTGAGCGTGCCCAGCGGCTACGGCCAGCTTGTGATGTCGCAATGGCTGCTTGAGTTCAAGCGCCTGTACCCCGGCATCGTGCTCGACGTGGTGTTCGAGAACCGGGTGGAGGACCTGATCCGCGACGAGGTGGACATCGCAGTGCGCGTCATGTCGGAGCCGCCACAGCACCTGGTGGCGCGCGACCTGGGCGCGATGCACTACGTGGTCTGCGCCTCACGCGCCTGGGCCGAAGCCCATGGCATGCCGGCCGATCTGGACGCGCTGAGCAACGTGCCGCTGATCGCGTCCGCGGTGGTGAGCCGCCAGCTCCGCGTGACGGCCTACCAGGGCATCGAGCGGCACGAGGTCATCGTCGAGCCGACGCTGATTTCCGAGAACTACCTGTTCCTGCGCCAGGCCGTGCTCGCCGGGCTGGGCATCGGCATGGTGCCCGACTACGTGGTGCAGCAGGACGTCGAGCGCGGTGACGTGGTGACCGCGCTGCACGACTGGCGGCTGAGCATCTTCGGCACCCGGATGTACATGCTGTACATGCCGAACCGACATCACACGCGCGCCGCATCGACCTTCATCGAGTTCATGCTGGAGCGCGCGCATCAGGCGGGTCGGCGGGAAGAGGCGGGTCGGTCGACGGAACGGAACGACAA
>Ga0207950_100099_pt1 | contig 35564 bp, 37 predicted proteins | sample Subbio11_8B_AprC_FD_184814 | JGI IMG/M metagenome (GOLD analysis project Ga0207950, IMG submission 184814) | Serpentinite rock and fluid subsurface biosphere microbial communities from McLaughlin Reserve, California, USA - CR11_8B_AprC (SPAdes) | ecosystem: Environmental > Terrestrial > Deep... | reverse complement strand
CGCCACGATGGTGGCGACCGCCGCGGCCAGCTTCGGCTGGTCCCACGCCGCCTTCTTCGGCAGGTCGGCGACGACCTCGAAGGCATCATCCGCGATGCGGACGCGGCCGGTGTCCTTGCCCTCAGCGCGACGGGCCCCGGCTGCCGGCGCGCCATAGCGGGCGTGCAGCGCGTCGTGCAGCAGGTCGGCGAGTTGCTTGGCATCAGCCTTCAGCGCCCCGACCTCTTCCAGCAGCAGCGCCAGATGATCGACGGGCAGGCGGGCGGCCTGCGCGGCGTCCATCTCGCGCAGCTGCGCCAGAGTGGTTCGGTTGGTCATGGTGGTCCCGTTCAACGAGGAGGTGCCCGGCTGGATGGGCGATGCAGGCGGCCGGGCGGACGCGGGCATCGGCATGGGGATGGCGTTCATGGGATGGTCGCGAGCTCGGCGAGCCAGAGGAGCGCGATGAAGCCGCCGGCGAGCAGCGCGCCGCCGGTGAGATTCCGGAGCGCTTCGCCGATGGCGTGCATGCAGCGGGCGGTGCGCGGGCTCATGGCGTTACCTCGGCGATCGCGTCGGGCGGCGGCAGCGGGCCGTCCTCGGCCTGGCGCGCACGGCGGGCACGCTCACGGTCGGCATCGGCGTCGGCGCAGCGCACGCTGCGGCGCGCGATCTCGATCCAGACGTGGAGCGGCAGCACGACCATCGGCGTCGCGCGATCGCGCCAGAGAAACAGCGCGTCATTGCCGCCGAGCCAGCGCTCCAGCGTCTTGAAGCCGTCGCCCTCACCACGCGCCTTGACCTCGGCCTTCACCGGCTCGGCGCCGCGGACATAGAGATCGACGTCGGCGCCGTTGCCTTGGTACCGGACGGCGCCGGAGAGCGGTACGCGCTCGGCGCGTAGCCCGCACTTCACGTGGATGTCGACGATGGCGCGCTCGCGGCGCAGGCCCTTGTCGCGGGAGGCTTTGCCCATGACCGGCCTCACGCCGCCTGCCGGTGGGACTGCATGATCCGCCCGAGGCGGCGCAGCAGCCCCCCGCGACGAATGCAGTCGCCACCATGGTCAATCAGGTACTTCCCGGCCTCGTCGATCTCCTGCGGCAGGAGGTACGACGGCAGCAGCGGCACGAAGGCGTTGCGGCTGGGGACGAAGACCTCGCCGCGGCCGATCTGCTCGACGGTCGCCCGCGCATCCTGCGGGAACATCTCCATCTGCTCGGCGCGCAGCCCCTCGGCGTGGTCGGCGCTTTCGGCGCTGCGCTTGAGGTCGTCGCGGATCAGCTTGTTCAGCGCGGTCGAGAGCACGACGGCGAACAGCTGGTCATCCTGGCGGATGGTCTCGGATGCGCTGCGGACGATCTCGCCCACGATGGCGGGGACGTTGCCGCGGTGCTGGACGCTGATACGGGCTTCGCGGATCAGCGTCCGCATGCGGTCATGCGGTGTGGTCATGTTCATTCTCCAGGGCGTTGATCCAGAGCGGCAGCCGCTGCAGCGCCTCGCGGGCCTCGCCGCGCAGATCGGCGAGCAGGGCGCGCGGGCTGCGGCCGGCGAGCGACGCGAAGTCGGTGGGCAGGGTCGCCACGGTGAGGACGGCGGCCGTCCAGTCGGCCCAGTCGGCACCGATGGGGGTGACCTTCGGCTGCTCCGGCGGCGGGGACGGACGCTTCGTGCGGGGCGTCGGTGGGCCGAGCGTGGCCTGCAACGCGCCGCGCACCGCGCCGCGCAGGCCGGCCATGGTCGGCGGCGCGCCATCGGCGCGGGACTGGGCGAAGTAGGCCTCCATGGCCGCGTGGCCCGCGGCCTGCGCCTGCTCCTCACGACCGCCAGCCAATTCCTCGTAGCGCTGGGCGGTGCTGGTGGAGATGCCGGCATCGGCGAGGGCTTCAGCCTTCGACTTCCCACCGGCGGGAAGTCGAACCGTGGCGCCATCGGCCTGGCGAACAGTCTGAGCCTGATCGAGGTCCCGGCTCAGGACGCCGATGCGCACACAAGCGCGGAGGTGGATCTCACGCACCCAGACCTCGAGGTCGCGGTCGTCGCGCTGGCGGGCATAGGCGGCGAGCGCCGCGGCCTTGTCGCGGATCTCCGATGCCTCATCGATGCGGGCGCATTCGGCCAGCGCGGTGCGGGCCTGCTCGTAGCGGACCAGCGCGCTCATGCGGCAGGGCTCCGCGGCGGTGCGCTGGCCTTCGTGCCGCGGCGCATTTGCGTCGCCTCGAATGCCTCAACGTCCTCCAAGCGATAGACGACGCGGCCAATGAGCTTCAGGAACGCAGGCCCCTGGTTCAGAAAGCGCCACCGCTCCAGCGTCCTGACCGACATGCCCCAGCGCGCTGCGAGGGAATGCTGATCCAGATGCCGAACATCGGCGGCGGCGCCACGGCGCTTAGCCAGGGAGGGGTGGATACTCATGCCAGGCACCTACCGGCGGAGATCGAAACCTGTCGGGGTCCGGCGACGTAGATTCCGAGGCCCGCTTCATCGGCCCGCTTCCGGAGGCGACGAGCGTTTTCGTAGAGCGACGAGCGGTGGGTTCCCGCCTGCGTCGCGGCCAGGCGGATATTCGGCTCCGCCAAAATCGCGCAGCACCGCTGGAGAGCAGGCGACAGGCCCTCAATGAAGCGGCGGAAATCAAGGGCGAGGCCGTGATCCAACTCGCCCGGCGCAGCCGGATCTGAAAGGATGTCGGCCAAGGTGCCGCCATCGGAACCGTCGATCGGATCGTCGATCCCAATCTGGCGTCGCGCCAGCTGCATGCGCGGTGTCGAGGCGGTCAGGCTGGCTGCTCGGTGCGCGATGATCCGGTCGGCGAAGGTTGGGAAGCTCGCCCGGCTGGGGTCGAAGGCCGGGCATCGACGCCAGAGATCCAGAAAGAGATCCTGCGCGATGTCCTCGGCATCCATGCCGCGGGTCCGGCCGCTGCGCGCCAGCCGCCTCGCCGTGCTGCGGATGTGCTTGAGGGTGCGGGGGGCAAGCGCCGCGTCCCGAGTGGTCTGCTCCATGAAAGGTCGCCGTCGATCGAGGACGGGCTCGCGGCCCGATCGATGGCTACCGGTGAAAATTCACCGGGGGCGCAGTGCGGGAGCGGGCATGCGCGGGGCTTCGGCGGGAAAGCCCAGGGGATTCATGGCGCCGTTAGCGGAGAAAAAAGTGCAGATGGCGGAAGATCGGCCGGTGAAAATTCACCGGCGGGCGGCGGCCATCCTGACCGTCTTTGGTCGTTCGTCGCGGATCACGAAGGCGGTCTGGTAGGCCCTATCCCGCTTGCTCCAGCGGATCGGGTCACCGCTGATGCCGAAGGCGCGCACGAGCTGCTTGCTGAGCGCCTGCTTCCTCTTCTTCTGTTCCTCGACGACGTCGCGGCCAAGCGGTCCCAGGACCCCGCCGACACCAGCGAGAACCTGCAGGAAGGCCCAGGCCTCAGTCGGCTTGCCAGTACGCCCGTCCTTCATGCCCACGCGGTCGGGTTCGAGCCTCTGGGTCTGGCCGCGACAGGCGACATTCAGCACTTCGTCGGAGATGAGGACGAATGTCACCTCGGCCCATTGCGCCCCAGCTGGCATGGAAACGCTGGCGCCAGCCTGCGCCGCATCGATCCGGACCTGGAGCCCTGCCCGAATGTCATGCAGCAGAAGTTCGACAGGCTGGACCAGCACGAGGTTGCCCTTGTCGTCGACCCCCGTCACATCGCTCAGGCTCAGCACGCAGTGCCCCATCGACGCCAGGCGCACCCGCATCGAAGACGGGAGCGAGGCCGCAGTCGGCACCAGCAGGACCGCGTGGTCGCCGTCCAACCCGGCCTCGCGGAGCTCGTCGAGATGGATCCCATCTATTGGCCCCGGCACCAGCAGCATCACCGGTGCGGCGACACCAGCCGCGATGGCATGTTCACCCAGCCGGGCAACACGGCCGGACGCTGGCAGCACGGCAGCGGCCTGGACGCCGAACGCCCCCGCCAGCGTCTGCCGCAGACGAGGGAAGTCCACCTGCAGGATGTCGGTGTCCTCGGCCTGGAGATCGAGCGGATCGCACCGCCCCGTGGCCGATCGGCACACGGCGCGCAGCGCACCGCCCGCCACCTTGATCACCTCACGCGGACAGCCATTGCCGCCTGGGGAAGGACAGTCGATCGCCGTCGCCCGGCGCCCTGTTGGACGCAGGAAGCTCTTCGCCGAGGGAAACTCGGCACCGAGCCTGGCTGCCCAGTCGCGCCGATCCGTCGCGGCGCCGGGAAGCGAATCAAACGCCTTCCAGAACTGCGGTAGCGGCTTCATCGTCATCGATCCCCTGGCCCGAGAGAATGAAGCCGCGACGACGCAGCCATTGCTCGATGAGCTCGCTGTCGTCATTGCGCTCATAGCGCGCGATTCCGGGGGGGCGGATGGTAACAGACCGCTCCTTTTCGGAATCGTCGAACGCCACCTTGAAGGTGGCGCTGTTCAGCCGCGGGCCCGCCAGGCTCTGAATGTTGCGGCTGGCAAGGGCAGCAAAGATGTCCTCCGCCTTCCGTGTCTCCATCTCGCGTTGCGGACCGCCATAGTAGCGCCGGCACTCGATGAGCCGCACGCCTTTGATTCCGTCGATATCCTCGACGTTGAGTGCTTGGCTGCCATCCGCAATGAGGGGATCGAGGGTGAAGCGTCCGGCTGGTGGGAAATGCTCCTCGCCGGAAAACAGGTGCCGGCCGAGCGTGCGCAAATAGAGGTTCCGCTCGCCTTTCGTGCTCGCATGTACCCCGACATCGCCGTTGCGCTCATCATAAATCAGTACGTCGTGCCGCTGCGGCCGATAGAACTCTGTCCCGACGCCGCCATCGTCCTTCTGGCTGGCTTCCCGGCGCATCGGCTGCCCGTGGCGCACCAGGATCCAGGTCATTGGGGAATGCCTGACGACGAACATCCGGCAGCCGCGGCCCCGCCGGTGGGTCTCAAACCAATCGTCGAACTCGCTCTCCAGCAGCTGGCGCAGTTCCATATTGATGTCAGGGAATGCGCCGCGGATCGGCTGGCCTGGCCCGAAGTACTCGAAGTTCTGCTGGCGCATCGCAATGACTTCAGCATGGTGGCCGCGGACCACATCCGGCGCCGCCCTCCACACATCGATGGCCAGGTCGATGGGCGTCGCCGCGGGGTCGTCGGTCACCAACAACCCACGGGCACGAACGGCAGCAAGGAGCTGGTCCATGTCTTCCGCGGTCGCGGTCTCATGCACGTAGTAGAGGGCGTCGATCATGTCGGGCGGCGTTGCCGCATCCGGTCGCATGAGGATGTCGGCTAGCCCCGCGCAGTCGATTTCGGTTGCTGGCGGATCTGGGAAGTGCAGCCCACGCGTCTCCAGGAAGGTCCTCCATGGCGCCAGAAAGGCGATGAGGCGGTCCGGCGAGATGGCGCGCAGGCGGTCAGGGTCGGAGAACCTCCGTGGATTGAAGGATGCCATGGGTCTCCGGGATCAATAGGGTTGAGAATGTTACATGCAATTCACCTCAAGTAGCAGATGTTCCTTTTTTGTCCAAGCATTTGGTTTGATCGACCCCGACACCTGATGGCAGCGCTCGGTAGGTGGGGGGAGGAAATTGGGCCGCGACCGACATGCAAACGCCTAGGGCCGAAAAAACGCCGATGAACCAGCAGCTCCCGCCGCACCTTCGGGAGGTCTGCTCGATCCTGGCCGCCGGTCTGGTGCGGCTGCGCAGCCGCGCTGCCGAAGACCATGCGCGGGATGCCGAGATAGCTCGGGGGGTGGGAGACGTTCCCCTACACTCCACCGCCAAGCAGCGCCTGCATGCGAACCCCAACAGGAAGGGACTCGCATGACCAGACGATCCACCGCGCCCGCGCCGGCGCCCACCATCCCGAAGATCCCGCCGACGCAGGTGCTGAGCCGGCTCGCCGCGCTGCAGGCTGCGCCCACCGCCACGCTGAAGGACCAATGGCGGGAGCTGTTCGGCAAGGAGCCGCCGCCCTGGAATCGGGCCTATATCCAGAGCCGGCTGGCATATCGGATCCAGGAGCTCGCGTATGGCGGGCTGAAACCCGAGACCGTCGACCGGCTCGTGGCGTTGGGTGAGCAACTGGATGGCGGCAACGTCGTCCTGCGCCGAATCCGCGCCGACAGCCGGCCATTGGCCGGCACGCGCCTGATCCGCGAATGGCAGGGCGTGCAGCACGTGGTCACCGTGCGCGTGAACGACTTCGAATTTGAGGGGCGGCCCTACCAGTCCCTGTCCGCCATCGCACGCCACATCACCGGCACCCGCTGGAACGGCTGGACGTTCTTCGGGCTGCGCGCGCGAGGTGACGCATGACCCGCCGCGCCCGCATCGAGCCGGCCATGCCGGCCACCACGAAGAAGCTCCGCTGCGCGGTCTACACGCGGAAGTCCACGGACGAGGGGCTGGAGAAGGAGTTCAACACCCTCGACGCGCAGCGCGACGCTTGCGAGGCGTACATCACCAGCCAGCGCGCCGAGGGGTGGGTGCTGGTGCGAGACCGCTACGACGATGGCGGGTTCTCCGGCGGCACGCTGGAGCGACCAGCGCTGCAGCGCCTGCTGCGCGACATCCAGGCCGACCTGGTCGACGTCATCGTGGTCTACAAGATCGACCGCCTGTCCCGCTCGCTAATGGATTTTGCCAAGCTGGTGGAGGTGATGGACGCGCATGGCGTCACCTTCGTGTCCGTCACCCAGAGCTTCAACACCACCACCAGCATGGGGCGGCTGACGCTGAACATCCTGCTCAGCTTCGCTCAATTCGAAAGAGAGGTCATTGGCGAGCGAATCCGCGACAAATTCGCCGCCTCCCGCGCCCGCGGCATGTGGATGGGGGGCAAGGTGCCGCTCGGCTACGACGTGGTGGCGCGCAAGCTGATCGTGAATGAGGACGAGGCGGCGCGGGTGCGCCGGGTGTTCGAGAGCTTCGTGGAGACGGGATCGGGCATCGAGACGGTCGCCCGCCTCCGGGCGGAGGGCCTCGCCAGCAAGGCGGGCCGGCCGCTGGACAAGGGCGACGTCTACAAGCTGCTGAACAACCGGACCTACGCCGGCGAGGCCGCGCACAAAGGGCAGGTCTATCCCGGCGAGCACCAGGGGATCGTGTCGCGGGAGCTGTGGGACCGGGCGCATGCCGTGCTGCAGATCAGCCCGCGGGTCCGCGCCAATCAGAACCGGGCACAGACGCCGGCGCTGCTGAAGGGGCTGATCTTTGGGGTGGATGGCCGGGCGCTGTCGCCGACACACGCCAGGAAGAATGGCCGGCTCTACCGTTACTACGTGGCGCAGCGCGTGCTGAAGGGCGACGCTGCCGGCGACGACAACATCGTGCGCCGGGTGTCGGCAGCGGAGATCGAGGCGGCGGTGGTGGACCAGGTCCGCGCGCTGCTGCGGCAGCCCGAGATCGTGGTCGGCACGTGGCGCGCGGCGCGCCGGGAGGCGCCGGACCTGACTGAGGCCGAAACCCACGACGCACTGCACCGGCTCGACCCGCTTTGGGAGCATCTGTTTCCGGCGGAGCAGGCGCGGATCGTGCGGTCGCTAGTGGAGCGGGTGGTGGTCGGGCCGGCCGGGGCGGACATTCGGCTGCGGCTGGACGGGCTTGGCGGCCTGGTCCGCGACCTCGGGGCCATCGCGCCCGATGCCCTGAGACCGGCAGCATGACCACCGCGACGAGCATCACGGTCCGGGTGCCGTTGGCCATCCGACACCAGCCCGGCAGGAAGACCGTCGTGACACCGATGACCGACGGCGTGGCGCCAGTCACGACGCGGGCCGATCCCGCGCTGGTGAAGGCGCTGGCACGTGCGTTCCGGTATCAGCGGATGCTCGATAATGGGGTCTACGGGTCTGTCACCGACATGGCGGCCGCCGAGAAGATTGACCGCGGCTACCTCGGGCGCCTGCTTCAACTCACCCTGCTGGCGCCGGACATCGTCGAGGAGATGCTGAACGGTGGGCTACCGCTCAGTCTGCATTTGATGCGTGTCGAAGTTCCATCCGAGTGGACGAAGCAACGCATCGTTGTTGCGAAACTGTCCGCACCGGCCCGAGATGGCTAAGCGCCAGGAGGGGGCGTCGCGTCATTCCATGCACGACGAATGCTGCGACACGCGGCCCGGAGGTTCGCCTCTCTGGTGAGGTACTGGCTGGATGCCCGATGGCGCTCCCGCCGTTGAACGTCGACCGAAAAGCAGTGAGACGGCGATGGCGCCCCGAAGCCCGATAGCTGCTCAGCGCAGGCCATGTGAACCAGTGTCGCCGCATACATTCCGACCTCCCGCCGTCGTGCGGCAGCCGCGTCGGTTTCGCCGTCCGAACCTTTGGAGAGTCTGAAAAGGACACCGCCGACAAGATCACCACGCCGTCGGTCCGTTGCCCGGACGACGAGATCGAGTGACACCGTCACCGCAACGGCCTCGATATCCAGCGGACTGAGGCCGCTCGGAGGAGCCTCAAAGCGCAAGCCGCCGAAGCCGAACTCGTTCAGCCCCGCCCGGAATGCATCCAAAGCCGCTACTGACGCGCGAGCGTCCTCGCGGGTGAAGGGGCGGGCGGCGGGATCATCCGCTTGGGCCTCCAGCCGTTCCCGCGTATCGAGCAGGATTTGCGGGCTCCGATAGGCATCCGCGAGGAAGCGCACCATGGCGCGCCTTGCATCTCGGTAGCGGATCACTGCTGCAGCCCCTTGCCAGCGCGCTCGCTGAATGATTCCCTCGCGGCCAACCTCGCTCGCAACCATAAAGGCAGCGAGCTCGTTCGCGGAAATCGTGGGGCTGCTCCGCTCCCGTATCGGAGATCTGGCCATGGATGACCTCTGCTGGTTTGCAACGCTAGGCGCGAATCGGACCCTGTGCGTTTCTACTTTATCGCAAAGCATCCTTCAGGAAGCCGAAATTCAAGGACTTGGTGATGATTTTGGGTATTTCGTTTATGAAATGGACGAGCGTCCACGTTCTGCCGGCATACAAGTCTTGGCGAAATTGGCGTCCGAAGATGCGGCAGTAAGGCTGGCCGAGATCCTTGCTATGCGATTTGGGTCTGAAACCGCTCAGCCAATCGCGGCACCTAGCTAGTCGACCGGGTCCAGGCCTCACGGGCGTCGCAGTGCGCATGCCACCACTCGCCTAGTTCCCCGATCCGTTCGGGCGGCACAATCGGGAGGTCGAGTTTGGCAAACTGGTCGTACTGCGGCACCGGCACTACGCCACGACTACTGCCCCAGAGCAGGTCAAGCTCAATCCGCTGCGCAACTTGAATTAAGGTACGCTGGGCCGCCTCCAATTGATTCAAGGTGATGCCGAAGCGCTCAATGCCTGCCTTGCCGCGGGATGAGGCGTCGGCGGCGTGGGCGACGAATTTATGCCGAAGCTGGAGGATTGCGGCCACGTCCGACGTCGCCAAGGCGTCGCGCAGATGGACGAAGACGGCGGGGTCGATGCCGTCGCCGCGGGCGCGCGGCCCGGGACCCGACGCTGCGACCTTGTCGAACGCCTCATGCGCCATGCGTGAAATGTCGAACGCGTCAGGACCTTCGGTGGGGAGACCGATCACCTCGCCCGAAGCCGGCCATCCCTCGCGCTCCCAGTAGGAGCGCTCCGCTGCGACGGGATCGAACGGCAGGCCGTCGTGGCAAACGAAGATCTCCCGGGTGATCAGGTGCGCATGGGCGGCGATGTCATCGAGCAGCCGGCGCAGGCTGATGACATCTCGCCGATGGTCCACCAGGCGAGCGATGGTTAGAATCTGCGTCGCCACAAAGCCCTGGTCGATGAGGCCCGCCAGCAGCGGTGCGGTGGCGCCGGTGGGGTGCGTCGGCGAGGAAAATCGGCGTGCCTCGTTCAGTGCGCGGAAGGCAGCATCATCCCACATCATGCCATAGAGCTGGCGGTTGATGCTGTTCCTCGGGTCGCCCTGCAGCCACTCCAGCCATTCACGTCGCTTATCGCGGTAAGCGACGAGCGCCGTGCGATCTTCTACATCACAGTCGTCGACCGCGTACCCGAACGGAGACGATGAACCAGCCGAGGTTGTCATGCTCATGCGGCTGATGCCGCTGTCTGCTGAACGAGGTAGGCCAGCTCCCGCTCCAGCATCTGCGGGTTCCGACACACATGGAACGCCCAGCGCCCAAGTTTTCCCCAGTTGTTCACCGCCCGCACCCAGCGTCTTGCGCCTTCGTGCTTGGCGGTCGTCTGGTTATCCTCGAAGCCCTTCACCTCCAGCACCAGCGTCAGGTCCGGCTCCCCATCTGGCGTCGCCATGCGCACGAGGAAGTCGGGCTCGTAGCCGTGGTCGACCCCGAGGAACTCATACGGGATGCTGAGGTCCATCCCCTCATTCCGCGCGTAGAAGCGAATCAGCCCCTGCTGCGCGGCCTGCTCCAGACGGAACGCCGCGCTTTGCTCCCACGCCGCCGTGTCGGCGACGACATGTCCGATGTGGCTCGCCATCGTCGCAAAGACCGGCCGCTTCGTGCGGAACTCCACGCCCGTGGTACTGCCGATCTCCTGTGTGCGGTTCAGCAAGGGCAGCAGCGGCGGCTCGCCCGATGAGTCGTCTGGCTGGATGGCATCGCGCACCCGCTCCACCACCTGACGCGCATATTTCTCGAGGCCAAGCTCGGGCTCCGGTGCGCCGTTGAAGTCTACCTTCCGGCGCACGTATTCCTCGACGACGCGGAACACCTGCGGGAACAGCGCGTGGCGAGACTGCAGCGCGAACACGCGTCGCTTGCGCCCTTCGGCACCGGACGTACCCGCCTGCGTCAGCTCCTCGACGATGCGCTGTGCCGCCTGGAACAGGATCGTCTGCAGGTGGACCGACGCGTAGTAGGCCTCACGGTCCTGCTGGTGGAAGCCGAAGGGCGACTGCGTCTCCGCCATGCCGCCACCGACCTGCACACCCACCTGCGGCCGCACGAAGGTGCCGGTGGGCTCGCGGTTCGGCTCGATGCGCAGCGGCTCCATCGCGCCGACATCGCAGCGGATCAGGTTGCGGCGAAGCGCGAAGGCATAGCCCTCCACCACCGGGAAGCGGATCTCCATCGCGGCTCTCTCGGGCAACGCCTTCACCAGGTTGGGAGGCGTGTCGTCCGGCTCGGGCTTGTTTACGGGCCTCCCGCGGAACGGGATGACGGAGAACGGCACGCCGTAGACGTCGCAGTATTCCTCGGTCAGCAGCCCGGTGGCGGGGTCCGGCTTGTAGTCCATCCGCCGCAGACCGCGGCCCACGACCTGCTCGCACAGCAGCTGGCTCGTGAAGGCGCGCAGCCCGAGGATCTGTGTGACGGTGTTGGCGTCCCAGCCTTCGGTCAGCATGGCCACCGAGACGACGCAACGGACATGCTCGCCGGGTTCGCCGGCCTTGCCGACGGTGGCGACAACGCGCCGCAGCTCCTCCGCCGCATCGGCCTTCTTCTTGCCCGGGCCTGTGCTGCCGGCCTCGGCCTGCGCCAGCAGCTTGCTGTCGATGCGGATGGTGACCTTCCGCTCAGCGGTGTTGCTGAAGAGGTCGGAAAACACCTCGCCCTGCCCATAGACGATGCGCGGCTTCGGCTTCTTCCCGCGCTTAGTGGTGGGCGCCTCGTCCTCGCTCTCGTCCTCCTCCAGGACTTCCTGCACCTCGGCCTCTGTGACTGTCTCGATTACCTGCTCGCCGCTGATCCGTCGGTAGAATTCCTCGGCGATGTCGGTGTTGTCGCAGACGATGATGACGCAAGGAGGCGTCCGATCCACGCCGGGCTGTCCAGCACGGATAAGGTCAAAGCGCTCCTTCCACTGACCCATGATCTGGACCAGCGCGCCCTGCGCCTCACGCCAGACCACCTCCGGCTTTGGCTTGCCGGAACGGCCAGGCAGCTTCTCGCCAGGCTGCAGCCCGTCACGGATCGCCTCCCACAGGCGGAAGTATCGCGGGTCAGGCCGCCCCGTAGTGTCTTGCACCGGCAGGCGCGGGATCTTGGTGATGCCGCTCTCGATCGCGTCCACCAGCCCGAAGTCGGAGACGATCCAGGGGAAGGGCTGGCCCTCGGGATAGCCGCTGCCCTTGATACGGAAGGGCGTGGCCGAAAGATCCACCACCATGGATATCCCTGGCACGTCGCCACCCGCCGCGTTCAGCCGATCGAGCCCGTCCACCCAGACGGTAGCCTCCTGCGCCTCATCCTCGAAGGCCGCCTTGTCGTCGCCGGTCAGGCCTGAGCCGACCGCCACGCCCGGCGCCGGCCGCCAGCAATGGTGGCCTTCGTCGTTGATGACAAGGATCGGCAGGCGGTCCGCGGCACTGCCTAGGATGCGGCGCAGGAAATCCGCCGGCGTCTCCTCGCCCTTGTCCACGACGGCATAGGTCTTGTCGCCATCCTTGTGCGGGCTTTCCGGCGCGAAGCGGTGCCAGTTCTCGACGATGACGGTGCCGCGCTGGAGCAGCGGCCGCCACTTCGCCGGCACGAGGTTGAAGGCATCGTAGTAGTTGTCCGGCGCGTCGGGCTTCAGCACACCCAGCCGCTCCTTCACTGTCAGGTTCGGCGCGCAGAGCAGGGCGACGTCCGGGTACTCCCGGCTCTCCGGGCTGATGCCGCGGTTCACGAAGGCCCAAGTGATCACCATCGCCGCGACCAGCGTCTTGCCGCTGCCCGTCGCCAGCTTCGTGCCGACGCGGCGCAGCGGCTTCAGCGATGGATCGGCGGGCTTGTCCACCAGGGTCGGGAAGAACTCCGCGCCCTGCGCCAATTGGAAGGCCGGACCGGGGCGCACACCGGTCAGCAGCCGACCGAGATCCTCCTCCGTCACCTTCGGCGCGAAGCGCAGGCGGCTGGTGCGGCCGGTGAAGCGCATCTCCGCCAGGTAGATGATCGTCTCCACGGCCTCGCGCTGGCCGAAGAACAGGCGGCGCTCGCGATCCTCGCGGCTCCAGTGGCGGAGCAACTCGCGCGTCGCAAGCGTGGCGCCGCGGTAGTCTGCCTCGCGCCAGCGGCGCACATCGTCGCGCAGGAGGTTGGGCAGCGGCAGGTCGTCCTGCTGCTCCTGCGCCAGCAGTGACATCTGGGCGCTGCCGGTCCGCTCCGTCTTGTACCAGTAAGAGGCGGGACGGCGGCCCGGCTCCTTCCGCGCGGCACCGGTGACGGTGTCGTATTTCCAGTGCTGGTCCGGTTCCTTGTAGGGCGAGCAGAGGATGGGCCGCTCGACCGGCTGGATCGGGATGTCCTGCTGCTGCGGAGGGGCTTTCGCCATCGGCTCAGCCCTCCAACCGATGCAGGCGCATCACCTCATTGCCGCGCGGGTCGATCACCTTCACCGCGACGCAGGCATGCTCCCCCTTCGGGAAAGGCAGGCTGATGGTGCCGGAGAGGGCGGCGAAGGCTTCTTCATCCACCACGCCCTTCAGCGCGGCGCTCAGCTTCGACCAGGCATCCTTGTCCGGGAAGAAGGCCTGGGTGATGCAGAAGCTGCGGCCGTCGTAGTCGCTGTCCACGAACCAGGCAGCCACCTTGTCGGCGCGGCTCGGCGTGACGGTGTTGGAAACGGGGTCGTAGATATCCACGCCTTCCATCACCACGCGCCATTCGTCCTTGCCGGCGGGTTCGAGCTTGGAGCGTGGCTTGCCGAAGACGGTGAAGAGCTGCGCGGCCGGCGTATCCTTCAGCAGGCCGGCCATGCCCGGATTCACATCCGGGCGGATGTTGGCCATGTGCACACGGACGCGCGGATTGGGGTCGTCGTCGATGATAGCCTGTGCAGCACCGTCGAAGGTGAAGCCGGCGATCACCAACTCCTCATAGCCGCGTCGCGACGCAGCGGAGAGAAGCTGCTCCACCTGCTGCGCCGTGACCGGGCCGTACTGCGGGCCGAAAGCAACGGCGACCGTGGCCCGGCCTTCGGGATCTGCGTCAGTCTCCCCCTTCACCACCCAACGGCCCTCCGCATGGATCGCCTGTGAGCGTGCGCCGAGCGGCTCTAGCCGGGTGAAGTGCTTTTCCTTGTTGTCCAGGAAACGCACACCGTCCTGCCGGAGAAGCCGCAGCATCTGGTCGAGGTAGGCTTCGGCGTTCTGTGGGTCGGCTGTTGCCGCATCGGCGCTATCGGCGGCGAATGTGTCGTCCAGCGTCTCGGGCGCGCCATCGATGGGGCTGGCATGTGCCGCCTCATCCAGGCTGGTCTCGGCGGGCTGCACGGCTTCGACGGTGAACGGGCCGGAGACGCGCGTGACGCCATTCACTTTTTCCGGCTGGTCTACCAATTCTTCCTGCTCGGCAGCGTCCGCGATGGTCTTGTCCACATCATCCTGTTTTGCCCGCCAGGCGGCGCGATAGGCGGTGATGGCCTGGGCCAGCTCGGCCGGATGATCGGGGTCTGTGTCGAACGGGGCCGTCCAGTGCTGAAACCCTTCGGGTAGCTTTGGCAGGTCCCAACGACGCCGGTCTGCATCGGTGATGTTACGCTTGCCTTCGGCCTTTTGCTTGGCGATCAGCTTGCCCAGAAGATGGTTCCGCTGATTGCTGCCGACGTGCGCAAGGGCCGCGTTCAGGTCGGCAAGGCGCGCGGCAAGGATCGGATCGTGTTTAGCGAATACGGGATCCAGCGCGTCCAGCTTGGTGATGGTGCGCAGCATGATGTGCGGCACGGTCTTGCTGCGGAAGCCGCCGGCGACACCCTTGGCTTCGTCCTTCAGCCGATAATGCTCGAAGCGCGTGGTCATCAACCGCTGTCGAGCAAGCGCGACCGCAACCCGCGATGTGTCAATGGTGATCCAGCGGCGACCCCATTGCTCGGCTACCGCGGCGGTGGTGCCGGAGCCGCAAGTCGGATCGAGCACCAGATCACCGGGGTTGGTGGTCATCAGAATGCAGCGCTCAATGACAGACGGAGTGGTTTGGACTGCGTAGAGCTTCTGCGCCGCAAAACCCGAGATGCCCGTGTCGGACCAGACGTTGTTGATCGGGTACACAGGGAAGTCGTCTAGAAAGCGGACATACCGAAGGGTGTTGCCGAGAGCGAGAAGCCGGCCCGCTTGATCGAGGCGGCGAAGGCCGGGCGCGTCGGTCTTGAAGGTGCCTTTCCCCGGCGTGAACGTCTGGCCAGCGAAGTCGAACTCTCGCAGATCCCCACCCTGCGCAGGTCGCTGGCTGGTGATGTTGTCGTGAACGAACACCTGACTGCGGGGCGGTGCTGAAGCAATCCCGGCCGCATTGCCGAGATTTTCCCGCGCCCCTGCCTGCGTTTGTATCCAAGTATACTGGGACCCACCGTCACCGCCCGCCGACTTCGCGGTATGCAGTTGCCGGTACGTCATGCGATCGGCGTCACGCGCATACCACAGCAGGAAATCGGCCACGGAGGCGAGCCGATCGCCAGAAGCGCTGCTCGTCTTGTTGAAGGAGATCAGTGAACAGAAATTCGATGCGCCAAAAACTTCGTCCAGCAGCGCCCTGACGCGGTGAACGTTGTCATCGCTAATCTGGATGAAGATGCTGCCGGTCTCCGCCAGCAGCTTGTGCGCGACGACGATCCGGTCACGCAGGTAGGTCAGATACGAATGCACGCCGAGCCGCCAAGTGTCGCGATAGGCGCGGACCATCTCGGGCTCACGTGTCAGGTCACTCGTCTTGTCGGAGACTCGCGGCTTCCCCGTCTCCGGCTGGAAGTTGCTGCCGAAGCGGATACCGTAGGGTGGGTCCAGGTAGATCATTTGGACCTTGCCGGCGAGGTTCTCCCGCTGCGCGAGGCTGGCCATCACCTGCAGGCTGTCACCCAGGATCAGCCGGTTCGCCCAGTCCACGTCGTGCTGGTAGAATTTGACCGCCTGCGCGTAGGACAGCGTCGGGTCGGCAAACAGGTCGCGCGTCACATCCTGCCGCGCTGCGGCCCGCAGGATGGCCTGGGTGCTCACCCGCTCATGGATATGCAGCGCCACCGGGTCCACCGCGAAGCCCGGCGCCTCCCGCTTGCCGGCCCATTCCAGCCAGGGCTCGTGCCGCCGCAGCGCCTCGGCCAGGAGGGCGGCCTCCTCTGCGGTCAGCTTTTCCCGCGTCGCCTTTTCCAGTAGCGCCGGCAGGGCATCCGCCCGGCCGGAGGGATCGGCCCGCAGCGCCGGGTCAAGCCGGGGGGAATAGGCGTAGCTGGTCCGTGGCGCGGGCGGTGTCCGGCCCTCGGCTGCGAGGGCGGCGGGAGGGTTGTTTGGGCGGGTGGCGCCAGAATGGCGATAGTCCTCGACCGGCAGCGCGCCCTGTTTTCCTGAGGGCTGTGCCCGCCGCGGTCCCGCCATTCCCGATTCCCCCTGCAACTCAAGCGGGAGATTACAGAAAGAGAGACGGATTGCGCAGTCTTGCGGAGGCCGGACTACCCCAATTTTGCGGCTTTTCTCGGGGAAGCTCGGGCCTTGCGACGAGCAGTTGGAACCGGGCGGCGATCGCCCGAGCGGTCTCACCCCCAACCCCAAGCGAGGGGCGTGCCCGGAGATCGGCCTTTTTCCTGGATTTCAGGCTTGTAGACTCAATCGCCCAAGTCCCGAGCTTCGGAGATAGAATGGCCCTAGGGAGACGGAAACGCCGGTCGTTGCGTTCTCCAACCCTCAAGCCATCGCGGCAAAACCCCAGGAAACCTGCGGTTCCCGGCGCCGTCTACGTGTGGAAAATGTGAGGTTGGAAAACCGACTGGAGCAGCGGTGGGAACCGGATTCCAACCTTCTCTGGCGCCTTTCGGCGCGGCGACCATCGGCATCCAGCGCGTGCGGGTCCGCCAGTTCCCATACGAGCCGTGCTCTCCGCGAGACCGGCCGTCGCGCTGAGTGGCAGGTTTTCTGGGGTTTTCCGAGCAGACCTGTTGTAGCTGCTGCGTGAATTCTCCCCGGAAGTGCTGGCTGAAAATTCTCCAGTCCAGCGCGACTGCCCGTGCCCGGGGGCGAGCCCCCGGGCATCCTCGGAGACGACCGCCGCCAGGCAGGCCTCGATCTTGGCCTTCATCAGCAGGGCGGCCTCGTAGTCCCCCAGGTCCCGCAGCCGGGCCAGCATCGGCGCGAGCCAGGAGACGTCGCGCAGCTGGCCCGGCCGGCGCTTGCGATAGATGTGCAGCACGTCGCGTGCGGGGACCCGCTGGCTGCTCAACCAGGTGGCGCCGCCCGGCAGCACCCAGGACGCGCCGGGATGGACGCGGTGCAGCCAGTAGCCGACCGGCTGGCCAAGACCGATCTCGCGCGCGCCACCTGCGGCACCATCCGCCTCCGGCTGCTCAAGATCGGCGCGCTGGTGCGCATCAGCGTGCGGCGGGTGAAGGTGGCGATGAGTTCGGCTTGGCCATACCAGAACCAATACCGCGACGCCTACGCGGCGCTCGCCCGCTGACGACCCAGACAGCGCAAGCCCAAATCCCTCCCGACAACGCCGCCAACCCGCGGTGATCCAGATGCTTGACCAAAATCAGGCCGCAAACGCCAAAACAAGCAGCCCAACCCAACATGCCGAAAAGCCGCAGCACCGACGAACGATCAGGCCCTCACCCCAGCAGCGTGTGAGAAATACGGGTTAGCCGCGCGGCGGATCACCGCACCGCAGGCCAGGCCGCTCTGCAATCATTTGTCATGAAGCGGCTGCCTTAAGTCAAAAATGGTCGGGTATTACGTGTCTACGGAGCGCTTCCTGCCCCGCCACCCTCCAAGACATGGAGATGTCCGTGACCGTTCGAAAGCGCCGCGTGCTCATGCTCGGCCTCGCCTCCGCTTTAGTGGCTGCCAGCTCCGCCCTGTTCGCCAATCCGGCAAGAGCCGCCATCGGCGAGCAATACGAGCCCGGTTCCGGTGTGGGGACCAGCACATGGTTCGCCCTTCGATCGGAATCCGCCCAACGGATCGACCGAGAGTATGTAACGGCCATGCGTCCGCATCACGTGGGCGCCCTGACGATGAGTGCTGAATACCTGCGCGATCCGGGCCGGTCGTCGCCGCTCCTTCAGGCGCTCTCGCGTGCGATCGTCGCGAATCAGACCTTCGAGATCGGGGTGCTGGACGAGATCGCCCGAAATCTCGACGCGCCACCTGTCCGGATGTTCGGGCTGACGCTGCAGCCGGTCGCGACCGTCGGCATGGCGCAGGCCGAGCGGTTCCTCAAGACCCCGATTCCGTCCGGGCTGACCCATGCGATCGGGCCGGTCTCGGAGACGGATGTGCGCTTCGCCAAGGCGATGATCATCCATCACCAGGGTGCAGTGGACATGGCGCGGGACTACCTGGCGAATTCCGGTGCACGGAACGGCTTTCTCGGGTGGATGAACGTTTACATCCAGACGGACCAGATGCAGGAGATCGCCCTCCTGCGTCGGATCATCGCGGCCTATCCCGGGAACCCCGACCTGATCGAGGTGCCGCCTTCCATGGTCCACGGCATGGAAGGCATGCAGCACGGTCCCGGCGGTCACGGGGCGCACGCGGCTCCAACTCCTGCAAGCGCGACGCAGCTCGGCGGCAATCCGCACGCCGGCCACCACGCCCACGGACTCGGTGCTGGCGCGGCAGCTGACCGGGCCGGCGACAACACGGGGACTGTACGGCGCGGGCCGCACCAGGGCCACCATTGATCGGCGGCGCTCCGGCCAGCTGGCCGGGGCGCGTCTTCTTGTTGGAGATCGAAAATGAAGCTGTTTTTCGTTGCGCTTTTCGGCGCCCTTATGCTGGCCACCCTGGCGTCTGCGCCTGATGCGCGCGCGCATTCGGAGGTCATCGCGTCAGCACCTGCCGATGGAGCTGTATTGGCGAGTTCGCCAGAGCGCATTTCGCTGCGCTTCACGGCACCAATGCAAATCACTTCGCTCCGCATACTCGACTTCGCGGGACGAGAACAATCCTTGCAACGCCAGGGCTCGCGCACCGCATTCGTCACCGAAGCGCAGGCCACTTTGGCGTCGCCGCTCCCGCCGGGAGCCTTCCGGATTGAGTTCCGCGGCATTTCCGCCGATGGCCATGTCGGCGGAGGCGCCGTGAACTTCCTGATTGATCCCAGCCGGCGCTGACCGACGGCTGCAGGAACAGGCTCCGTGTCGATCGCCGAACTGCTTCGCGCCACCTGGTATGTCGCCGTGCTCGGCGGCGCTGGCCTCGGGTTCTTCTTTGCGTTCTTCGCACGGGACTTGGCCGCCGGCGATACGGCGCGGCTCCGCCGCTGGCGAGCGCTGGCCTTCGCGCTCGGGTCGGCCGCAGCCGTCGCCCTGCTCACGTCCAATGTTTCGGACCTCGCGGGCGGCTCCACGATCCTTGACGCCGAGCTCTGGGAAATAATCCTTGGATCGCCGGCCGGCATGTCTTACGGGCTGGGGCTGGTCGGGCTTGTGATTGCCATGGCCGCGGTGCGCGGAGTTGCCTTCGCCGGGGGCTTCCTGGCCTGTGCCAGCTTCACCCTGCTCGGGCACACGCCGGGGGCCGACGTCTGGCCCCTACCCTCGGCGCTGCTGATTGTGCATCTGCTTGTCGGAGCCTTCTGGATCGGCAGCCTGCCGCCGCTCGCCTGGGCCGCACGCCGCGGGGGGGGGCGCGACATTGCGCTGATCCGCACTTGGTCGCGCGCCGCGGCCTGGGCCGTTCCGTTGATGCTCGCAGCGGGTATCGTCCTCGCTTGGCTGCTGGCCGGAAGCGTCGCCAACCTGTTGGGGACGCGCTATGGCGTTGTGCTGCTTGCCAAAGCGGCGTTGACATCGGGCATGCTGGCACTTGCGGCTTGGCATCTCTGGCGCCTAACCCCTGCCCTAGAGGCGGGGGAGCAGGGGGCGGGGCCACGGCTTGCGCGCTCCATCACCATCGAAGCATTCATCGCGTTGGCCGTTCTCTATGCTGCGGCTCTGCTCGTCTCGATGCCGCCCCGGTCTGTCGGTGCCTGATTTCGAAGATGCGGAACCGGCTCATGGCGAATGCCATGGGCGGGATCGTCCGTCCTTCGTCACGCGAAGGCGCACTAGCCCGCATTATTCATGAGAACGGGACCGGATGGCCCAAGATTTTGATTTTCCTGGAGAATACGCAAATGGAGGGTTTCGTGGAGTTTTTTGCAACGAACTCTCCAGTCCAACCCCTGCCGGCCTTTCAGTCGCCTTGCGACGAACCGCCGCATAATCCGGGCTAACCCGGATTATGCGGCGGTTCGTTGGAACCCGGGCGGATTCAACATCCGTAGCGAACACCACTGATTTCCTGGAAGGGCTACGGTGGTGCGATGGCAGTTCAGAGACGTCGGCTGACGGTGGTTGACCGTACAATGATCGAGTTGCGGCGGCGTGACGGCTGGAGCAAGGAGATCCTGCACCCGGTCGCCATCACCATCCTGGGCGGCCTGGTCAGCGCCACGTTGCTCGACACGCTGGTGACGCCGATCCTGTTCCACCGTTTCGGCCGCCCGGCACTGGAACGCCTGCGCGCCGAAGCCGCGGAACGCCGCGCTGGCGGGGCGCTCGCGCCTGAGACATTCTGAACCCAGGAGAGTTCGATGCCGACCAAACGCAGCCTGATCGCCGCCGCACTGCTGAGCCTGCCGTCCGTGGCGCTGGCGCATGGCCCGTCGCGCGGCCCGAATGGCGGGCAGATGCAGGATATCGGCGGCTACCACGGCGAGCTGCTGGCGCAGGATGGGCGGCTGACCTTCTTCCTGTACGATGCGAATGACCGGCCGCTCGCGGCGAATGGCGCCGCCGCGACAGCCATCGTGCTCGCCGGCGGCCGCCAGCAGACCTTGACCTTCGCGCCGCGGCCGGATGGTGCGGCGCTGGTCGCCAGCGGCGATTTCCGCGCCGATCCCAGCCTGCGCGTCGTCGTGCAACTCGTCCCCGCCGCCGGGCAGCCCCGCATCCAGGCGCGCTATGCGCCCATCGACGCACCCAGATGAGCGACACCGCGGAACGCCGCCTGCTCGACCCCGAGGCGCATATCCTCATCGTTGAGGATGATGGCGAGATGCGCAACCTCGTCGCGCGCCTGCTGCGGGAGGCGACCTTCCGCGTCTCCGCCGCACGCGACGGGCGCGAGATGTGGGATATTCTCGACAGCCCGGCCGGCCAACCGGACCTGATCCTGCTCGACGTGATGCTGCCGGGCGCCTCCGGCCTCGACCTCCTGCGGCGTCTCAGGGAGCGTTCGCGCGTGCCGGTGCTCATGCTGACCGCGCGGGGGGAGGAGATGGACCGCGTGCTCGGCCTCGAGCTTGGCGCCGACGACTATGTGGCGAAGCCCTTCGCCCCGCGCGAGCTGGTCGCGCGCGTCCGCGCGCTTCTGCGCCGCGCCGCGCCCGCGGATGCGCAGCCCGATCCGCGATCGCGGCGGCTGGCCTTCGCGGGCTGGGTGCTGGACACGGCGCGGCGGGAACTCACTTCGCCGGAAGGCGTCGCGGTCGATCTCTCGGGCGCCGAATACGACCTGCTGATGGCCTTCCTGGAGCATCCGCAGCGTATCCTGTCGCGGGACCAGCTTCTCGAGGTCGCGAAGCGGCGCGTCGGCACCGATCCCTTCGACCGGACGGTGGACGTGCAGGTCAGCCGCCTGCGCCGAAAGATCGAGCCGGACGATGACAGCCCCCCGCTCATCAAGACGGTGCGCGGCGCGGGCTATGTGCTGGTGGCGGATGTGACGCGCGCATGAGGTTCCTCTGGCCCGCCAGCCTGGCCGGACGCATCACGCTGCTGCTGCTGGGCGGGCTGATGCTGCTGCATATCGGCAGCATGTGGGTGCATGAACGCGCGTTGCGCGGCTCCGAGCAGGGGGCGAGGCTGGAGCGGATGGCCGACCAGCTCGCGGCGGCGCGCGTGGCGGTCGCGCCGCTGCCCGAGGCGGCGCGCGACGCGGCGGCACACGCCATCTCGCGCCCGGGCATCGAGATCCATTGGGATCGCGTGGCCCCGCTGCCGGCGAGGGCACCGCCCAATGCCTTGGCGGAAGCGGCGGCGCGGCTCGGCCCCGATGCGCGCCTCGGCTGGGATCCGAAGGCGGAGCCCGGGCACCGCGTGCTGGGCGCGGTGCCGGCCGAGGGCGGCTGGATCGTCTTCTCGGTGCCATGGGTCACCGTCGGCAGGGGGCCGCTCGACCACGGCGCGATCTCGTCCATGGTCGCGATGGCGCTCGGCATCGCGCTCGTTTCGATCCTGGTGGTGCGCTGGATCACCGGGCCGCTGCGGCGCCTGGCCACCGCGGCGGACCGCATCGGCTGCGATCCGAGACCGATCCCGGTGCCGATGGAAGGGCCGGAGGAGGTGCGCCACGCGGCGGCGGCCTTCAACGCCATGCAGAACCGCATCGGGCGGCTGCTGGAGGACCGGACGGAAGCCCTGGCGGCGGTGAGCCACGACCTGCGCACGCCGCTCTCCCGCCTGCAGCTGCGCGTGGGCTTCCTGCCGGAGGGCGAGGATCGCACGCGGATGGAGGCCGACATTGTCGAGATGGAATTGATGATCGCGCGCACCCTCGACTACATCCGCGAGGGCCGCGACGCCGAACCGGTGCGGCCCGCCGACCTTGCGGCCATCCTGCAGACGCTGGCCTCCGACGCCGCCGACCAGGGGCACGACGTGGCCTATGAGGGGCCGGGGCGCGCGGTGCTGCCGCTCCGGCGCGTCGCCGCGAAGCGCGCGCTGTCGAACCTGGTCGACAATGCGCTGCGCCATGGCCGACCCCCGGTGCGGCTGCACATCCGCGACGAGGGACCGATGCTCGCTGTCGAGGTGTCGGATGCCGGCGCCGGGATTGCCGAGGCCGACCGTGCCCGGGCAGTGGTGCCCTTCGTCCAGCTCGACCCGGCGCGCAGCGGCTCGGGGGTCGGGCTGGGGTTGGCCATCGCGCAGCGCTTCGCGCAGGCCAGCAACGGCAGCCTGGAGCTTCGCGAGTCCCGCGAAGGTGGGCTGCTGGCCAGGCTGCTTCTCCCGCGGCAGGCCGGCTGAACGCCGCCCCGCGGTGACACACTTTGTCATGCCGCAGAAAGGCTCCGCAGCGTCCGCGGCCGTATGGTAATGATCTCAAAGCTCCGGAGACGATCCCATGCGCCGCACGCTTCTCGCTGCAACCGCCGTCATCGCCCTGGTGGGCGCCGGGGCCTTCGTGCTGGCCCAGACCCAGCCGCAGCACGGCCCCGGCCATGGCATGCCGATGATGCCGGGCCACGGTTCCGCGGCGCATGGCGCGACGCCGGTGCCGGCGGACGCATCGCCCGCCACGCGCGCCTTCGTCGCGGCCAACGACAGGATGCACCGCGACATGGCGATCACCTATTCCGGCCACACCGACCGCGACTTCGTCACCGGCATGATCCCGCACCACCAGGGCGCCATCGACATGGCGCGAATCGTGCTCGAACACGGCCGCGATCCGGAGGTGCGGGCGCTGGCCGAGGCCGTCATCCGCGAACAGGAGCGCGAGATCGCCCAGATGCGGGCGATCCTCGGGCGTCTGCCCGCCCGGTGAGGCGCCGCGCCCTCCTGCTGCTCCTGCCGCTCCTCGCCGCGGCCCCGCCCGCCGCGGCGCATTCCGAACTGCGCCGCTCGGTCCCCGCCGCCGGCGCCGTGCTCGACCGTTCCCCCGAACGGATCGAACTGCACTTCACCGAGCGGGTGCGGCTCACCGCGCTGCGCCTGCACCGCGTCGGCGGCGACGAGATCGCGCTGCCCCGCCGGACCATCCGCGAGGCGACCAGCGAGACGATCGACCTGCCGCCGCTGGCGCCCGGCGACTACCGCGCCGAATGGCGCATCATCTCCGCCGACGGCCACCCGGTCGGCGGCGTCATCCCCTTCCGCGTGGAGCCGCGCCGGCCATGATCCTCGAATATCTTCAGCCGAATCCGTCGCTGCTCGACGGCCTGACCGTGGTTCTGCGGGCGCTCTACTACGCCGCAACCCTCGGCGCCGCGGGGCTGGCGCTGTTCGCCATCGGCTTCGGCCATCGGCTCGATGCGGAGGAGGCGGCGCGGCTGCGCCGGACCCTTCTCGGCGCGATCCTCGCCGGCCTGGTGTTCTCGGTGCTGGCGCTGGCGCTGCGCGTGCTGGTGCTGACCGCCGGCGCGAGCATGACCGACCCGGATGTCTGGGCGGCGGTGATGCGCTCGCGGATCGGCGACGCCTTCTGGCTGCGGGCCGGCGGCCTCGTGCTGCTGGCGGCGGCGGCGATGCCGTGGCGGGCCGGCCCGGCCGTGGCGGCGGTCGGGGCGGCGCTCGTCGTCGGCTCCTACGCGGCGATGGGCCATGCCATGCTGTACCGCCCGCGGCAGGAGATCGCGGCGCTGGTGGTGCTGCATCTCGCGGTGGTGGCGTTCTGGGTCGGCTCGCTGCCGCCGCTGCTGTGGATCGCGCGGCGGCGCGACGGTGCCGCCGCCGCGGCGCTGATCCGCGACTGGAGCCGCGTCGCCATCTTCGCCGTCGCCGCGATGATCGTCACCGGCCTGCTGCTGACCTGGTACCTGACGGTCCGGCTCGACCGCATCCTCGAGGCCTGGCACGGCTGGGCGCTCGGCTGGAAGGTGCTGGCGGTGCTGGCGGCGCTCGGCCTCGCCTCGTGGAACCGGCTGCGCCACACGCCGGCATTGGCGCGCGGCGAGGCCGGTGCGGGGGCGCGCCTGGCGGGCTCGATCCGGATCGAGATGGTCGTGATCGCGCTGGCCTTCTACGCCGCGGCCGAGCTGGTGTCGGTCCATCCGGTCGATTTCGGCCACCGGGTCCCGAGCTGAGGAGGCGCCAGCCATGACCTCCCGCAGGGCGGTGCTGATCGTCGCGGCCGCGCTGCCGGTGCCGCCCGCGCTGGGCCAGCGCCGCACGCGGGCCGAGGCGTGGCGCGATCCCCATTGCGGCTGCTGCCTGGCCTGGGTCGAGCATCTCCGCGCCGAGGGCTTCGCGGTCGAGGACCGCGTGGTGCCCTCGGTCGCGCCGTTCCGGCGGATGCTGGGAACGCCGGCGGATCTGCTCTCCTGCCATGCGGGCCGGGTCGAGGGCATGGGCCTCGAGGGCCATGTGCCGGCGCTGGCGATCCGCCGCCTGCTCGCGGCGCGGCCCGCCGGCGTCGTCGGCCTCGCGGTGCCGGCGATGCCGATCGGCTCGCCCGGCATGGAAGTCCCGGGCCAGCCGCCCGACACCTACGACGTCATCGCCTGGCGCGCCGATGGCAGCCACCAGCCCTCATGCGATTTGTTGGCGACCAGCCTGCCTGACAACCAAAAGGAGAAGGTCATGAGGAAGCTCAGCATGTTCACGGCGGTCGGGATATTTGCGGTCGGACTCGCCGGAACCGCGTTCGCGCAGGCGCCGGCCCCGGCAGGTGCCGTGCCACATTCCCACCATCCCGAGGCGCCCGCTGGCGCGCCGCAGCCCGCGCCGCCAGCCGCGCAGCGGGGCACGCCAGCGCCTGGCATGATGGGGCCGGGAGGCGGGATGATGGGCGGCGACATGGGACGCATGATGCAGCCCATGATGCAGCAGATGATGCAGGGCCGGATGGCCGCGGCAGCGATGCAGCCCTTCCGCCGGATCGAGGGGCAGCTCGCCTATTTCCGCGCCGAACTGCGGATCACCGACGCCCAGGCGCAGCCGTGGAACGCCTTTGCCGATGCCGTCCGTGCCCAGGCCGAAAGGCTTCGCCAGGCCACGCAGCAGGCGATGAGCGGCGCCGCCGAGCCCGGCCCGGCGCCGCAGCAGATGGAGCGCCGCATCGCCCTTCTCGCCGCCCATCTGGAAGCGATGCGCGCGGTCGCGGCAGCCGCGACGCCGCTCTACGCGGCCCTGTCGGAGGAGCAGCGGCGCAGCGCCGACGAACTGATGGCCGAACACCTCCGCGGCATGCAGCGGGGCATGAGGATGGGAATGCAGTGAGATGGCAGGGACCCACCCCGCCCGCCCGGAGGGCGCCGGTGTGCCATCCTGGTGGCGGACACGCGTCGGAATCGCCGCCATCGGCTTCGCCCTGGTCGGCGCGTTCTATGTCCTGCGGGAGCACTGGGGCCACATGCTCGGCGCGCTGCCCTATCTGCTGATCCTCGCCTGTCCGCTGATGCACCTCCTCATGCACCGCGGGCACCATGACCATGGCGGCGGCTCGGGTGCAGCGGCCGAAAAGGAACCTCGGGGTTGAGCCGTCGTGAAGGAATGCCCCCGGCCCCGGGCAGGGCGGCGGAAGGCTCGGCGATCTCAAGCGGCCTTCCTGCGCAGGTTCGATTGCTTGACAAGCTCTGAGCCATGGTCGTCATGGATCATTGCGGCACCGCCGCGATGCCGCGCATGCTGCCGCTGGGGGCAGGGCTCGCTCCCGTGCTTCAACGGCTTGTGCTGCCGATCCTTTCTCTCCTTGCCGCGCGCCGTCTGGCGCCGGCGCGCTGACGAGCCCCTCGGAGGCTGGCCATGAACGAACGTCACGAACGTCACGGCGACGCCTCCACCGGCCAGGCCAAAACCGGCGCGACGGTGAAGGACCCGGTCTGCGGCATGACGGTGGACCCGGCGACGACGCCGCACCACGCCGACCACGCCGGGACCGCCTACCACTTCTGCTCGGCCGGCTGCCGGACGAAGTTCATCGCCGACCCGGCGAAATACGTCCATCCGAAGCCCACGCTGCGCGCCGAGCCGGTCGCCGTGGGCACCATCTACACCTGCCCGATGCACCCGCAGATCCGCCAGATCGGGCCGGGGAGCTGCCCGATCTGCGGCATGGCGCTGGAGCCGGAGACGCCCTCCGCCGAAGCCGGCCCGAATCCGGAGCTGGTGGATTTCACGCGCCGCTTCTGGATCGGGCTTGTGCTCACCTTGCCGGTCGTCGTCCTGGAGATGGGCGGGCACCTCACCGGCATGATCCATCTGGTCGGCGGAGCGCAGGTGGGCAACTGGCTTCAGTTGGCGCTCGCCACGCCGGTGGTGCTGTGGGCGGGCTGGCCGTTCTTCGTGCCGGGCTGGCAGAGCGTGGTGAACCGCAGCCTCAACATGTTCACGCTGATCGCGCTCGGCACCGGCATGGCCTGGCTGTTCAGCGTGGCGGCGACCGTAGCACCGGGGATCTTCCCGGACGCCTTCCGCGCGGCGGACGGTTCGGTGGCGGTGTACTTCGAGGTGGCGACCGTCATCATCGTGGTGGTGCTGCTCGGCCAGGTGCTGGAACTGCGGGCGCGCGAGCAGACCGGCGGCGCGATCCGCGCCCTGCTCGACCTGGCGCCGGCGATGGCGCGCCGCGTGCGCGATGACGGATCGGAGGACGAGGTGCCGCTCGCCGCCATCCAGCGCGGCGACCGCCTGCGCGTGCGGCCCGGCGACAAGGTGCCGCTGGATGGCGCGGTGCTGGAGGGCCGATCGAACGTCGATGAGAGCATGGTGACGGGGGAATCCGTGCCGGTGACCAAGGCGGTCGGCGATCAGGTCGTCGGCGGCACGCTGAACGGCCAGGGCAGCTTCGTCATGCGCGCCGACCGCATCGGCCAGGATACCGTGCTGGCGCAGATCGTCCGCATGGTGGCGAATGCCCAGCGCTCCCGCGCGCCGATCCAGCGCCTTGCGGACCAGGTGAGCGGCTGGTTCGTTCAGGCGGTCGTGGTGATCGCGGCGCTCGCCTTCGTCGCCTGGGCGGTGTGGGGGCCGGAGCCGCGTCTCGCCTTCGCGCTGGTCGCGGCGGTCACGGTGCTGATCATCGCCTGCCCCTGCGCGCTCGGGCTGGCGACACCGATGAGCATCATGGTCGGCGTCGGGCGCGGCGCGCAGGCCGGCGTGCTGATCAAGAACGCCGAGGCGCTGGAGCGGCTGGAGCGCATCGACACGCTGGTGGTCGACAAGACCGGCACGCTCACGCGCGGGCGGCCCGAGGTCGTCGCGCTGGTGCCGGCGGCGGGCCTGGCGGAGGAAGAACTGCTCCGCCTCGCGGCCGGGCTGGAGCGGCCGAGCCAGCATCCCTTGGCGGAGGCCGTGGTGCGCGCCGCCGAGGCCCGCGGCCTGGCGATACCTCCCGTGGAGGGGTTCGACGCGCCCATGGGGCGAGGCGTGACGGGCACCGTCGAGGGCCGACGGGTGGCGGTCGGCAACGCGCGGCTGATGGCCGAACTCGGCGTGGACCCCGGCCCGCTCGCCGCCGAGGCCGAGCGGCTGCGCGGCGACGGCGCCACGGTGTTCTTCGTGGCGGCGGATGGCCGCCCGGCCGGCCTCGTCGCGGTGGCGGATCCGGTGAAGGACACGACACCGGCCGCGCTCGCCGGGTTGCGGGCGGCGGGCATCCGCGTCGTGATGCTCACCGGCGACAACCGCACGACGGCGGAGGCGGTGGCCCGCCGGCTCGGCATCACCGAGGTCGAGGCCGAGGTCCTGCCGGAGGACAAGCAGCGGATCGTCGAGCGCCTGAAGGCCGAGGGTCGCCACGTGGCGATGGCCGGCGACGGGGTGAACGACGCCCCGGCTCTGGCAGCGGCGGAGGTCGGGATCGCCATGGGCACCGGCACCGACGTGGCGATCGAGAGCGCCGGGGTGACGCTGCTCGGCGGCGACCTGACCGGCATCGTGCGGGCCCGGCGGCTGTCGCGCGCCGTGATGCGCAACATCCGGGAGAACCTGTTCTTCGCCTTCGCCTACAACGCGGCGGGCGTGCCGGTGGCAGCCGGCGTGCTGTATCCGTTCTTCGGTATCCTTCTCTCGCCGCTGATCGCGGCAGCGGCGATGGCGCTGTCCTCGGTGAGCGTGGTCGGCAACGCGCTGCGTCTGAGGACAACGTCGCTCGAATGACGACCAGCGGCGCTGGCCAGGTTGGAGACAAGCTCTTAAGCTATCCGCCGCTTTACCATCTGCACTACCAGCGGCGCCGCGGCGAGATCCACCGTCGAGGCACTGACGTTGCGCGCCGTCACGCGGACGCTGTTGTTCGACCACACATGGCAGTCCAGCACGAAGGCCATGCTGCTGGTGTCGAGCGAGGCGTCCGCGACGTCACCGCGCCGCGCGCCGGGCACCGTGACGTCGAGTTTGGCCATCGCGCCTTCCACAAGACTGGGGAGGTCGCTGGTCGTTTACAGCGGCATGGTGCGTGTCCCGATCGGCTTCGTGGGCCGGGCGTAGAGAACCGCCGGATCGGCATCAGGTCGCCATGTATGCGCGTGATGATCTGGCAGCTGTCACGCGGCGTGATAGCGCATCGCGGAGCGTGACCAGCGTGGCGCATCTTGCTTATGCTCCGCAGCGATGGGGACCCGGACCCGAAAGCGCGGGGACCGCCGGAGACGCTGCACGAGGGGCAGATCGAGGGCGGTGGTGGGGATGGCGGCGAACCCGCTGGCGCCCACCAGGCCGGCCGCCATAGGGCCGGCCCGATGTTGCCCGGCATGCCGGGAGAAGAAGGCCGGAGGGGGCGTGTTGTCGGGCGGTGCGCCCCCTCCCTGCCTCGATCGTCTTGGTGACCAGGTCACGGCACCCGCCGTTTTGTCACACCCACCGACAGCGTCGCCGCCGCCAGATCGAACGTCGCCGCGGAGATGTTCCGCGCCATCACCCGCACCGTGTTGTTCGACCATACTGCTGCGTCGAGCTCGATGAACCGCGTCGACGACACCAGCGATGCCGTTGCCAGGTCGCCCGCCCGCGCCCCGTTCACCGTGACATCGAGCAGCGCGGTCGCCGCCGGCGCGAGGCTCGGCAGGTCCCAGGACACCTCCGCCGCGAACTCCCGCCGCCCGGAGCCGAAGAGCGCCCCCGTCAACAGCGGCGTGCCGTTCAGCACTGCCGGCGCGGCCTCCGGCAGCCCGTAGAGCCGCAGAGACTGCAAATCGATCGGTCCATCGAAGCCAATCACACCCACCTGCGCATAGGCCACCGCCGCGCCAACGCGAATGGTCTGCCGCCGATTGAAGTTCGCGTCGTCCATCGGCGCGCCGGCATTCCACCCCTTGGCCGGGCCATTCCACTGCATGGTGGTGATCGACGCCAGCACATCGCCCGCGATGTCCTCGCGGACATTCCCCGCCCCATCGAACACGCGCACGAAGAGCCGCCCGCCCGAGGCGCCAACCGTGAGCCAATGCGCGAGCGCGAACTCCTTCGCCTGGGAGGTATCCAGCATCCACCCCAGCCCACGGTTCGCCGCCAGCGTCACCGCGCGATCGGTCGGCGTCAGGTCGGTCAGCCCGTTGAAGCAGAAATCCGCCATGAAGGTCGCGGTGGTGGTGGAGGTGGCGATGGTGATCAGCCCCTCGACACCCACCTCCGTCGCCGACTGCCGGAACGCCGCCGCACGCGTGTTCGGGACCCCGGCCAGGAAGCGCTGGAAGCGCGACGCCGGCGCGCGATGCCGATTGATCACCGCATTGCCACAGCGGTTGGCCGTGGCCGTGTAATCGATGCCGACCAGGTAGGTGTTGGTCCAGGCGATGTCGTACTCGCAGTCCTGCGCCCCGGCTGTGTGCCGCGCCGCCAGCGGCGAGCAGGCCTCCATGCGCATGTTTCGCGCGATGATGGCGGAACCGGAGGTCTGGTTCAGGAAGGGGATGGCGATGTTGCTGCCCGCCTGGCGCAGCTCGAAGTTCGGCGCGTCGAAGACGTGGCGGTTGTGGTTGGTGTAGGCGCCCGCCTCATTGCCGAAGCGCACACCAAAGCGGTCCAGCGCAGCATTCACGCCCGTCGCCTGGGCGAAGTGGCCACCGTAGTAGCGGATGGAGGTGTTCCATGCCGTCGCCGTCGCGCACCAGATGTCGAGCCCGATGCGATTGTTGACGATGCGCCCGAGCGTGAAGGTGCTGTCCTCCACGCCGCGGCCGTCGCCCAGCGTGCGCATGCCGATGGTGAAGCCTTCCACCCGCCGCAACTCAATCTGGCTGGCATCGACGTTGCGCACGGTGATGCCGATATCGGCCTCGGAGGACCAGTCCGACAGCGTCTGCCGAATGACGTTCAGGCCGCTGTAAAGCTTCTCGGCGTTGCGGATGGTGCCGCCATCGCCCAGGACCAGCACGGAGGTCGGCGCGGTGCCGGTGTAGCGGATGGTGCCCTGCATGATCAGCCCGCGGGCTCCGCCCGGCAGCGTGACGGTACCGGAGACGTTCCAGGTGCCGGGCGGGATCATCGCGAATTTCTGGTCGGCCCCGGCGCGATCGAAGGCCGCCTGGATGGGGGTACGATCATCCGCCACGCCGTCGCCCAGCCCGCCGAAGTCGTTGGGCAGCACCGCCTCCCGATCGCGGAGGTACTTGGCGAAGTCGGTCTTGTTGAGATTGGCGTTGAGGACCAGCAGGTCATCGATGCGCGCCGGCATGGCATTCTCCGATCAGAGGGCTGTGGCGGTGACCGGGCCGGCGAAGGCCGAGACGTTGCCCTCGGCCGAGACGCTGCGCAGCCAGTACCAGCGGGCCTGGCCGGTGGTCAGGCCGGTGCGGTCCCATGGCAGCGCGGTCGGCTCACTGGCCAGCTTGATCGCGGCGATCAGGCTGGCGCTGCTGGCCTCGAACACCTGCAGCCGCACCGCGTCCGCGGGAAAGCCACCCGAGAGGCGCACGCCACCGGTGATGCCGGTCCCGGCCAGACCCGAGGCGGCGGCCGGCACCAGCGCCTCGCGCCAGCCCGAAACCGCACCGCTGCGCGCCTGCGCCCGCACGCGAAAGGCAGTCGGCTCCGCGGTGGGGATTCCGACGGCGGTGGCACCGAAGCCGCCCGCATAGCCCTGCCACACTGCAACCGAGGTGGGGCGGAACTCGATCTCGTAGCCGGCCAGATAGGCCGAGCCGACCGCGGACCAGGAGACCGCCATCGCCGTGAAGTTCGTCCCGAGCGGCGTCTCCACCAGGATGGCGGCCGGCGCTGCGATGACGCCCGGGTTCGGCAGCACCACCGAGGGATTCTGCCCCGTCGCCCGCTCATCCGTCGCCGGGTTCCAGGCCCAGACGGCGGGATCCTCCTCGGCCAGTTGCAGGTTCACCCCGCCATCCGGCGCCAGAGCCCAGCCGGTCACCCGCGCCGGGAATGGCGTGAGGCGTTCGAGCGCTACCGTCACCCCGTCCCAGGGCCTCAGGCGCAGCGCCGAGAGGTTGGCCTGCATCGCCACCTCGCGCTGGCGGCGGTTGCGCTCCAGCTCGATTTTCATCAGGCGCTGGACCGTCGCGGCCGAGGTGGTGAGCGGGAACTCCATGTCCCGGTAGATCGCCTCGCCGCCATCCTCGGTGACGTAGTTGCTGGCGAGCAGCGGCGGCGCATCGGTTGGCTGCCAGGCGGCGGCCGGCTCGACATAGACGGCCCGCACCCCGTTGAAGAGATCCCGCCGCGGACGCGAGCCCACGATGGTGACGTCGCCGCGCAGGTCGTCGGAGGTGAGTGTCGCGGCCGGCAGCGCCGGTGCGCCGGCATGGATGTAGAAGCGCCCTCCACTCACGACCAAGGCGCCCGCCATGGCAGCGACCAGCTTGCGGGTGATGGCGATCTTGCCCTCGCCGAGGGTGACGGCGCCGTTGACGGTGTAGCGGCGCTCGGCGGTGCCATCGCGGCGGCCCATGATTTCGTCGCAGATGTTGGCCGCAGCCATGAGCGCCGGCAGGTCGATATCCGCCCAGGCTGCCCGCCACCCGAAGGGCGAGGTCAGGTACCAGGCCAGGCACAGTGCGGGATTGTCGGACCAGCCGGTGGCGCCGCTGCGCGGATCGAGGATGGTGTCAGCGCCCTCGACGATGGCGGAGAGGCTGGGCGCGCCGGAGGGAAAGGCCTCGGGCCGCAGCTTGAGGCGCACCGCGAGATAGGCCCGTCCCTGGCCGCGATGCGCCGTGGTCCATTGGCCGCCCGTGTCCGCGACGAGGTTGGCGTTGGCGGCCTGGCCGGGATCGCCGAGCGCGCGGTCGATGCGCAGCAGACCGGCGAACTTTGCGTCGGTGGAGGCGGTGCCGTTCAGAAAGACCTCGCCAATGGCGCGGACGCGATGCGCGGCCAGGACCACGACGACATGCAGGAACCCGTCGGCGCGGCCCTCGTCGTCCGTGGCCGAGTGCAGGAACACGACTGGGCCGGAGGTGCGGCAGCGGCCGAAGACGATCTGGTGCTCGGTGATGGGCTGTCGGAAGGATTGGGTGCGGCCGGCGCCTGGCGTGCGGGGATCGAAGCCGGAGCCTGGCCCTGTGTCCGTCCCTGGCGTGACGTTGGCACTGCGGGCGGCGGAGGGCGACTTGGGGCGGAAGACGGCGGCACCGACGGCGGAGACCACCAGGGCGGCGCCGGCGGCCGCCACGGCGCCCAGGACGCCGCCGCCAATGACGGCGGAGGCGGCGGCCCCCGCGGCGGCGGCGATGAAGGGGATGGCGACGGGCATCAGCCAACCCTCCAGGCAATGGTGCAGGCGGTGATGGGGAGGCGGACCAGGCCCGCGGGACCGACGAAGGCCACGCGCCCGGCGTCGAGCACGACGCCCAGGCGATCGGGATCGGCAGTCAGCACGACGTCACCCATGCGGGCAAAGGGCACTGGGACGCGCGGGTGGCCCGTTGTGTCGGCCATCGCCGCCAGCGTGGGGCGGTGCTGCCAGGAGGGCCGCTGGCCCGTGCATGCGACCACCGCGGCCACGGCGAAGCGCCCGCAGTTCCAGCGCGCCGCGTCGAAGGGCCGATGCTCAGTCGCCGTGATCAGCGCCGCCAGCCGCTCCGGCCAGTCGGGCAGCCGGCTCACTGGACCGGCAGCCGGATCTCCGCCTCCTGCAGGGCGGGGACGAACTCGAAGAACCGATCGCCGGGATATTCGGCCTGCTGGTCGGCGTCGGTGTAGCGCCGCACCTCGGCGCGCTCGAGGTCCACCAGCCGGCTCTCGCAGGCCAGGGCCACGGAGGGCTCGGCGCCGTCCGTCACCTCCATCGTGTCCATCAGCCCGGCCCAGAGCGGGAACGGGTCGGCGACGAAGGCGCCCTGCGCGTCCAGCAGCGCGCCCCACAGCGTGACCGGCCGCAGGCGGTAGCTGCGCTCGGCCAGCGCGATATCCACCACCTCCTGCGGCACGGGCGAGAGCGCCAGGGTGAGCCGCACGGCACGCAGCTCGACCGTCTCCTCCACATCCGAGATGGCGCCGATGCTGCCGGCACCCTCGAACACCTTCCCAGCCCAGTCGAGCGGCCCCAGGCCGGTCCAGACACGAAAGGGGCCGGTGGCGAAGTCGAGCTCGACCAGGACCACCGGCGTTGCGATCGGCGCGGTGGCGGCGGCTGCTGCCTGATTGCTGAGGCGTGGGGTGCCGGACATCAGAGAGCTTCCTCGAGGCGGATGGTCACGGCGGCGAAGGGGCCGGGCCGCGTCGGGTTCGCCGCCTCGTCGTCCGACACCAGCCGCATCGGCACGCTTGGCAGGGAGAGGATCAGCGGCTCGCCCACCACCACCGCGGCGCGCAGCGGCGGCGCAATGGCAATGGTGGCGGTGCCTGCGCCGGAGGCGGCGACCGCGGCGGTGGCGATGTAGAGCCTCCCGCCAAGGCCAATGTAGTCGCCGGCGCCGACCGCCATCGTGCTCGGCCACCAGCCTTGCGTGACGATCGACAGCGCCCCACGGGGCGCACCGGCCGCCAGCGACGGATTGCCGGATCCCACCACCAGCCCGGTCCCGTCAGTGAAGATCGTGGCGTCCGAGAAGCTGTAGGGCCCGGTCGGCACGTCGCCCTGGCTGCGCGGATCGCCAGTGCGGTATTCGCGCCGCCAGTCCCAGATGCGCACCGTGTTGGCGGAACCCGCCAGGGCCGCCAACAGCCCATCCATCACCCCGGCCTGCACGCGGCCCAGTGGCTCGAAGCTGGCCTCCGCCACCCAGCGGGCACCCTCGCGCCGCAGCACCTGGGTTGCGCGGGTGACCGGCGAGACAAAGCGTAGCGTGTTGTGCTGCAGATAGAAGCTCAGCCGCGACGGTCGCAGCGTCGCGGGCCAGGCGTATTCGGTCATCTGCCCTATCCCCGCACGATGCTGGTGGCGCTGCCGCCGCGGCGGATGGCGTCGAGCGTGGCGGCGCTGGCCTGTCGGACGATCTGCGCCGAGAGCACGCGCAGCCGCGCCTCGACACCGGCGTCGGCGCCGCGGGCGTCGATGGTGATGCTCTGGTTGATCACCGGGCCACCCGGCGCCATGCCGTTGGGCAGCACCGTGCCGCTGCGGTTCGGCACGAACCATTCGGGCCCGCGCTCGCCGACGATGTAGGGCTGCCCACCCGCGACCGGCCCGCCCTCGGCGCGGAACAGCCCGCCCAGCGCCGAGCCGATCCCCGAGAAGATCGAGCCGAAGTCAAAGCCGGCCAGGCTGGAGGTCACCGCCGTGCCGAGCGGCTCGGTGATGGTGCGGCGAACCACGATGCGGGCGATGTCCTGCAGGATGCCCTGCAGCACCTTGGAGAAGCTCTCGCCCTTGATGATCGCGTCCTCGAAGGCCGAGGAGAAGGTCAGGCCGAGTTCGCGCGCCGTGTTGCTGGTGCGCTCCGTGGCCTGCTGGACGCGCTGCTGACTACGCTCCAGCTCCTCCAGCGCGGCATTGGCCTCGCGCGAGACGGTCTCGTCCGGAATGGGCTGGCCGATACGCTCGGAGCGCTCCACCAGCCGGCCGAGGGTTTCGAGGCGCCGGGTGTAGCGCTCCTGGGCGTTCTCGTTGTTCTGGATCAGCCGCTCGCGCTCGCGGATGATGTCGTTGATCTCGCGCTCGGC
>Ga0207950_100097_pt1 | contig 36020 bp, 33 predicted proteins | sample Subbio11_8B_AprC_FD_184814 | JGI IMG/M metagenome (GOLD analysis project Ga0207950, IMG submission 184814) | Serpentinite rock and fluid subsurface biosphere microbial communities from McLaughlin Reserve, California, USA - CR11_8B_AprC (SPAdes) | ecosystem: Environmental > Terrestrial > Deep... | reverse complement strand
ATAGCGTGAGACAACCCCATGTTCATTCCATTTCACACGAGTTTTTCGCGCTTTCAGCCCACCAGACCGGCGCATTTCCTGATGTACACCGCCAAAGGCACGCTTGACCGCGATGCCCAACTCAGACGCCACAGCCCTTTGGTGCTCCGTTTGGCGCATCATCTGATGGCCCGATTGCCTGCCAGCGTCGATATCGACGACCTGATCCAGGTCGGCATGATCGGCCTCAACGAAGCCCTGTCGCGCTACGACCCGGCGCAAGGGGTGCAGTTCGAGACCTTTGCCAGCCAACGCATCCGCGGCGCCATGCTCGACGAACTGCGCGACGGCGACTGGCTCTCGCGCAGCTCACGCAAGCAACAAAAAGACATCGAGGCGGCGGTGCAGCGGCTGGAGCAGCGCCTGCAGCGGGTGCCGCGCGAATCTGAGATCGCGCTCGAGCTCGGGCTGTCGCTGCCCGAATACCAAGAGATGCTGGGCCGGGTGCGCGGCTCGCAACTGGTGTACCTTGAGGACTTGAGCGGCGGGGCGGAAGACGAGCCGTTCCTCGACCGCTTTCTGCCTGCCGACGAAGGCGCCAACCCACAGGTTCAGTTGAGCGAGCAGCGCATGCGTACGGCCTTGGTCGAGGGCATCAACAAACTGCCTGAGCGCGAGCAGCAGGTGATGAGCATGTACTACGAGCACGACATGAACCTGAAAGAGATCGCGGCCGTGCTGGGGGTGACCGAGTCGCGCGTGAGCCAGTTGCACAGCCAGTCGATTGCGCGGCTGCGTGCGCGGCTGCGCGCGCACTAAAAGCGCGCGTTTGCGCCGCCGCAGCGATTCAGGCTTTGAAGTAACCTGCCGCAGCCCCGTTGCCTTGGGCAAAGGGGCTTGAGCGCCCGGCCAGTCGGCTGTAGGCTTTGAGGGCGTCGGCCGGAAACAGCACGTCGAGTGCGCGCTGCGCTTTGGCCGACAGGCGGGTGTTGGTCTGGTTCAGTTGCTGCAGATCGGTGCCCAAGCCTTGCAATTGCAGCGCAAACTCGGCCGGGGCGGCGGCGCCGTGTGCGGCGGCTTGCTGCAGCAGCGGCAGGTGCTGGGCCATGGAACGGGCCAGCTCGGCGGCGCCGGCCACCAAGGCATCGGCATCGTCGCGGTTGATCGATTCCAGCGCCAGCCGCTGCACCGCAGCAGTCGCCGTGCGCAAGGCCGTCAGCGACTCAAGCGCCACGCCCCAATCGGGGCTGCCGGCGGGAGGTAGGCTATGCGCCAAACCCCGGTTGCTCATCGCAGGGGGGCGGCACCGGCCTCGGAGCGCGGGGCGGCAGCGGCCACGCCGAGCATTTCACGCGCCTGAACCAGCATCTGGTCGGCGATGGCTTCGGCGTTGACCGAAAACGAGCCGTTCTGGATCGCGCTGCGCATGGCCTGCACTTTTTCGGCGTTGAAAACGTCGGCGCCCGAGCGCGCCACGTTGTTGGTCATGGTCTGGGTCACGGCCGACAACCGCACCTCGACGCTGGCCACGGCGGCCGCGTCAGGCGCACCCACCCCCTGAGCAGGCACGGCGGCGCGATCCAGCACCCGCGTGGACGGGCTGACTGCAGCAGGCTTGTCGGTGAGGTTGTTGACGTTCATGACGCGCTCCAAACCCCAGATAAGTGGGGTACTTGAGAGCCTTATCGGCCGAATGAGGCCCGACTTTAACCTTTTTTTGCTGTTCTGGCTGTGGCGTTTGTGTCACAGGCGGACAGCGACCGTGTCGGCGTCGATGACCACCCCGTTGACGACTTGCCGATTGGGCAGCCGCACCCGCACCGCTTGGCCGCGCATCCCGTGGCTGAGCGCGGTGCCACTGGCCGTGAGTGTAAAGCCTGCGCCTTGGAGCAGCAAGGTCACTTGGCTGCCCGAGGCAAACAGCTGCGGTGCGCGCACCATGCCGGGGCGCAGCACCTGGCCGGGTTGCAGCGCGCTTGCCGCTGCCAAACCCAGCCACTGCTCGGGGCGGGTCAGCGGGGGTGTCGGGTGTGCGGCCCAGTCCACCTCGGCGGGCTCTAGGTCGGCCTCGGTCAGGGCCACGCCGTGGCGCACCGGCTGGCGCACCACCCAAGCCGGGCCCCAGGCGCGCACCTCGATGGGCAAAAACACCGTCCAAGCCACCGGGCCTTGCACGCAGCGCAGCCCAATGCGGGTGCGGCCCCACAACCGGGTGTTGTTGGGCATGAAGGGCTCGACGCGAGCGCAAGGGGCCAGTTGCAGCCGGCTGTCGAAGCGCCCAACCACCACTTCGGGGCGCAAGGGCAGGTCGGCGCTCACTTGGGCAATCAGCTGCTCGTTGATCCAGCGCTCGGTCTGCTGCGACCAGGCTTGGTGCGCAGGGCTGGGCTGGGTGGAGGCGGCGGCACCGCTCCAACCCATGGCGAGCGCCAACAGCCAGCCCAGCAGCAGGGCGGCACGCCGCACGTGCCTACGCTGCGGCCTTTGGCAGGGGCAGAGTGGGTTCGGGCGCATGGGGGCAGGTGTGGGCAGGGGCTGTGTCGCAGCACTGTAGCCCAGTCGTGGGTGCGGGTTGAGCGGAAATAGCCGGCCAATGGGCCGCTTATTCAAGGCTTAACAAGGGCTCAAGTTTTCCACAATCGCGGCATCGGGGCCGTGCATGCAGCCAGTGCCTCCCAACCGCAAGCCGCAGGAGCGCAAGATGTTTGAGCCACTGACCCGGCGTCTGGAGTTCTTCTCCGACGCGCTGCAGCTGCGGGCCCACCGTCAGCAGGTGTTGGCCAGCAACATTGCCAACGCCGACACGCCCGGTTTCGTGGCGCGCGACTTCGACTTTCGCCAAGCCATGGACAGCGTGCGCTCACGCGGCCCCGAGTTGCGCGCTGGGGCCATGCCGGTGCTCACCGGCGGCAACGCCCAGCATCTGCGCACGTCAGCGGCCCTAGCCGACGTGCCGGATCGCAACCGCGTGCAGTACAGCGTCCAGACCCAGCCCAGCCTGGATGGCAACACCGTGGACTTGGACCAGCAGCGCGCCAACTTCATCCACAACGCGGTGCAGTACGAATCCACGCTGCGCTTCATCAACGGCCACGTGCGCACCATGCTCAGCGCCATCCAAGGCCAGTAAAGGAGCACCATCGTGTCGATGTTCACCATTTTCAGCGTCTCGGGCAGTGCCATCAGCGCCCAAGCGCAGCGCCTCAACACCGTGGCCAGCAATCTGGCCAACGCCGACGCCGTGGCCGGGCCCGATGGGCAGGCCTACCGCGCGCGCCAGGTCGTGTTCCAGTCCGTGCCCATGGGCAACAACCCGGCTTCGCAAGGGGTGCGGGTGCAAGACGTGATCGAAAGCCAAGTGCCCAACCGGCGCGTCTTCAACCCGCAGCATCCCAACGCCGACGGCGAGGGCTACGTGACGCACTCGAACGTGAACCCGGTGGAGGAAATGGTCAACATGATCTCGGCCTCGCGCTCGTACCAAAACAACGTCGAAGTCATGAACACCGCCAAACACCTGCTGCTGCGCACGCTGCAGATGGGCCAATAAGCGCACACTGGAGCCCCATCATGTTCATGACCGCCCTGAGCCGCACCGAGATCGACGCCTACAACGCCAAAGGCGGCGCCCAGGCGCAGTCCACCGACCCGCAAGCAGCGCAAGACCGCTTCCTCAAGCTCTTTGTCGCCCAACTGAGCAACCAGGACCCGCTCAACCCCATGGACAACGCGCAGATGACGAGCCAGATGGCGCAGATCAACACCGTCACCGGCATCCAGCAGCTCAACCAGACTGTCAAGGCGCTGGCCGAGCAGTTTGGCCAGACGCAGGCGGCGCAGGCCGCCAGCTTGGTCGGGCGCCAGGTGGTGGCCGAGGGCAATGCGTTGAGCGTGCACAACGGCGTGGTGCAGGGCAGCTTCAGCCTGCCCCAAGCCAGCGACAGCGTGCGCGTCGATGTGCTCAGCCAAACGGGCGAGCTGCTGGGCAGCACCAGTCTGGGTCCGCGCGGCGCCGGCTTGCAGCATTTTGACTGGGTGCCCGAAGGCGTGGATGCGGCGCGCGCGGCCTCGATGCAGGTGCACGCCATGGCCAATGGGCAGGCGCTGACGGCCATGCCGCTGGCGCGCCAGCGCATTGAATCGGTTGGCATCATCGAAGGCCAAGTGCATTTGCGTGGCGCCGACGGCAGCACCCTGAAGCAGCAAGACGTGCTGGCCTTTTTGTGAACCTTACCCCCCTGCATTTGACTGGAGTACGACATGAGCTTTCAAACCGGTTTGTCGGGCCTGAGCGCAGCCTCGCGCAACCTCGAGGTCATTGGCCACAACATCGCCAACGCCAACACCACCGGCATGAAGGTCAGCCGGGTCGAATTTTCCGAGGTTTATGCCTCCGCTCTGGGCGCGACTGGCGGGGCCAATGCCGGCATCGGGGTGCAGGTGGCGGCGGTGGCGCAACTGTTCACCCAGGGCAACCTCAAAATTACCGGCAATCAGCTCGATTTGGCCATCAACGGCGCTGGGTTTTTTAACGTCAACGCGCCGGATGGAACGCCGCTCTTTACCCGCAACGGCGAGTTCAAGCTGGACAAAGACGGCTTTATCGTCACCAACAACGGTGCGAGATTGCAGGGCTTCACCACTGACGAATTGGGGCAGCGCACCAGCGCCGTCACCAGCGATTTGACGCTGCCCACCGGGGCTGTGATCAACCCACGCGCCACCGGGGTGACGGCGACCAACCCCTTGAGCCGTGGCATTGAGATCAGTGCCAACCTCGACGCCGGCGCCGAGATCCAGCCGGCTCCCACGGCCCCCCTGACCGCAGACCAGAAGCGCTACGGCACCGCGCTCAACGCATTTGATGCACAAGGCAACGCCGTTGCGGTGCAGCTTTATTTCGTTAAAACAGCCGCCAACACCTGGCAAGTGGTGGCCAGTCAGGACAACGGCACCACCTTGCTGGCCGGTGGTGGTACCTTGAACTTTGGTGGCAACGGCACGCTCCCGGTGCCCGTGCCAGCGCTGACCAACATCACGGTTCCAGCAGCCACGGCGCCCGCCACGGTACCCAGCACAGCGCTCAACATACCCGTCACGCTGGAAAATGAGGCCGGGCAGCCTACCCTGACCCAGTTTGGTTCGCGCTTCGGCGTCTTTGCGCTCACCCAAGACGGTTATGCTCCCGGTGAGCTGACCTCGATCGACATCGCCGAGAACGGTGTGCTCATGGCGCGCTACTCCAACGGCATTTCGCGCGCCGAAGGCCAAGTGGCTTTGGCCAATTTCCGCAACTTGCAGGGCTTGCAGCCGCTCAACGGCGGCTTCTGGGCCCAGACCTTTGCCTCGGGCGCGCCGACCATGGGCGCGCCGCAAGAGGGACGGCTGGGCTTGCTGCGCCAAAATGCGCTGGAAGAATCCAACGTCGAACTGACCCAGGAGCTGGTCAACATGATGGTCGCGCAGCGCTCCTACCAAGCCAACGCACAGACCATCCGCACCCAAGACCAGGTGTTGCAGACCCTGGTCAATATGCGCTGATGCCGCAAGCTGCGCACTAAACGCCAAGGAGCCCGAGCATGGACCGCATGATCTACCTCGCCCTGTCGGGGGCCAACGCGGCCATGCACCGCAAGCAGGCGCTGACGCACAACTTGGCCAACGTGAGCACCAACGGTTTTCGCGCCGAGATGTCCACCTTCCGCTCGGTGCCGCTGCGCGGCGAGGGCGCGAGCACGCGCGCCTTTGCGCTCGAAGCCACCGCCGGCCACCTCGACACCCCGGGGGCCATCAACCAGACCGGGCGCAACCTCGATGTGGCGGCCACCGGGCGTGCCTTTTTTGCCGTGCAAGCGCTCGACGGCACCGAAGCCTACACCCGCGCCGGTGCCTTGCAGGTGTCGGCCCAAGGGCAGCTGGTGGGCGTCAACGGCTTGCCGATGCTCGACGACGGCGCGGCGCCGATCGCGGTTCCGGCCAATGCCCAAGTGATGATCGCCAGCGACGGCACGGTGAGCGCGCGCGTGGGCGAGGAGCCGCCGCAGGCGCTCGGGCGCCTCAAGCTGGTCACACCCGACGACGCGGCGCAGCGCCTGGTGCGCGGCAACGACGGCCTGTTCCGCGGCGCCGATGGCGGCCCGCTGCCGGCAGATGCCACCGCCACGCTGATCGACGGCGCCCTCGAGGGCTCGAACGTGAACCCGGTCGAGGCCATGGTCGGCATGATCAGCGTCGCGCGCCAGTTCGAATTGCAACTGCGCATGTTGCAAAACGCCGAGCGCAACGACCAAACCGCCGCCCGCCTGTTGAATCTGCAGGGCTGAACCCGGCCCTTTGCACCCTAGGAGCACACCATGATCAACGCCTTGCAGATCGCCAGCACCGGCATGCGCGCGCAGCAAACCCAGCTCGACGTGATTTCGCACAACCTGGCCAACGTCTCGACCCCGGGCTTCAAGCGCAGCAGTGCCATAACCGAGGACTTGTTCTACCAAAACCTGCGCCAAGTAGGCGCACCTAACGGCGAACAGGCGGAGCTGCCCACCGGCTTGCAGCTCGGGCTGGGGGTGCGCACCGTGGCCACTGTGCGAGACTTCTCCCAGGGCTCCTTGCAAGGGAGCGCATACCAGACTCACGTGGCGATCAACGGCGACGGTTTTTTCCAGATCGAAATGCCCGACGGCAGCACCGCCTACACGCGCGACGGCAGCTTCAGTCTTGATCGCAATGGACGCTTGGTGACCAACGGCGGCATGCCGGTGATCGGTGTTGATCCCATTCCACCCGGGTCCACGGTCACCATCAGTTCAGGCGGCGTGGTGTCGGCGGTAGTGGGAGCGGGCCCGGGGTCAACGCCGATGGGCAATATCCAGCTTGCATCTTTCATCAACCCGGCTGGGCTGGAGCCGCGCGGGCAAAACCTGTTTACGGAAACGGCCGCATCGGGTGAGCCGAATGTGGGCGCACCCGGCGGCAGCGGTCACGGCACGTTGAGGCAGGGCTTTTTGGAAAGCTCAAACGCGAATGTGGTGCAAGAACTGGTGGGCATGATCCAAGCCCAGCGCGCTTTCGAACTCAACTCGCGCGCCGTCCAGACCTCGGACCAGATGCTGGCGCGGCTGGCGCAGATTTGAAGCGGGTTGAAGCGACGCCGCAACCGCGCCCTTGAACCCGACCGATCCACCGGAGTACGCACCATGAAACCCCCACTGCCGCGCCGGCCCCTGCCGTTGCACCCTGTTGGCCCGGTTTGCAGCGGCGCACGCGGGTCGGTGCTGCTGGCGGCCCTGCTGGGCGCGCTGGTTTTGAGCGGCTGCGAAACCCTGTCGCAAGTGCCCCAGGTCGAGCTGGTGCCGGCGCCACGCACCCTCGACTTCCCGCAGGCGCAAGCCGCACCGGCGGCGCCGCTCAACGGCAGCCTGTTTGCTGCCGCCACCTTCCGCCCAGCATTTGAAGACCACCGCGCCCGCCAGGTGGGCGATGTGCTGACGATCCAGATCAGAGAAAACATCAATGCCAGGCAAGGGAGTACTTCTGCAGTCAACCGCAATTCGGAAATCCGAGCAGGCATCACCGACATGCCATTTGTCGGGCAAAGTTTGCTAAGAAACTTGAATACCGCAGCCAACAGTGATATCAAATTAAACGAATCCGGAGGTGAGACTAATGTGGATAACGAGTTCACCGGCAGCATCACAGCCGTGGTGACGCAAGTGCTGCCCAACGGGCACTTGGTGGTGGTGGGCGACAAACAACTGGGCGTGAACCAAAACGTGGACGTGCTGCAGTTCTCGGGCACGGTGGATCCGCGCACCATTCGGCCTGGCAACACGGTCGAGTCCACCCAAGTGGCCAACGTGCGCGTGCTCTCGCGTGGCCGCGGCGCGCAGGCCGATGCGCACACATTTGGCTGGTTGGCACGCTTCTTTTTAACGCTTATGCCGTTCTAAAGTTTTACACAATGGGCGCATCGGCTGCTGTTTGCAGCCGCGCACGCCGCACCGGAGTTTGTACGATGAACCGCCTACCCACCCCCCGAGCCGCCCGGCCCCGCGTTGCCGCAGGGCCTCTGGGTGCGGTGTGGGCGCTGGGGCCAGCGCGCCGCCGCCTAGGGTTGGCTGGGCTGTCGCTCTGGGCCGCGCTGGCTGTGTTGGCCATGGGGCTGCTGGCCGCCGCCCCCCTGCAGGCCAGCACGCGCATTCAAGACGTGGCGGCGGTGCAGGGTGTGCGCAGCAACCCGCTGACCGGCTATGGGCTGGTGGTGGGGCTCGATGGCAGCGGCGACCGAGGTACCCGGATGCCTTTTACCGCGCAGTCGCTGCGCAACTACCTCGAGCAACACGGCCTGACACTGGCAGACGACGTTGCTACAAACCTACAGCCGCGCAACGTGGCGGCGGTGCTGGTCACGGCGCAGCTGCCGGCTTTTGCCCAGCCGGGGCAAGCCATCGATATCACGGTGTCGTCAATCGGCGATGCGCGCTCGCTGCGCGGCGGCACCCTGATCACCACGCCCTTGCGCGGGGTCGATGGCCAGATCTACGCCTTGGCGCAGGGCAATTTGATCGTCGGCGGCGTCGGGGCCGCAGCCGCCGGCGCCCAGGTGGTGATCAACCATTTGAGCGTGGGTCGCATCCCCAACGGCGGCCAGGTCGAGCGCAGCGTGCCCACGCCTTTTTTGCTTGGCACCACCATCGACCTGAACCTGAACGCCGCCGACTTTCAGACCGCGCGCCGGGTGGCGCTGTCCATCAACCAGGCCAAGGGCGCGGGCACGGCGCAAGCGCTCGACGGCCGCGTGGTGCGCCTGCGCGCCCCGACCGACCCCAACGAGCGCGTGGCCTTTTTGGCCGACATCGAGCAGTTGCCGCTGCAGCTGGCGCCGCCCACGGCGCGCGTGGTGGTGAATTCGCGCACCGGCTCGGTGGTCATGAACCAGAGCGTGACCTTGGCCCCGGCGGCGGTGGCGCACGGCAACCTCACGGTCACCATCCGCGTCACGCCGCTGGTGGCGATGCCGCCGCCGTTCGCGCCGCCTGGCACGCCACCGGTGGTGGTCGAACAAGCCGAGGTGCAGATCGGCCAAGAGGGCGGGGCGCTGATCCAACTGCCCGCCAGCACCCAACTCAGCGAGGTGGTGCGCGCCCTCAACGCCATGGGGGCCACGCCGATGGATCTGGTCTCGATTCTGCAAGCCTTGCGCGCGGCCGGCTCGCTGCGCGCCGAACTCGAGGTGATCTGAGCATGAACCTCCAGCCTGCTGCTGCCTCGGGCGCTGCGCTGGTACTGGCGCAGCAGCGCGGGCTGGCCGCCGACAGCAATTCGCTCAACCAGCTCAACCAACTGGCTGGGCGCGACAGCCGCGCCGCCATCCGCGAGACCGCGCGCCAGTTCGAGGCCCTGTTCATGCGCGAACTGCTCAAGAGCATGCGCGAAGCGACGATGAGTACCGGACTGATGGGCGACGAAGCCGGTGGCTTGGGCAGCCAGTTGCTCGACGAGCAATGGGCGGTCAAGCTCACCGGCCTGCCCAGGGGCTTGGGTGAAATGATCGAACGCCAACTGATGCAACAAACCCAGGGCGCGCAGGAGCCTGCGAGCGCCGGCCCGGCTGCGGCCCATGCGCCCGCTGCTGCCGTTGCCGCGCGGCCGCCGTTTGCCACCCCGAGCCAAGCCCAAGCCAGCTTCGTGGCCCAGCACCGCCAGGCGGCGCAGCAAGTGGAGCGCGAGAGCGGCATCCCGGCCAGTTTCATGATCGGCAAGGCCGCGCACGAGACCGGCTGGGGCCGCAGCCCGATCCGCAACGCCGACGGCTCCGACAGTTTCAACCTGTTTGGCATCAAGGCCACGCCGGGCTGGCGCGGGCGCGTGGCCGAGATCACCACCACCGAGTACGTCAACGGCGCGCCGCAGCGCATGGTGCAGCGCTTTCGCGCCTACGACAATGCCGTCGATGCCTTTCGCGACTACGCGCGCCTAATCGGGCGCAGCCCGCGCTACGCCGAAGTGATGCAAAACCTGCACTCGCCCCATGCCTTTGCCCGTGAGGTGCAAGAGGCCGGCTACGCCACCGATCCGCACTACGCCGCCAAGCTCGAGCGCATGATCAACGCCACCCTCAACGTCAAGCGGGCCTTGGGCTGAGGCGGGCATGGGTTTCAACATCGGCATCACGGCCCTGACGGCCAATCAAGCCGCCTTGCAGGTGGTGGGGCACAACATTGCGAACGCCAACACGCCCGGCTTTTCGCGCCAAACCGTCAGCCTGCAACAGGTGCCGGGGCAGCAGTTCGGTGCCGGCTATTTTGGTCGCGGGGTGCAGGTCGCGGGGGTGGAGCGCGCCTTCAACCAGTTCCTGACGCGCGAAGCCAACCTGACGGCAGCGGCCTCCGAGGCCTCGAAGCTGCGCTACCAGCGCTTGCAGGCACTCGAAGCCTTGTTCCCCATGGGTGCCGCGGGCATGGGGCAGCAGCTCAATGGCTTCTTGAACTCGTGGGCCGACGCCGTGGCCTCACCCACCAATCAGACCGCGCGCGGCGTGGTGCTCACGCGCGCCGACGATCTGGCGCGGCGCCTCAATGGCAGCGCCGATCAGCTCGAGCAGTTGCGCGCTACCGCCCGCACCCAACTCGACGCCAGCCTGACCCAGATCAACCAGCTCAGCACCGGCATCGCGCAGATGAACCAGCGCATCGTCGATGGTTTTGCCGCCGGGGTGCCGCCCAACGACTTGCTCGACCAGCGCGACCGGCTGCTGGCGGACCTGAACCGCATTGTCCAGGTGCACACCCTGGAGGCCGACGACCGTTCGATGACGGTGTTCGTCGGCGGCAGCATGCCGCTGGTGCTGGGTTCGCGCGCCACCGCGCTGGTGGGCTCCGAGAGCATCAGCCCCGATGGCCGCTACACGGTGGGCTTTGGCAATGCCGCCACCGTGATGAACGACGACTTGATCGGTGGCGGTGCGCTGCGCGGGGCCCTGACCTTTTTCAACGACGATGTGGCTGGCGTGAGCAACCAGCTCGGCCGCATGGCCCTGGCCACGCTCGAGCTGACGAACCGCCAGCACCGCCAGGGTCTGGATGCGAATGGCAACCCGGGGCAGGATTTCTTCCGGCCCCTTGCAGCCAGTTACTGGAGCCAGGCCGTGGTGCCGGTGCTTAACACCGTGGTTCCGCCGACGGCGCTGGCCGTGAGCGTGGGCATAGACCCAGCGCCAGATGCCCCAACGCAGTTTCAAGCCTCGGACTACCGCATCACTTTTACTGGAGCCGGCGCCGGCAGCCTGACCCGCTTGAGCGACGGTCACAGCGTCGCCTTTACCGCCCCGGCCACCGACTTGACCTTGGATGGCCTGAGCTTTGGCGGTTTAAACACAGGGGCGGCGGGCACCGAAGTGCTGCTGCGGCCGTTTCGGGGTGCGGCTGCTGCCATGGCGGTGAACCTGACTTCGCCCTCGCAACTGGCTTTGTCCAGCCCGGTGGTGGCCGTGGCGGCGGCAGGCAATTCGGGCAATCTGCAAGTGGAGGCCTTGCACCGACCTGCCGGGCAGGCGCCGCCGTTTGCGCTGCCAGCGACGATCAACTTTGTCGCCGGCGGTTACACCATCAACGCTGGGCCGGTGCAAGCCTTTGGCTCGGGCCAGGCGATAGTGGGCAGCGGTTTTGCCCTCACCCTGCGCGGCGCTCCCACCGTGGGCGACAGCTTTGTGGTGCGTGCGCCGCTGGCCGGAGAAGACCTGCGCCAAAACGCCGGCAACGGCCAAGCGCTGCTGGCGCTGCGCGACTTGGCGGCCATCGACGGTTTTAAACTCTCGGACGGCTACATTCCGGTCTTTAGCGCCGTGGCGGCCAATCTGCAACTGGCGCAAACCGATGCCGAGTTCCACTCCCGGCTGGCGCTCAACGCCGAGGGTGCGCGCGCCAACCAGGCCGGCGTCAACCTCGACGAAGAAGCGGCGCGACTGCTGCAGTTTCAGCAAGCCTACCAGGCCAGTGCGCGCTATCTGCAAAGCATCCAGTCGATTTTTGACACCTTGCTGGCCAGCTTTGGCCGCTAAAGGAGCCAGACCATGGGCATTACCCGCGTTGCCACCGCCCACGCTTTTGAGGCCAGCATCACCCGCATCGGTCAGCGCAGCGCCGAGCTCACCGAACTTCAAGACCAGCTCTCGGCCGGCAAGCGCGTGCTGCGCGCCAGCGACGACCCGGTGGCCGCCACCCTGGCCGAGCGCGAGCACAACCGGCTCTTGCGCTCCGAGGCCGACACGCGCGCGCTCGAGCGCTCGCGCTCCAGCCTGCAACTGGCCGAGGGCGCAGTGGGCCAGATGGGCGCGCTGTTGGGGCGTTTTCAGGAGCTGCTGGTGCAGGGCAGCAACTCGGTGCTGACCGAAAGCGACCGACGCACCATCAGCCTCGAGATGCGCGGCCTGCGCGACCAGCTGCTGAATCTGGCCAACGTGCAAGACGCCGAGGGCAACGCCTTGCTCGGCGGGCTGGGCGTGACGCACGCCAGCGGCCGGCCGTTCGAGCAAGTTGGGCCGCCGACCAGCGTCATACCGCACCTGCTGGCCGGGCAGGCGGCGGCGACCGAAGTCGGGTTGCCCAACCGCGTCGATGGCGATTTTGCCTTGCGCAACCTGGCCTCGGCTGACCCCGGCGTGTCGGGCAACACCGACCTGTTTGCCATCATGCAGCGCGCCATCGACACGCTCGAAGACCCAGCCTTGAGCACCAGCGCGCGCTCGGCGGCGCTGGCACATGCCAACGCCGACTTACAAACCGGCCAAGACCGCTTGCTGCTGGTGCGTGGGCGCTTGGGCGAATTGCTGCAACGCGCCGACAGCATCGGCAGCCTGTTGCAAGACCGCTCGGTGGCCGGGCAGCAGGCGCTGTCGCAGCTCACCGACCTCGACATGGTGCGTGCGATCTCCGAGTTCCAGACGCGCCAGCTGGGCTTGCAAGCAGCACTGCAGTCGTATGGCCAAGTGCAGCGTTTGTCGCTGTTTCAGTTCATCGCCTAGGGTCGCCGCCGTAGCCGCCACCACCCGCGTGCTTTGTGTGGCGCACAAAAAAAGCCGACAGGCGCAAACCTGTCGGCTATAGCGTTAGGACCAAGCCCTAAGCTGATGGGTGCAGGGCACCAGCGAGCGTCCCCCAAGGGCCTAAAGGCCGCAGGGGACGCTGTAGGCTTACATGTCCATGCCGCCCATGCCGCCCATACCACCCATGCCGCCGCCCGGCATGGCCGGTGCGTCGTCTTTGGGGGCTTCGGCCACCATGGCCTCGGTGGTCAGCATCAGCGCCGCCACCGACGCGGCGTTTTGCAGCGCCGTGCGGGTGACCTTGGTCGGGTCCAGAATGCCCATGTCGATCATGTCGCCATAGGTGTCGTTGGCGGCGTTGAAACCGTAGTTGCCTTTGCCGGCCAGCACCGAGTTGACGACCACGCTGGGCTCGCCACCGGCGTTGGCGACGATGATGCGCAGCGGCTCTTCGACCGCGCGCAGCACCAGCTTGATGCCAGCTTCTTGGTCGGCGTTGTCTCCCTTGACCGCGCCGATGGCTTGGCGCGCGCGCAGCAGTGCCACGCCGCCGCCGGCCACAATGCCTTCTTCAACGGCCGCGCGGGTGGCGTGCAGCGCGTCTTCGACACGGGCTTTCTTCTCTTTCATCTCGACTTCGGTGGCGGCACCGACCTTGATCACCGCCACGCCGCCGGCCAGTTTGGCCACGCGCTCTTGCAGCTTCTCGCGGTCGTAGTCGCTGGTGGCTTCTTCGATCTGGATGCGGATCTGCTTGACGCGCGCTTGGATGTCGTCTTCAGCACCGGCACCGTCGATGATGGTGGTGTTTTCTTTGCCGACTTCGATGCGCTTCGCTTGGCCCAGATCGGCCAGCGTGACCTTCTCGAGCGTCAGGCCCACTTCTTCGGCGATCACTTTGCCGCCGGTCAGGATGGCGATGTCTTCCAGCATCGCTTTGCGCCGGTCGCCAAAGCCCGGGGCCTTGACCGACACGACCTTGAGGATGCCGCGGATGGTGTTGACCACCAGTGTCGCCAGCGCTTCGCCTTCGACGTCTTCGGCAATGATCAGCAGCGGGCGGCCGGCCTTGGCCACGGCTTCGAGCGTGGGCAGCAGGTCGCGGATGTTGCTGATTTTCTTGTCGAACAACAGCACGAAGGGGTTGTCGAGCAGCGCCGCTTGTTTTTCGGGGTTGTTGATGAAGTAGGGCGAGAGGTAGCCGCGGTCGAACTGCATGCCTTCGACGATGTCGAGCTCGTTGTCCAGGCTCTTGCCGTCTTCAACCGTGATCACGCCTTCTTTGCCGACCTTGTCCATCGCCTTGGCGATGATGTCGCCGATGCTGGCGTCGGCGTTGGCCGAGATGGCGCCCACTTGCGCGATTTCTTTGCTGGTGGTGGTGGGCTTGGAGGCTTTTTTCAGCTCCTCGACCAGGGCCGTGACGGCCTTGTCGATGCCGCGCTTGAGGTCCATCGGGTTCATGCCGGCGGCCACGTACTTCATGCCTTCGCGCACGATGGCTTGGGCCAGCACGGTGGCGGTGGTGGTGCCGTCACCGGCGTTGTCGCTGGTCTTGGAAGCGACTTCCTTGACCATCTGCGCGCCCATGTTTTGCAGTCTGTCCTTGAGCTCGATCTCTTTGGCCACCGAGACACCGTCTTTGGTCACGGTGGGGGCGCCGAAGCTGCGCTCGAGCACCACGTTGCGGCCTTTGGGGCCCAGGGTCACCTTCACGGCGTTGGCCAGGATGTTCACACCCTCGACCATGCGGGCGCGGGCTTCGCCGCCGAAAATCACGTCTTTTGCTGCCATTTGTTGCTATCCTTGAAATGTGTGGGGGTGAAATGGGGCGCGCTTCAGCGCACGACGACGGCGAACAGGTCGTCTTCTTTCATGACCAGCAACTCGTCGCCATCAACCTTGACGGTCTGGCCGCTGTACTTGCCAAACAGCACGCGGTCGCCGACCTGCACGCTCAGGGCTTTGGTTTCGCCTTTGTCGTTGGTCTTGCCCGGGCCGACGGCCAGCACTTCACCTTGGTCGGGTTTTTCGGCGGCGTTGTCGGGGATCACGATGCCCGAAGCGGTTTTGGTTTCCTGTTCCAAGCGCTTGACGATCACGCGATCGGCGAGGGGGCGAAGTTTCATGGGTTCTCCTGTCACAAAAAAGGCACACACAAAGGTGCGGTTGCTACGAAAGTCGTGGGGGCCGGCTGCGGCTGCCTTGGGCAGGCCGCCGACCGAGGCCGTTGTTAGCACTAACCACCAACGAGTGCTAATGATAAGGGCGCAGCGCCGCTTTTCAAGGGGGGGCGGTGAAAATCTCCGCATCGGCTTGCGGCCACAGCCCGACCAAGCGCTCGCGCGGCCAGCCGGTCTGGCGCTGCAGCAGCGCCCAGTCGAAGCCCGGCCCGGGGTCGGCCTTGCGCCCGGGGGCGATGTGCTGGTGCCCGGCCACGTGCTCGATCGGGTAGCGCGTTGCCAGCTCGAGGCACAGCGCGGCCAGCGTTGGGTACTGGGCCGGCTCGAAGGGCTCGCCCTCTAGGCCTTCGAGCTCGATGCCGATCGAAAAATCGTTGCAGTTGGGCCGGCCCAGCCACGCCGAGGTCCCGGCGTGCCAGGCGCGGCGCTCGCAGTCCACAAACTGCAGCAGCTCGCCGCAGCGGCGGATGAAGTAGTGCGCCGACACCTGCAGGCCCCGGATCGATTCGAAGTAGGGGTGCGCGTCCCAGTCCAGCGTGCCGGCAAACAGCTGCTCGACCTGCGGGCCGCCGTACTGCCCCGGCGGCAGGCTGATGGAGTGCAACACCAGCAGCGTGATGCGTGCCCCAGGCGGGCGGGCGCCGTGGTGTGGGCTGGGGCAGCGGCGGGGGGTGGGCATGGGCACGGCGGTCGTGGAGGCTGTGGGGCAGGGCGTTTTTATCCTGGTTCTGTAGTCTATCTGGAGTGCTCCGCACCATGACCGATTGCCTTACAGCCTATCAGCCCAGATGCCGACCGCACTGCCTTACACTTGCCGCCATGCAAGCCGATGCCAGCCCCCCACCCGCACCCGAGCCTCATTCCGGAACCGGTGTGGCTGCAGTACCACCGCCGCCGCCGCCCCCGCCGCCACGGCGCATCAAGGGCATCTACGTGCTGCCCAACCTGATCACGCTGGCGGGGCTGTTCGGTGGGTTTTATGCCGTGGTCATGGCCATGAACGGCCGTTTCGACTTGGCCACGCTGGGCATTTTTGCGGCCATGGTGCTCGACAGCCTCGACGGCCGGGTGGCGCGCCTGACGCGCACGCAAAGCGCCTTTGGCGAGCAGATGGACTCGCTGGCCGATATGGTCTCGTTTGGCGCCGCGCCGGCGTTGGTGGCTTACGAGTGGGCGCTGTACGACCTCGGGCGCTGGGGCTGGATTGCGGCTTTTGTCTATTGCGCCTGTGCGGCGCTGCGACTGGCGCGCTTCAACGTCAACACCGCGGTGGTCGATCGGCGCTACTTCCAGGGCCTGCCCTCGCCGGCGGCGGCGGCGCTGGTGGCAGGCTTCATCTGGCTGGCGACCGAATTCGAGGTCAGCGCCCCCGATCTGGTTTGGCCGATGTTCGCCCTCATGCTCTATGCTGGGCTGACCATGGTTTCCAACATCCCCTTTTACAGCTTCAAAGACCTGAACCTCAAGCGCAGCGTGCCCTTTGTGGTGATCGTGCTGGTGGCGTTGGGGATCGCGGTGATCAACATCCACCCGCCGCTGGTGCTGTTTGGCCTGATCGCCGGCTACGCCGCCTCGGGTTACGTGGTGTATGGCTGGCGCAAGCTGCGCGGCGAGCCCACCAGCGTGGTGAGCACCAGCACCCACGACCCAGACGAAAAAGACCTGCACCGTTGAAGGTGATAGGCAGGGGCAATCGCCCGCCCAGCTGGGCATGTTATATTGCTGCCATGCAAAACCTGCGCGCGCTTTCTCTACTACCTTTGGTTCACCACGGGTCGGCGAGCTAGCGCACGCCTTTTTTGCACAACGGCCCGTTTGCACCCGCAGCGGGCCGTTGGTGTTTTAGGGGCTGCGGGCAACATGAAGTTGCGGTCACACCGCTTGGAGCACTCACATGAGCGACAAACTGATCATTTTTGACACCACCTTGCGCGACGGCGAGCAGTCGCCCGGCGCTTCCATGACCAAGGACGAGAAGCTGCGCATCGCGCGCCAGCTCGAGCGCCTGAAGGTGGACGTGATCGAGGCTGGCTTTGCCGCCGCCTCCAACGGCGACTTCGAAGCCGTCAAGGCCATCGCCGACGCCATCAAGGACAGCACCGTCTGTTCGCTGGCGCGCGCCAACGAGCACGACATCAGCCGCTCGGCCGAGGCGCTGGCCGGCGCGCGCAGCGCCCGCATCCACACCTTCATCGCCACCAGCGCGCTGCACATGGAAAAAAAGCTGCGCATGACGCCCGATCAGGTGTTTGAGCAGGCGCAGCAGGCGGTGCGGCTGGCGCGCCAGCTCTGCCCCGACGTCGAGTTCAGCCCCGAAGACGGCTACCGCAGCGACCCCGACTTTTTGTGCCGCGTCATCGAGGCGGTGATCAGCGCCGGCGCGCGCACCATCAACATCCCCGACACCGTGGGCTATGGCGTGCCCGAGCTCTACGGCCACTTCATCCGCGACCTGCGCGAGCGCGTGCCCAACTCCGACCACGCTGTCTGGAGCGTGCACTGCCACAACGATCTGGGCATGGCGGTGGCCAACTCGCTCGCCGGCGTCAAGATCGGCGGCGCGCGCCAGGTCGAGTGCACCATCAACGGCTTGGGTGAGCGCGCCGGCAACTGCGCGCTCGAAGAAATCGTCATGGCCGTCAAAACGCGGCGCGACTACTACGGCCTTGAAGTCGGCATCGACACCACGCAGATCGTGCCCGCCAGCCGCATGGTCAGCCAGACCACCGGCTTTGTGGTGCAGCCCAACAAGGCCGTGGTCGGGGCCAACGCCTTTGCCCACGCCAGCGGCATCCACCAAGACGGCGTGCTCAAGGCGCGCGCCACCTACGAGATCATGCGCGCCGAAGACGTGGGTTGGAGCGCCAACAAGATCGTGCTCGGCAAGCTCAGCGGCCGCAACGCCTTCAAGCAGCGCCTCGACGACCTCGGGATCGCGCTGCACAGCGAAGTCGAGCTCAACGCCGCCTTTGCCAAGTTCAAAGAGCTGGCCGACCGCAAGTCGGAAATTTTTGACGAAGACATTCTGGCGCTGGTCAGCGACGAGAGCGTGACGCCCGATCAGGAGCATTACGCACTGGTGGCGCTGGCCCAGCACAGCGAGACCGGCGAGCGGCCGCAGGCGCGGGTGGTGTTCACCATCGGCGGCAAAGAGTACTGCGGTCAAGCCGAGGGCAATGGCCCGGTGGATGCGTCGCTGAAGGCGATCGAGACCCACGTGCACAGCGGCGCCGAGTTGCAGCTGTATTCGGTCAACGCCATCACCAGCGGCTCGACCGAAAGCCAGGGCGAAGTCACGGTGCGGCTGCAGCACGCCGGCCGGGTGGTCAACGGCGTCGGGTCCGACCCCGACATCGTGGTCGCGTCGGCCAAAGCCTACCTGAGTGCCCTCACCAAGTTGCACAGCAAGGCCGAGCGGGTGCAGGCGCAGGGCTGGCCGGTCTGATGCGCAAGCCGCCCAGGCTGCGCTGCGTGGGCCTTGAATGACCTAGGGAAAACCCTTAAAGGGCCGCAAAAATCTTGTGATGAGGGCTTAAAAACCCCTCACAAGCGCCTGAATCTGGATTGTTTTTTGATTTTTCTCTCTATACTGGCAGGCCCAGCGCCTGTTTCTAGAGGGTAAAAAACATGAACCGATACCAAATTGTGCTGCGCCCAGGCTGGTCGGCGGCCCTGCTGCTCGGGTGCACGGGTTTGCTGCTGCCCGTGCACGCCCAAACGCCTTTTCCTGCCAAGCAGCGCGTGGCGGCGCCCGAGGTGCGCATCGAGGGGGCTCGGGCCGCGCCCGTGCTGGCCAGCAGCGCCCGAGCCGAGCGCGATCGCGCCATTGCGCCACAGGCCAGCCGCCCCAGTACCGATCCAGTCGCTTTGGCAGTGCCCGAGTCTGCAGGGCAGCGCTTCGCCGCCAAAGAACAAATCGCAACCGACGCGCAAATCGAGCGTGCGCGCCATGCGGCGGCACAGTCGCAGCGGGTGTCGGTGGTGGTCGCGGCGGCGCCGGCCCAGCCGCTGCCTGCAACTGCGCTTGCCGCCCCCGCTGCGCCTGCTGCGGCCAGCGAGCGCGCCAGCCCGATGCAGGCCGAGCGCTTGGGCTTGCGTGTGGCCGACGACCCGCTCGAGCTCGATTCGGGCGTGGCGCTGCTGGTGGATGCCAACACGGGCGAAATTTTGCTCGGCAAAAACGACACCGTGGTGTTGCCCATCGCCTCCATCACCAAGCTCATGACCGCGATCATCGTGGTCGATGCCCGGCAGGATTTGAACGAAGTCCTGACCATCACCCAGGCCGATGTCGATCGGCTGCGCGGCAGCGGTTCGCGCCTGCCGGTGGGGGCGCAGCTCACGCGCGGCCAAGCCCTGCATCTGGCGCTGATGTCGAGCGAAAACCGCGCCGCCCACGCGCTGGCGCGCCATTTCCCCGGTGGGGTGCAGCAGTTCGTGCGCCAAATGAACCGCAAGGCGGTGGAGCTGGGCATGCACGACACCCACTTCGCCGACCCCACCGGTTTGTCGGGTGGCAACCGCTCCAGCGCCCGCGACCTGGCCATGCTCACGGCGGCCAGCTCGCACCGCCCCTTGGTGCGCGAGCTGTCGGTCTCGCCGCAGTATCAGCTGGCGCTTGGACCGCGCACGATCACCTACCGCAACAGCAACATGCTGGTGCGCAACGGCGACTGGGAAATCAACCTGCAAAAAACCGGCTTCATCCGCGAGGCCGGGCGCACGCTGGTGATGCAAGCCGATGTGTCGGGGCGTTCGCTCATCTTGGTGCTGCTGGGCGCCAGCGGCAGCCATGCGCGCGCCACCGACGCCGAGCGGCTGCGCCGCTGGGTGTTGCGCAGCCTGTTTTCGAGCGGCCCGCGGCCGGCCGATGCGGTTTCGGCCAGTGAGCGCGAGCGCTCAGGGCTGCGACAGCCGAGCTAAACGCCACACGCGGCGGCTTGATCGGGGGGCTGCCACGATTCGGTGTAGCCGCTCAGGCCATGGCACCAAGCCAGCGCATCAGGGCAGGCTTGGTTCGGCGTTCCAGCCCAGCGCGGCGCTGATCTGTGCCGCCGTGGCGCGCAGCTTGGGCAGCCAGCTTTCTTCGAGCCGATCGGCCGGGGCCGAGATCGACAAACCCGCCACCAGCCGGCCTTGGTCGTCGTAAATGCCGGCGGCCATGCAGCGCACGCCCAGCTCCAGCTCCTCGTTGTCGCGCGCCACGCCGTGGCGGCGGCACAGCGCCAGTTCGCGCTCCAGCAACGGCAGCTGGGTGATGCTGTTGCGCGTTTGGCCCATCAGGCCGGTGCGGCTGGCGTAGGCGCGCAGGCGCTGCGGATCGTCGGCGGCCAAAAACAGCTTGCCGACCGAAGTCAGGTGCAGCGGCGCCCGGCCCCCGATGGCGCGCACCACCTGCATGCCCGAGCGTTCGCTGTAGGCGCGTTCCACGTAAATGATCTCGTCGCCTTGGCGCACGCTCAGGTTGACCGGTTGCTGGATTTGTTTGTGCAGCTCGCGCATGGGCAGCAGCGCCGCGTCGCGTACGCTCAGGCGCCCTTTGACCAGGTTGCCGAGCTCGAGCAGGCGCATGCCCAGCCGGTAGGCGCCGGGTTCGGGCCGCTCCACTAGGCGCCCCAAAGCCAAGTCGTTGAGGATGCGGTGCGCCGTCGAGGGGTGCAAGCCGGTGCGCTCGCTGATCAGCTTGAGTGGCACCGGCTCTTCGTGCGCGGCCAGCACCTCGAGCAGCTGCAGGATGCGTTCGATCACCTGCACGCTGGGCTTGGGCGGCGGGATGGGCAGGGGGGCGCTGTGCGGGATGCGGTTCATGGTGCTTAAGCCTTGGCAAAATGCAAGGCATTGCATTTTATCTGGTGAAACGCGATTGCGTGCCCAAGCCTTGGGCGCCCGCAGGCGCGCAGCCAGTGCACTCTACTGAGCAGGCGGGGTTTGCCAGCGGCCACCGAGCAGCAGCTGGTGCGGCTGAAAGCGACTTTTGTAGCTCATCTTGGGGCTGGCCTCGATCCAGTAGCCCAGATAGAGGTAGCGCAGCCCCAGCAGGCGCACCTGTTCGAGTTGCCACAGCACGCTGTAGCTGCCGTAGGCGGCGCTGGGGTCGGGGTCGTAGAAGGTGTACACGGCGGACAGACCGTCTTCGAGCACATCGAGGATCGAGACCACGCGCAAGGTCTCGGCGCCGCCATCGGGCGCCGGTTCGTTGAACTCGACCAGCCGTGTGTCGGCGCGGCTTTGCAGCAGAAACTGGCGGTACTGTTCGAGGTCGTCGTGGTCCATGCCGCCACCGGGGTGGCGCTGGCGTTGGTAGCGCAAGTACAGCTCGTAGTGCGCCGGCCGCAGGCCCAGCGTGAGCACGCGCGCTTGCAGGTGGGCGTGGCGCTTCCAGGCGCGGCGCTGGCTGCGGCTGGGCGCAAAGGCTTGCGCGTCCACGCGCAGCGGCACGCAGGCCTGGCAGCCGTCGCAGTGCGGCCGGTAGGTGTAGAGCCCGCTGCGCCTGAACCCTTGGGCCACCAGTTGCGCGTAGGTGTCGCCGCGGATCAGGTGACTGGGCGAGGCCACGAGCGAGCGCGCCGTGCGCGCGCTCAGGTAGCTGCACGGGTAGGCGGCGGTGGCGTAAAACTGCACGGCTTGCAGCGGGAGTTCCTGCGGGTGCGTCACGGTGGGTTTGGGGTGCTGGGGTTGGGGGCCAACAGGCTGTGCCAGTGTACGGGTTCGAAGCGCCAAAGCGGGCTGGGCGCGGCCATGGCCTGTTGGGCGCTGCGCAAAAAGTCGCTGCGCGACAGGGTGCGGGCGCCGAGTGAGGCCAGGTGTGCGGTGTCTTGCTGGCAGTCGATCAGCGGCACCTGCCAGGCGCGGGCGCATGCCACCAGCGCCGCCAGCGCGATTTTGGAGGCGTTGGGGCGGCGGCTGTACATCGATTCGCCAAACACCATGCGCCCCAAGTTGACGCAGTACAGGCCGCCGACGAGTTCGCCCCGGTGCCAGGTCTCGACGCTGTGCACGCTGCCGGCCTGGTGCCAAGCCAGATAGGCGTCGATCATCGGCGGCACGATCCAGGTGCCGCGCTGGCCGTGGCGCGGGCTGTGGGCGCAGGCGCGCAGCACGTGCTCAAAGGCGCTGTCGATGCGGATCTCGAGCTCGCCCGAGCGCAAGCCGCGCCGGATTTCTTTGCGCAACGAGGGGTGGAGCCTAAAGTCGGCCGGGCGCAGCGCCATGCGCGGGTCGGGGCTCCACCACAGGATCGGTTGCTCGCCGCTGAACCAAGGAAAGATGCCGCTGGCATAGGCGCGCGTCAAGGTGGCGCAGTCGAGCGCGCCACCGGCGGCCAGCAGACCCGGAATCGGGTCGCCTTCTGCCCAAGCCTGCTCGACCGGCGGAAAAGCCTGCCCCGGCTCCAACCAAGGCAGGGCGTGGCGCTGGCCGGGCGGCTGGCTCATGGGCGTGGTGGGGTTGAGAGGCTGAGAGGCAATCGGTCATGCCCGCCTTGACGCTCCAAAACACCGCCTGCGGCGTTGCAAATGCGCGCCGTAGCCCGCGCTACGGCTGTGCTTTGCGCCTTGCCGGCGGCGCCTTGGGGCGCCCTTTCGGGCTCGCCCAATTGCCTCTCAGCCTCTGAGGCCGCCGCATTTTGTGGCGCCGAGTCGCACCAGGCTGATACGTGGCACTGTCCGCACAGCGGCGCGCGCGCCCGGCACACGTAGCGCCCGTGCAGGATCAGCCAGTTGTGGGCGTGGCGCAAATACGCCGGCGGGATGCGCGCGAGCAAACCCCGCTCCACCTCGAGGGGCGTGCGCCCCGGCGCCAGGCCGCTGCGGTTGGCGAGCCTAAACACGTGCGTGTCCACCGCCAGCGTGGGCTCGCCAAAAGCCACGTTGAGCACCACATTGGCGGTCTTGCGCCCGACGCCGGGCAGGGCCTCAAGCGCGGCGCGGTTGCGCGGCACTTGGCCGCCGTGGCGCTCGAGCAGCAGCTGGCAGGTTTGCAGCAAATGGTGCGCCTTGCTGCGGTACAGCCCGATGGACTGGATGTGCGCCTGCACCCCCTCGAGCCCGAGGGCCAGCATCTGCGCCGGCGTGGAGGCGGCGGCAAACAGGGTGCGGGTGGCGCGGTTCACGCTCACGTCGGTGGCTTGGGCGCTGAGCAACACCGCGCACAGCAGCTCAAAGTCGCTCTTATACTCCAGCTCGGTTTCGGGCTCGGGGTTGGCTGCCGCCAAGGCGGCAAAGAACGGCTCGATGTGTACTGGTTCCATGGCGAGGATTTTCACCCATGAGCGCACCCCATGCGACACCCAATGCGATCCGTTTTGCCGATCGCCTATCGCAAGTCGAGACATCGGCCATCCGCGAGCTGTTCAAGCTGCTGGGCCAGCCCGGCATCATCAGCTTGGCGGGCGGCTTCCCCGACGCGGCGCTGTTTGACGTCGAGGGCATTCGCGCCGCCAGCGAGCGCGCCCTGAGCACCGACCCAGCCGCCGCCTTGCAGTACGGCGCCACCGAAGGCTACCAGCCGCTGCGTGAGCAGCTGGCGGCGCTCATGGCCGGCAAGGGGGTGCAGGGGCTGGCGCCCGAGCAGCTCATCGTCACCACCGGCAGCCAGCAGGCGCTGGACCTGATCGGCAAGACGCTGATCTCGCCCGGCGACAAGGTAATCGTCGAGGGGCCGACCTTTTTGGCCACGATCCAGTGCTTTCGCCTCTACGGCGCGCAGTTGCTCACGGCCCCGATCGACGCCGACGGCGTCGATGTGCAGCGGCTCGAGGCGCTGATCGCCGAGCACCGGCCCAAGTTCGTCTATCTGGTGCCCAGCTTTGGCAACCCCAGCGGCGCGCTGCTGAGCCTGGAGCGGCGCCGGCGCGTGCTCGAGCTGGCGCGGCGCACCCAAACCCCGATCGTCGAGGACGACCCCTACGGCGACCTGTACTTTGGCGCCGCGCCGCCACCGAGCCTGCTGGCCCTGAGCGCCGAAGTCCCGGGCAGCCGCGACTGGCTGCTGCACTGCGGCTCGCTGAGCAAGGTGCTCAGCCCCGGGCTGCGCATCGGCTGGCTGGTGGCGCCGCCCGAGCTGCTGGCCAAGGCGGTGATGTGCAAGCAGTTCAGCGACGCCCACACCAGCACCTTTGCCCAAGCCACGGCGGCGCAGTACCTGCAAGGCGGCCGCTTGGCGGCTGCGCTGGCGCGGGTGCGCGCGGTCTATGCCGAACGCGCCCAAGCCTTGGGTGCCGCGCTGCGCAGCGAGCTCGGGGCGGCGATCGACTTTGTGCCGCCACAGGGCGGTTTGTTCATCTGGGCGCGCCTCACCGGGGCCGGCGGGGCCTGCGCCGACGGCCAGGCGCTGGCGCAGCGCGCCGTGCAACAAGGCGTGGCCTTCGTGCCTGGGCGGCCCTTTTACGCCTGTGACCCCGACTTGGCCACGCTGCGCCTGAGCTTTGCCACCGTGGATGCAGAGCGCATCCGCGAGGGCGTGGCGCGGCTGGCGCGGGCGCTCAAAGAGGGCTGAGAGGCTGGGAGGCCGGGAGTAAGTAGGCTGAGAGGCCGCGGCGGCCTAGAACCAGTGCGCCAGCCACAGCCGCAGCCGCATCCCGGCCCCGGTGGTGAAGCCCACAGTGGCAAAGCGCAAGCGGCCATCGGTGTCGATCACCACAAAGGCCGGCACCGAGCGGTAGCCCAGCGCCTGCGCCAGCGTGCCGCGCGCGTCGATCACGCTCTGCCACGGCAAGCCGCGTTGCTGCTGATAGCGCAGCACCTGCGCCGCCGGGCCCGATTGCATGGCCACCGTGAGCAGCGGCCAGTCCTGCCCCAGCCGCGTCACGCTGCCCTCCATGCCGCGGCAGATGGGGCACCACTCGGCCCAGAGGTAGAGCGCCACCGGCCGCGTGCCGGCGTCTGGGTGCTGCCCTAGGCGGGCGGCGGCCAAGGCCTGCGCCAGGCTGCCGCTGTGGCTGCTGCCATCAGCGCCCAGCCACTGCACCGGCTGGTTGAGGTCGAGCACGGCCGGCACTGCGCGCGTCTGCCAGGCTTGCACACCCAAAAACACCGCCAGCACCAAGGCCACGGTGAGCAGGTGCGAGCGCCAGCGTTGCCAGCGCGAGGGTGGGGTGGGGGTATCCATGTGCGCCCGATTGTCGCCGTTCTGGCCCCAACGTGCTGGCGCGCCGCCGGGAGGCTCCAGCGGCGTGCTACATTGGCGCTGTGCAGCAGCAGAGCGCACCCTGCGTGCTCGCCCTTCGCATCCGTGCCACCAAGGAGATTGCATCTTGACCCAAACCACCAAATACCTGCTCGACGAGAGCCAGTTGCCGCGCAGCTGGTACAACATCGCCGCCGATTTGCCGCAGCCCGCGCCGCCGGTGCTGCATCCGGGCACCTTGCAGCCCATAGGCCCCGACGACTTGGCGCCGCTGTTTCCGCTCGAGCTGATCTTGCAAGAGGTGAGCACCGAGCGCGAGATTGAAATCCCCGAGCCGGTGCGCGACATCTACCGCCTCTGGCGCCCGGCGCCGCTGTACCGCGCGCACCGGCTGGAAAAGCTGCTGGGCACGCCGGCCAAGATTTTTTACAAATACGAGGGCGTGAGCCCAGCTGGCAGCCACAAGCCCAACACCGCCATCCCGCAGGCTTTTTACAACCAGCAAGCCGGCGTCAAGCGCCTGACCACCGAGACCGGGGCCGGCCAGTGGGGCACTTCGCTCGCCTTTGCCGGCTCGCTCTTCGACCTCGAAGTGCTGGTGTTCCAGGTGCGTGTGAGCTACGACCAAAAGCCCTACCGCCGCGCCGTCATGGAAACCTACGGCGCGCGCTGTGTGGCTTCGCCCTCCACCGAAACCGTCTATGGCCGCAGCGTGCTGGCGCAGCGCCCCGATCACCCCGGCAGCCTCGGGATCGCGATCTCTGAAGCCGTGGAACTGGCGGTGCAGCGCGAGGACACCAAGTACGCGCTCGGCTCGGTGCTCAACCACGTGCTGCTGCACCAGACCGTGATCGGGCTGGAAGCGATGCAGCAGTTGCAGATGGCCGATGCCTGGCCCGACGTGGTGGTGGGCTGCACCGGGGGCGGCTCGAATTTTGCCGGCCTCGCCTTTCCGTTCATGGGCGACGCCCTGCGCGGCGGCCGCAAGGCGCGCATCGTGGCGGTGGAGCCGGCGGCTTGCCCGTCGCTCACGCGCGGGCGCTACGCCTACGACTTCGGCGACACCGGGCACCTGACGCCCCTGACCAAGATGCACACCTTGGGCAGCACCTTCACGCCGCCCGGTTTCCATGCCGGCGGTTTGCGCTACCACGGCATGGCGCCGCTGGTGAGCCACTGCAAAGAGCTGGGTTTGCTCGAAGCCGTGGCCTACACCCAAGGCGAGTGCTTTGCCGCCGGGGTGGCGTTTGCGCGCGCCGAAGGCATCGTGCCCGCGCCCGAGGCCAACCACGCCGTCAAGGGCGCGATCGAAGAGGCGCTGCGCTGCAAGCGCGAGGGCCGCAGCGAGACGATTTTGTTTGGCCTGTGCGGCCACGGCCACTTCGACATGGCCTCGTACCAGAAGTACTTTGCCGGCGAGCTCAAGGACGAAGCCTACGACGAGCAGGAGCTCGCCATGGCGCTGGCCGGGTTGCCCAGCGTACCCGGTACTTAAGGCCGCACGACTTCGAGCAGGCGCTCGAGCCCGCCTTGGTTGATCGCCACGTGCGCCTGCGCGCGCACCACGGGCTTGGCCTGAAAAGCCACCGATAGCCCGGCGGCGGCCATCATGGGCAGGTCGTTGGCGCCGTCGCCCACGGCGATGCACTGCGCCGGCTCCAGGCCCAGCAAGCTGGCGACCTCGAGCAGGGTGCGGCGCTTTTCGGCGCCGTCGCAGATGTCGCCCCAGCACTGGGGCAGCAAGCGGCCGGTGAGGGCGCCGCAATTGGGGCCGCTGCGCAGTTCGAGCACGTTGGCGCGCACGAAATCGATGCCCAACTCGGCGCGCACGCGCTCGGCAAAAAAAGTGAAGCCGCCCGAGACCAGCAGCGTTTTGAGCCCGGCAGCGCGGCAGGCGGCCACGAGCGCGGCGGCGCCGGGGTTGAGGCGCAGCCGCTCGGCATAGACGCGCTCCATGTCGGCCACGGTCACGCCCTCGAGCAACGCCACGCGCCGGCGCAGGCTGTGTTTGAAGTCGGTGATCTCGCCGCGCATGGCGGCCTCGGTGATGGCTGCCACCTCGGCCTTGCGGCCCACGGCGTCGGCGATCTCGTCCACGCACTCGATGTTGATCAGCGTCGAGTCCATGTCGAAGGCGATGAGCCCAAAGTCGCGCAGCTTTAGGGGGGGTGTAATGCCCTGCACGGTCAGGCCGGGGGCGTATTCGGTGGCGTGTTCGGTGGGGGAGTTCATGGCGCGGCCAAGGTCAAAGCGGGATCGATTTGCTGCAGCAACTGGGCCAGCGATTCTTGGTTGATTTTGGTTTTGTAATGCACGTCGATGCCTTGGCCTTTCAGGGCCTTGAAAAAGTGCACGGCGCTGTCCATTTTCCAGCGCTCGCGCTCGGGGATGTCTTGCTGGTTGTCGTAGCCCTTGGTCTCAACCACCATGTACAAAGCCTGGGCTTGGCCTTGGTGGGCAATCACGTAGCCAAAGTCAGGGTTGTAGTTGCCCAGCGGCGTTGGGATGTTGATTTTGGGCAGCTTGGCAAATACCGTGATGCCTTGCAGGTTCGAATCGTCCACTGTTTGGCGCTCAATCTGGCTGTCTACGGGCATCAGCGCTTGCTCATACAGTGAGCGTTGGCGCACGGCGGGGTTGGCGATGCCGTGCGTTTCGGCGCCACACAGTGCCGCCGGAATGGTCTTGAGCAAGGCGCCGTTTTTGTCGGTCAGCGCCGTCTCAATGCGGATTTCGCGGATGTCGTAGCACACCCGGTTCACCACCAGCTCGTGGATGCAGCGCTGGATCAGGTCGCGCAGGCTGGTCAAGGCGCGGTTTTCGTTGTGGCGGATCTGCGCAAATTTGTCCGACGGCATGCGCTGCAAAATGGCGCTCACCGTGTGCAGCGACAGCCGTGTGAGGTGGGCCAGCTCGCGCACGAACTGCGCCATGGAATACACCGAATGGGCCTCGATGGTGTAGCTGCCCTGCGTGCTGCGCGCCTGGTGTAGGGTTTCGACATCGGTGGTGCGCGTCACGTTGAGGGACAGTGGGCGTACATCAAAATTGCGGCCGATGCTTTCGAGCACCTTGTCGATCAGCTTGGGGGTATCGACTTCATAACGCAACACCGCGTGGCGGTTGAGGTTTTCCCACAGGTGCCGGAAGTGCGCATACTGCTCGGCGCGGATGCTCAGGGTCGTCGTCTGTTTGCGCTGTTTGGTCTTGACCTGTCCCGTGCCCTCGTAATAGGCGTCTAGGTAGCCGATCAAGTTCTTTGCCTGCGCAGCCGTCATCCCGGGCACCTGATGCAGCAGGGTCTTTTCCAGTGCGTCGCGGCGCGCTTGGTACGGGGCTTTGTCTAGCGCCAAGGTGGCGGTGCCGCTGGCCCTGTCCACCGTTGCAAAGCCCTGCGCGGCCAATGCGTCCAGTAAATAGACCGTCATGAATGCGTTGTCACCAGCGATCACGCCGTTGAGCCGCAGCACCTCATGGGACAGATGTTGCGACACGCGCTTGAGGCTGTGCTCGGAAATCTCGGCCTGAATGGCGCGCACAAAATCCCCCTCGCTGGCCGGTACCACCACCACCAAGTCGTTGATGGCGTCAAAGACCGCGTCATCGGCTTGCACCCGCTCCAGCTGCTGGTTGACGGCCAAACGCAGGCCGCGCCCGATCTGCTGCAGCTTGCTGATCTTGGAGTGGCTCGGTGCCAGTTTGCACAGCGTGAACACGTTGGGGTTGTCCCAGCCCTCTTGCAGCGCCCACATCGAGAAGATGAAGCGCAAATCGGTGTCGAATGACAGCAGCTTTTCTTTGTCCTGCAAAATCAGCTTGATGGCCTCTTCCTCGCCCTTCTCGCTGTGCGAACGGGCAAAGTAACCCTTGTGCACCCGGCTCACATCATGGGCCGAGCGCTGCAGATAGGCGCGGTAGCCGGGGTCTAAATCCGGCTTGGCCAACACCTGGGCCAGCTCCAGCCGGTAGAGCCGCTCGAAGGTGTCGCGCAACACGGCCGGGCGCTGCCCGCTGCCAGTGGCAGGCAGGTACTTGGCCACCGCGTCGATGAAAAACAGGCTGATGGCCTTGACGCCGCGCTGGTACAGCGCCTGTTCGCGTTCAAAATGGTTGGCGATGCTGCGCTGTATCAACAGCGACTGCACATGGTCGGCCAACATACCAAAGCCGGTGGGTTCGCCCAGTGGCAGCGCAAAACCGTTGGTGAACAGCAGTTCTTTGAGGGTCACGGTTTCCACCACGTGCCCGTCGAGGTGCGGCAGCTCGGTTTTGGCGCCCAAGTTGTCTTTGGCTTGCAGGGTAATGGTGGCGCTGGTGCCCGCTGGCGTCTGGTAGCTCACGTGCGCTGTGCGCTCTTTGGCGCTGCCGCTCACGTTGAGCAGCGTCAAGGTTTGCCCGGCGTCGGCCAGCGTGCCTACCGTGTCCACCGTGATGCCCTTGACCAGCCGCTGGCGAAAGGCCTCTAGGCTGTCGAGGGTGTAGATCAGGTTGCAAAACTCGTCGCGCTTGAAGGTGGCGCCAAAGCGCAGGGTCAAGAGCGGATTGAAGCGGGGCAAATACTCCTTGACCACCTTGCCCTCAAAGCGGTGCGGTTCGTCGATGATCAGCACCGGGCGGATGGCGGCCAGCGCCTCCATGTAGCTGCGCGCCCGGCCAAACAGATTGGCCTCGACGCCGCGCTGGTTGATGAGCTTGCTGTCGCCCGCGAACGACTGGTAGGTGGCCACCATCACCGTCAGGCTGCGGTTGGCGGCGTAAATAAAGCCTTTGACCGATTTGTCCGAGTAGTTGACGACGCTGATTTTTTGGTTGTTGTACTCGCGGGCAAAAAAAGCCGCCGTGGTTTGCAGGCTCTTGAGCATGCCTTGGCGTATGGCGTTGCTGGGCACCAGCACGATGAACTTGGACAGCCTGTGGCGCTGGTGCAGGCGGTGCATGGTCTCGATCATGGTGAAGGTCTTGCCGGTGCCGGTTTCCATCAGCACATCCAGCGACAGCGCGGGCGTGGGGCCAGCGGCCACCGCCACCGCGTCCGCCGTGACCTGGTTGCTCTGGCGGATGCGCGCGATGTTGGCGCGCAACTGCGCCTGCGCCTCGTGCGGCACGTAGGTGGGGTTGGCGTGCACGTCGGCGGGGGCGACAAAACGCACCTGATCAAACACCTCGACCACGCTCTGCACGGCTTGGGCCTGGTAGGCCAAGCGGGTGTACTGGAATTGGGCGCTCATGGGGTTTCAGCCCCGCAGCCGCAGCTTGTCTTCCGACCAGCCCAGCGACTCCAGCAGCGTCTTGGTGCCCAGCAGGAAGTTGTCGTCGTGCACCCAAGGCGCATAGACGCTTAGGTGCTGGATCGGGGTGCCCGCCGCTTGCTGTGCGTTCAGCAGGGTACGCAGCGCTTCGGTGTCCACCGCGCTGAGGATGAACAACACGTCGGCGGCTTGGTACAGCGCTTGCGGGTGCGCCTCGGGCAGCAGCGGCTCGATGCGCGTGCACAGCGCCAGCCCTTCGGCCAGCAGCAGGTTGTAGAGGACGCGCGGCAGGTGCTCGGGCTGCGGCGTGGCGATGAGGGCTTGCAGTTGCGCGATATCGGCCTGCGTGGCCTGGGCCAGCGGCTTTTGCAGGATGAGCGCGTGCGGGTCGTCGGCCAGCTCGAACACGCGAAAGCCCACGTCCAGCGCCGGGTGCTGCGCCTTGAGTTGCGCGCCCGCGCGGCGGATGCGCTCGGCCGTGATCTCGAAGATGGTGGCTTCGGGCTTGCCTAAGGTTTGGCTGACGAAGTGGTGCGCTTCTTTTTGCTTTTTGGCGTCGATGGGCTGGGGGATTTGCACCAGGATGAACTGGCGCTGGCCGCCGTCTTCGGCGTTGAGGCGCAGCACGGCTTCGGCGGTGGTGCCGGAGCCGGCGAAGAAGTCGAGAACTACGTCATCGCCATAGGTGGTGAGTTGGGCGAGTTCTGCGATTACGTCCGAGTTTTTGGGAAAAGGGAATACGCCCTTGCCCACTAAAGCCTCTACCTCAAGCGTGGCGGCACGACCATCGCGATAAAAGACCGAAAAAAAGGGCTCGCTATCGATCTCGTGCAGGTAGCTTTTGCGATTTGGAATGGTGCTTTCGTCTTCACCAAAGTGGATGCGTGGCGGACTTTCAGATAGCGCCCAGTTGGTTTTTTCCAGATCCCAGCGCCAACCCGTGGAGGGTTTTTTGCAGGGCTTTCCGGTGACCGGGTGCATGATGTCGTGACGCGGACGAGAAGCGCGGCCATCGTCGGGGCCTGCAAAGTTGTCTGCAAAGTACAGACCTCGGTCGTCCGACCAGTTGTAGTGTTTGTGGGCTTTGCGCGGGTCTTTGATAGGCAAGGTTCGGTACCAAGCCAGCATCGCAGAACGAATGGCCTCATGGTTGTTGCCCATTTCTAGCCGCAGTGCCTGGTAGTGCGCGAGCACAGCGTCTGCCCCGTTCTTGGAGCGTCGCCAGTCGCCGTTGCTCAAGGCGGAACTTTTGTCTTTGACGTAACACAGCAGGTATTCGTGGACGACCGCAATCAGTTTGGAGTCGCCTTTCTTTGAGCGCTGCCAAGTGACGGTGCTGACAAAATTCTCCTGCCCAAACACCTCATCGCACAACAGCTTGAGTTGCGCTTGCTCGTTGTCGTCGATCGAGATGAAGATCACGCCGTCGTCGCGCAGCAGATCGCGCGCCAGCAGCAGGCGCGGGTACATGAAGCTCAGCCAGCCGCTGTGGGTGCGCGCGCCGTAGATGTTTTTGATGTAATCGATGTGGTCTGCGCTGTAGCCCAAGGCGCGCAGCAGCTCGCTTTGCCGGGCCGTGAAGTCGTCGCGGTAGATGAAGGCGTCGCTCTGGGTGTTGTAGGGCGGGTCGATGTAGATCAGCTTAACTTTGCCAAAGTAGCTGTGGCGCAGCAGGCGCAACGCGTCGAGGTTGTCGCCTTTGAGGAGCAGGTTGCCGGTGTGCTCCCAGGCTACGCTGTCGGCGGGGCAGGGTTGCAGGATTTTGCTCGGTGGCACAAAGGCGCTGTGGTAGGCCTCGCGCTTACCCACCCAGCGCAGCTCGTAGCCGTCTTCTTCGACCCGTATGCCGTCTGGGTTGGCTGGGTCCAGCGCTTGCTGGATGGCGGCGGCGTTGACGCGCACGCTGCCGTCGGGCGCGGTCTCGATGGCTTGGGGAAAGAGCGCGCGCAGCAGTTCGAGCTTGTGCGCCGCCGGGCTGGGGGCGTTGAGGAGAGGGGCAGACTGGGCGGCGGGCATGGCGAGAGCGTGGATGGCCCATAGGGCGGTTGGGTGGGGTGGGCTTAGCCCGGTTGGGAGGCGGCGCCGTCGTCGAACCAGTTGGCGAGTTGCAAGCCCGGCACGCGCCCGAATTCGCGCGTGTTGCGCGTTACCAGGCACAGGCCGTGGGCCAGCGCGATGCCGGCGATGAGGGTGTCGATGGGGCCGATGGGGCTGCCTTGGGCCTCGAGCTGGGCGCGGATGCGGGCGGCTTTTTCGGCGGCGGGTGGGTCGAAATCGTGGATCCGCAAGCGCCCTTGCAGCGCGGCCAGCTTGAGCAGTTGGGTCTGCGGCTGGGCCGATTTGTAGGCGCCGCTGAGCAGTTCCCATAGTACGGGGGTGCACAGGCGGATGTCGGTGTCGCGCTGCTGCGCCATATGCTGGCGGACGGCCCCTTGGTTTTTGAAAAAGTAAATCAGGATATTGGTGTCGAGCAGGTAGGGCATGGGCTCACCAGCTTTCGCGCGGTAGGTCGGGCACCTGGCCCGCGCGCAGGGCCTCGAGGGTGGGGAAGTCGTCGTCACCGGGGTGGCCCAAGGCGTCGAGTTCGGCGTAAAAGGTGGCCCAGTCGCTCTGGTGGCGGCGCTTTTCGGCGGCGGCAAACTGGGCAAACCATTGGCTGAGCGAGAGCTGCTGGCGCGCCGCCGCTGCGCGCGCCGCTTGCAGGGCCTCGTCTTCGACGTAAATGGTCACTTGCGCCATGGCACGCTCCACAATCGATCAGGGATGCAGGCAATTATAGGTGCGAGCCACTTATATGTGTGCGCCTGTCAGCCCAAAGATATGTGTGCGCCTATGCGTGCGCGCCTCTTGTGCGTGCTTATCCCTGAACACCCGCCGGCTCCGGCACGGCCCGCGGGGCCCCAAGCGCCCGCAGCACATCGCGCACCAGTAGCGCGCGGTCTTTGGCTTCGGGCAGGGCGCGTTCGATGCGCAGTTTGTCGTTGCCGGCGAGTTTGATGTGGCGGTTTTTTTGCACCAAGTCGATGATGCGCTGCGGATCTAGCGGCGGGTTGGGCTTGAAGCCGATCAGGATCAGGCCCGGCGTGGCATCGACCTTTTGCACGCCGTAGGGGGCGGCGAGCACGCGCAGGCGGTGCACGTCGATCAGCGTTTGCGCTTGCGGCGGCAGCTTGCCAAAGCGGTCCACGATTTCTTCGAGCAAGGCGTCGATCTGCGTGCTGTTCTTGGCGCTGGCGAGCTTTTTGTACAGGCTCAGGCGCAGGTGCACGTCGCCGCAGTAGTCGCTGGGCAGCAGGGCCGGGGCGTGCAGGTTGATGTCGGTGGTCACGCCCAAGGGACTGAGCAGATCGGGTTCGCGCCCGGCCTTGAGCGCATCCACCGCTTCGGCCAGCATCTCGTGGTAGAGCTGAAAGCCGACTTCGAGCATGTTGCCGCTCTGGTTTTCGCCCAGCACCTCGCCCGCGCCCCGGATTTCGAGGTCGTGCATGGCGAGGTAAAAGCCGCTGCCCAAGGCCTCCATCTGGCCGATGGCTTCGAGCCGCTGCTGCGCCGTTTTGCTCAGGCTGTCGATCTCGGGCACCATCAGGTAGGCGTAGGCTTGGTGGTGGCTGCGCCCGACGCGGCCGCGCAACTGGTGCAGCTGCGCCAGCCCAAATTTGTCGGCGCGGCTGATGAGGATGGTGTTGGCGCTGGGCACATCGATGCCGGTTTCGATGATGGTCGAGCACAGCAGCAGGTTGTGGCGCTGGGCCACGAAGTCGCGCATCACGCGCTCGAGCTCGCGCTCGGGCAACTGGCCGTGGGCGACGGCGATGCGCGCCTCGGGCAGCAGCTGTTCGAGCTTTTGCTTGCGGTTTTCGATCGTTTCGACTTCGTTGTGCAGAAAATACACCTGCCCGCCGCGCTTGAGTTCGCGCAGCACGGCCTCGCGGATCACGCCGTTGCCTTCGTTGCGCACAAAGGTTTTGATGGACAGGCGGCGCTGCGGCGCGGTGGCGATCACGCTCAGGTCGCGCAGCCCTTCGAGCGCCAGCCCGAGGGTGCGCGGGATCGGGGTGGCGGTGAGGGTGAGCACATCGACTTCGGCGCGCAGCGCCTTCATGGCCTCTTTGTGGCGCACGCCGAAGCGGTGCTCTTCGTCGATGATGAGCAGCCCGAGGTTTTTGAATTTGGTCTTTTCGCTCAGCAGCTTGTGGGTGCCCACGACGATATCGACGGTGCCGGCGGCGGTGCCTTGCAGGGCGGCGGTGATTTCGCGCGCACTGCGAAAACGGCTCATTTCGGCGATCTTCACTGGCCAGTTGGCAAAGCGGTCTTGCAGGGTCTGGTAGTGCTGCTCGGCCAGCAAGGTGGTGGGGGCCAGGAAGGCCACTTGCTTGCCGCCGCTCACCGCCACGAAGGCGGCACGCAACGCCACTTCGGTCTTGCCAAAGCCGACGTCGCCGCAGACCAGCCGGTCCATCGGGCGCGGGCTGATCAGGTCTTGGATCACGGCGTGGATGGCGGCTTTTTGGTCGGGCGTTTCTTCGAAGCCGAAGTCGTTGGCGAAGGCTTCGTAGTCTTTGGCCGGGAAGCGAAAGGCGTGGCCCTCGCGCGCGGCGCGGCGGGCGTAGAGGTTGAGCAGTTCGGCGGCGGCGTCGCGCACCTGTTCGGCGGCTTTGCGCCGCGCTTTGTCCCACTGGCCCGAGCCCAGCCGGTGCAGCGGCGCTTCGTCCGCGCTCACGCCGGTGTAGCGGCTGATCTGGTGCAGCTGGCTCACCGGCACGTAGAGCACGGCGGCATGGGCGTACTCGAGGTGCAAAAATTCTTGCAGCACGGGGCTGCCGTCGGCATTTTTTACACCCAGATCGAGGTTGAGCAAGCCCCGGTAGCGGCCGATGCCGTGCTGGCTGTGCACCACGGGGTCGCCCAGTTGCAGCTCGCTCAGGTCTTTGATCAGCGCCTCGACGTCGCTGACCTGCTCTTGTTTTTTGCGCCGCCGGGTGCCGGGCTGGCTGGCAAAGAGCTCGGTTTCGGTGACGAAGTCGATGCCGCTGGGGGCGCTGCCTGGATGCACCCACGCAAAGCCGCTGGCCAAGGCCGCGGTGGCTAGGCCGACGGGGGCCGGGCTGGCTTGGAAGTCGGCCAGGGATTCGAACAGCGGCGGGTTGAGGCCGCTGGCGCGCAAAAAGTCGAGCAAGGTGGCGCGGCGGCCCTCGCTCTCGGCCAGCAGCAGCGCGCGCCGGGGGCTGCGCGCCAGGTGCGCTTTGAGGCGCTCGAGCGGGTCGTCGGCGGCGCGCTGGGCGGCTAGGTCGGGCAGCGGCTCGAAGGCGCTCGAGCCGGTGGGACTCGTGGCGGAGGCTTGGCTGGCGGCGGCTGGCGCTGGGTTGGTGGCGGGCGGGCTGGTCGGCTGGCTAGACGGTTCTTTGGGTGGGCGCAGCGCCACTTGGGGCAGCGCTTTGG
>Ga0207950_100096_pt1 | contig 36175 bp, 31 predicted proteins | sample Subbio11_8B_AprC_FD_184814 | JGI IMG/M metagenome (GOLD analysis project Ga0207950, IMG submission 184814) | Serpentinite rock and fluid subsurface biosphere microbial communities from McLaughlin Reserve, California, USA - CR11_8B_AprC (SPAdes) | ecosystem: Environmental > Terrestrial > Deep... | reverse complement strand
CCGTGTGAAGCGCTGGGGACTCATTTGGACCGATATCATGAAACCGGAGGAAGTTTCGGCTGGCATTGCAAAGAACCTTGGTTCAATCCTGATGATAGTGGGTTCATTGGGTGGTTTGATTGTCGGGATCTTGGCCGCATCTGGCCTTGCAGGACAAACGATCTATGGTTTCACTGGTTACCAAGGTACGGTTGCGGTATGGTTGTCTGTGCTGCCTTTCTTAGCCCTAATCGTGCTCGCAAGCTTCTTGCTTTCTGGACGCGAGCAATTTGTTGAGGAAGAAGAATAGTATCTTCCGGAAAGAATAAAAAGTGAGTACCCGTATGGTACTCACTTTTTAATAAAGGATAAAGCAGGATGACGTCCATTCATATTGATTTATTGCTGGTCGGCGGTACGATTGTCACAATGGATTCGGATCATCGGATCATTGAAAATGGCAGCATAGCGATTGATGATTCAAAAATCGTATGGATAGGGGGATCGGATCCAGCCGGCATTCAATTTCAGCCTGTCCAAACGCTTAATTTGAACGGGAAAGTCATTATCCCAGGCATGGTGAACGCTCATGGCCATTGGGCGATGACCCTATTTCGTGGATTATTGGACGACTGTTCACTTGAAACCTGGCTAGGAAAAATTTGGAAAGTTGAATCGGCAATTATTTCAGCTAACAATGTGGTCGCAGGTTCTGAGCTTGCAATGATTGAAATGATTCGTTCGGGAACAACCTGCGCGGCAGATATGTATTGGTATTATGATGAAGCCTATCAAGCCGTTCGTCGTGCTGGTTTTCGGATGGTTAATGGACCCACCTTTGCTGAAATTCCCGGCTTTGAAGACCGAAAGGAGGTCAGGTACGACACCGCGATTCAATTAATAGAGCGATATCACAATGACCCATTGATCCATATCCGGCTGCAGGCGCATTCCACCTATACAACCAATCAACCCATCCTCGAGAATATTGCCCAAATCGCTAGGGAAAAAAATATTGGCTTTATCACCCATGCGTCCGAGTCGAAAGGAGAGCTGGAACTCGTTTATGCAAAATATAAAAAAACCCCGATTGAAGTATTAGATTCGGTGGGTTTATTAGGAGAAAAAACTTTGCTCGCCCATTGTGTTCATCTCTCAGATGATGCGATTAAGCGTCTGGCAGAAACGCATACTTCTGTCGTTCATTGTCCATCTTCGAATCTCAAATTATCTTCAGGGGTTGCACGTGTTAGTAATATGGTCCAGGCTGGGATCAATGTCGCCTTAGGAACAGATGGCCCAGCCAGCAATAATGATCTCAATTTATTCCATGAGGCTCGATTGGCAGCGTTGGTTCAAAAGGGGGTGACAGGCGATCCTACGGTTCTGCCAGCAAAAAAAGTCTTTTCAATGTTGACGATTGACGGCGCTCGTGCAGTGGGGCTTGCAGATCGGATAGGTTCACTAGAAGTTGATAAGTTCGCCGACCTGGCGGTTATTGATTTTGATTCGGCTAATCTGACACCCTGCTATGATTTGTATTCTCATTTGATTTATGCTGTCTCGGCATCCGATGTTAGCCATGTCATCATCAACGGTAAAATTGTGATGCAGGATCGACAAATGTTAACCCTCGATGAAGAAAAAGTGAAATTTTGTGTTAGGGAAATTGCTCAACAGGTTCGTTTGATCCGATAACATCCGATATTTATGGCGAATATCTTTCCGATGGCAAAGGTCCTTTGTGTGCGTCGTTTGAAACGAAGGAGTCGACTACTTTAGGGGTAGTTTCCACAGGTAAGCTATGATGCAATAATGGAGACCATATCCAGCACCTTTAACCCTAGTGATTTATCCCCTTTGAAAATAAGCTTTTTTATAGCCCTATCTGGATCGATACCCCTTGTAAACAACCGCCATGCAATATCCTGATCCATGCTTACTTCTGCCGTCGGGTTATCCGGCGCGCCCTGATAAAGATTCCAGGCTCTGTTTTCTCGTAAAATAGTCCAACACCCAGCCGATTCCCCCCAAATCGATACTGTAACCGATGAATTTTCCTCAGCGTTCGTTGTTAAGTAAGTTCGTGGCAGCGCTCGAATAAAGGTTTCAAGCACGGGGGTTAAATATTGAGCCTGTTTTAGTCCAGGCTTATCCACGGCGTCTCGGAGGTGCTGTTGATGATGCCATCGCTCGGTATATTCGCGGGCCAAATCTAGCCAAACCGGTGCTGGCTCTGGTCCAACCCAATTAACTTGTCCCCCAATAGAAAACGGGTTAAGTTCCTTAAAATAATCACACATCTGGTTACCGGTTATATCCAATAAATCCATTAATAAACGTGAACTGATCCGGCGGGCTGTGATGACCCAGCTCTCATTCCAATGATTGATAAATGCGACCAGCTCGTCCCAGCTAGCCATGGAGGCATGAGTGGTAAACCCATCCCGCCGTCCGGAAAGATTACCTATTTCAACACCCAAGATATGTAAGGCAACATCCTTTACAGACCAGCCAGAACAAACGGTTGGTTTCTGCCAATCCTCAACGCTCAAACTTTTGAGTAGCGATAGAAGCTCTTTATGAATTTCCGAAAAAAGCGGGGCAACCATCACAGGTTTCAGAGGTTCCATCTCCCTTTTTCCTCCTTATCGATGAATCATAGGTTTGCCATTCTACACATCGGAGGTCAGAGTTCGCCCCGCTATGGATCTCTTCTGGGCTTTAAAACTAAGCGGATGGGTGTGCCGGTGAAGGGGTATTCTTTACGAATCTGGTTTTCAAGATAACGCAGGTAGGTGAAGTGGGCCAGCTTGGGGTCATTGACATAGATCATAAAGGTGGGTGGGTCGCTGCGCACCTGGGTGGCGTAGTACAGACGCAGTGATTTGCCGCTGCTCGAAGTGGCATGATGGGCATCTTGAGCGGTGTGCAGAATCTTGTTTAATTGGGCAGTGGTCAGGCGCGCCAGACGTTCTTCCTGCACTTTGAGCGCCAACGGCATCACCTGGTTTACCCGTTGACCGGTCTTGACCGAAATAAATAGGATCGGGACATACGCGATGAAGTTCAAATCCTGGCGGATGCGCTCGGTAAAGGCCGTCATGGTGAAGTTGTCCTTTTCGACCGCGTCCCATTTGTTGACCAGCACAACCGTACTCTTGTGTGCCTCCAGGATGTAGCCAGCAATATGGGCATCCTGGGCGGTAATACCGCTAATAGCGTCGATCATTAATAGGGCTACATCGGCACGCTCGATGGCCCGGATCGAGCGGATGACACTGTACTTTTCCACCCCTGGCTCGACTTTGCCGCGTCGGCGGATGCCAGCAGTATCGATCAAAGTGACCGGCAAACCTTCGTACATCATTTTTGTATCGACCGCATCACGGGTAGTGCCGGCAATCGGACTAACGATGGCGCGCTCTTCGCCTACCAGGCGGTTAAGCAGGCTGGATTTGCCGACATTCGGTTTGCCTACCAGCGCGATCTTGACCGAGTCATCTTCCGCGGCCTGATCTACCGGTGGGAAAGTAGCCACCAGAACATCCAGAAGGTCGCCGGTGCCGGTGCCGTGCAGAGCGGAGATCGGGTAAGGATCGCCGCTGCCCAACTCATAAAATTCGGCTGCGCCGTTGCGAAAGGTCTGATTATCGGCTTTGTTGACCACCAGTATAACAGGGGGGGAAATCTTGCCCTCTATTTTCTTCTGGTTGCGGCGCAATATTTCGGCCACTTCGCGGTCGGCAGGAGTCACGCCACTGGCGGCATCGACCAGGAAGAGCACGACATCCGCCTCACGGATGGCCAGCTCGGCCTGGGTGCGAATTTGATTGACGTAATCAGCCGAGCCAACCGAAAGCGGGTCTTTCTGACCGGTGGAGGGGTCGATTCCACCCGTATCGATAATATGAAAAGCCCGCCCATTCCACTCAGATTCGGCCAGCAACCGGTCGCGGGTGGTACCGGGAATATCGTCCACGATGGCAAGCGGTTCGCCGGCCAGGCGGTTGAAAAAGGTGCTTTTGCCCACATTCGGACGACCGACGAGGGCAACAAAGGGTTTATGCATATACCTCCTCAGGGGGCTGGCGTCCCAGGTTTGTTACGCAGGATGGTCACCTCGATACTGGCGGGCAGAATCGACTCGACCGTCAATTCGGGGATCAAGATCTCAATTTCCGGCTCAATCTTATAAGTACCTTCATCCAGGTCGATCAAATCGATGATGACGCGCACATCGGCAGCTCGTAAGCGGTCGAGAAGGGAGACCGGGCCTGAAAGGATGACCGTGACCGTCTCGGGCGAGAATTCAGCCCGCAGGCCAGCTCGCTGGCCCTTGAACTCCACCGCCAGGTTGGGCAGTGTCAGGCTGCTCTCGATGGCAGCCACCCCGACGCGCACCAACACCTCGGACTGATCGCCAACTACCGATACCCCCTCTGGCAGGTTGAGGATCTGCGAAATATCCAAATCGTCTTTCAGGTTGGTCAGGTCAAGGGCCTCGGTTTCGATGAAGCCGGGCAGGTCGCTAACGATCTGCGGATCGGCGGAGAAAACCGTAACGGTAGGGGGGAAGACCGAGATATTGGTTAACCGGTAACCTTCGGCAATCTGCCCGACCACTATTACCCGGACAACCACATTGCGATAACCAAACCGTTGGGTGATAACCTGGTTGACGGTTATCCGGTCGGGAGTAAGGGTCAGCCCCTCGATCGGATTATCGTCTCCGTCTATCGCTTGCAGTGTAACCACCTGGTTGATGGATTCGACGCTCTGAGCAAGGTCGATGACCGCGCGCACTTCTTGGACCAGGTTGACCAGCGAGTTTGGCCCGGTGACAAGGACCGTCGTCCGGCTGAGGGTGGGTTCTTCGGCCAGGTAACCGATTGCAGGCGTCCCGCGAGTGACCAAGTTTATTTCCAATTCCTTGCTGGCCAAATTTTCGAGGGTAAGGGTAATCGTCTGGGGTGACATCGAGATTTTTCGCACCGGCTGCGGCCCGATCTGTATTTGCACCGGGAGGCTATATCTTCCGTCCGTTTTTCCAGAAAGATCGACAATCGCGCGCACTGCTCCTTGTTCATTGATTAACGATGTCCAGATCGAGCGGGGCGCACTCAATTGCAGGGTTACAGAAATGGGGACTGGAGAGGTCAACACCAAATTGGGATCTTGCCCGATGATTTCGATTGGGACGTTGTGCGGAAAAGTACGCTCTTCGAGCGGGTCGTTGGAACTGACCGCCGAAATCCAGACAGCCAGGGCTAAACTAAAGGCGGTAATCAGAATGGGTAAGGCGCGGACAAACCGCTGTAAAACGGCTAACATGGGTTAATCCTCAAGACCTTCTTTAAACACCATCGGCTTCTTATCTTTCCTGAATAGATCCAGAAAATTGCGCGGAGGGTGAGTAGGCTGGTAAAAAGCCATTAATACATTTTCCAGGCGCTCGCTGTCCAGGCGACGGATCATCCGCCCACTATGCGCAATCGATATCGAGCCGGTCTCTTCTGAGACGACAACCGCGACAGCATCGGTCGCTTCGGATGACCCCAGAGCTGCCCTGTGACGCAGGCCCATCTGGCGGTCCGGCGAACGGTTTAGAATACCACTGGCAGAAAGGGGCATCACGCAGGCGGCTGCCATTACTTCGCCTTCGACAATGATGGCAGCACCGTCGTGCAACGGGGTGTTGGGGTAGAAAATTTGCAAAATTAGCTCGGGGGTGACCTGCGCCTCTAAGCGCACACCCGTGCGGATGTATTCGCGCAGGCTGTCACCACGCTGCAAAATAATCAGAGCCCCGTGCTGGCGGGCAGAAAGGCGAGCGCAAGCGCTGACCACAGACTGGATGGTCTCATTAATGGTTTGGCGAGCCCGGTCGGAGCGCTTCCAAAACGGCCCTTGCCCAGCACTGGCGCGTCCCAAACGCTCTAACCCGCGGCGAATCTCCGGCGCGAAAATGACCGGAATGGCAAGCACCAAGGTGGGCAACATGGTCTGGATCAACCAACTAAAAGCTGGCAGGTTGACCAGGCTGGTCAACAGGCTGAGGGCAACCACCACCAGGATAACTCCGCGCAGCAGAACCATGGCTTGGGTGTCGCGGAGTAATATCAGTACCGCAAAGAAGACCAGCGTTACCAAAAAGAGGTCGAGGGCACTCAGCCAATTGAAGCGCTGTAATATAAAAAGAAGTTCGTTAAGTAGATTAGGCACGTAAAAAAATGTGTCCGCTTTAAATCGGTCTCAAAATGCGCTCCTGGCGCAATTTTTTAAACAGTAAAACACTCCCGGGCGGCATCGATTCGCGGGCTGCCTCCTGCCAGGCCAGCACCTCCAACTCGTCCACCTTCATCCGCTGGTAACCGAGATCCTCCCACAAGCGTTCGTGACGTGCCAGACCAGGCTTAACGAATACTAAAGCGGCTTCGCACTGCAAATCTTGAGAGGCACGTTCCATCTCGACGATCAGGGATACCAACGCCTCGGTTACCGGGGTGCCAGGGTCGATAATCATGTCGGTGGCGCGGGCTACCAGGTTTTCCACCTGCCAACCGATAAGTCCCTTGAGTTTTTGATCAAATTGGAGCATCAGGTAGGCTTTTTCGCCAAAGGCAGCCATGATATCGTTCGCGCTGAGAGGCTGCCCGTTATCCTGCAGACGATTGAGCAGAGCGGCAATTTCATTCGAGTGGCTCGGCCGGCCGCGGAAGACTTGGAAGCGCCCGACTGGTTTTGTAGACTGCAAGGGACGGGTGGGGGCTATCAAAGCGCCTGGAATTTCCTTGCGCCAGGCGGCCACAACCTGTTTCCAGGTATCCTCAAAGCTAGTTTGGTTGCGGATGATCACGTTCGCCGCCGCTTCTTTTTGAGCCTGGGGCTGCTGCATCGCCATCCGCTGGCGAGCATCGTCTTCGCTCATTTGCCTTCGCTGCACCAGGCGGGCTAGTTGGGCTTCAGGCGGGGCAGTAACCACCCAAACACTATCACAGTGCATGCGCAATTTGGTCTCCAGCAGCTTGATAGCCTCGATCGCCACCACGGGCTGTGAGGCACGCCGTATCAGAAAATCTATGCCTTGCTCAACCAGAGGATGGATGATTTCCTCCAACTGGTCGAGAGCTCCAGGGTCGGTGAATACCACCCGGCCAAGCTTCTTGCGATCGATTTCACGGTTAGTACCAAGGACGTACTGCCCAAATAGGGTCAACACTGGCTGGTAACCCGGGCTGCCTTTTGCAATGGTACGATGAGCCAGTGCGTCGGCATCGATACCATATCCGCCAAGGTGTTCGAGCATGCGGCGCACAACGCTTTTACCGGTACCAATATTACCTGTCAGACCGATAACATATTTGCCCGCCCATTTGCTCACAATGGCTCCTTCCGCCGCCCCATGCAGGACGACTTACAACATCTTTCTTCATTTTATCTTTGCATAGCAAGAATGTCAAAGGAAATCGTGGGCTGGGTGAATGTTTTTTTAAACGCAGTGCTGCGGTGACTTTGCTCGTAAACCTGACCGCTGCGATAAGTGCAGGTTAAGAGGGATTGGAAAACACCTGTCTTTTTATATCTTAATAGATTTGGATTAGTAGTTTTAGTAGGGGGTGTGGATTTGTGGATAAAATTTTTCTAGGCAGTTTTTGCCGTAGGTATAGGGGGGTAACGACTGAATAGCCCTCTATTTAGGCCAGAACGCTTGTTTGTATATTCTTTCTAGTATGTGGACAATTAGGGGATGAAAAACAGCCTATCCCCAGGCTGTTGCAGAGAAACAGCTATTTCTTCATTGCAAGAGAACTGCCCCCATATATGGGGGTTCATAACCTGGCGATAATCCGATGGAAGTGGACATTTCTCATCGGTTTTCCACAATAAAACCCCTTTATCCACACATTTTTAGGGGTTATCCACAGGGTATGGAAAAACAAGAATTACGGCCAGTTGTTCCTACCCCCATATTTAGGGAGTACCCACGGGCTAAACCCCATAAGTTTCAGCCCATTCATCCAGGCATTCTTCCACGCCGTCCAGATAAGCATCCAGGGCGGCATGCCGTTTTTGTAGCTTATCGGCGTCCAACGAAAGTTGCTGGCAAGCTTCTAGCCAACCAGGAGAGACTTGTTTGGACAGGAGGACGGCCCGCGTCCAGGTGCGCAGGACTAACCACAAAGCTGCCTGTGGGTGATCATCCAGCATCGCCGCTGCGGCGCGCTCATAATAAGCGAAGCGCGGCGAAGAAAGGCGTTGGGGGACATCTTTGCTCATTGCAGCGATTTTTAAGTCGCCATGCCAGTTGTGCAGCCAGGGTTCGATCATTTCCCGGGAGGTATCTTCGTTTTGGATCAGATCCAGCAATCCGGTGTACAGGCCTGGCCGGCCGGCTGCTTCTGCCCGTTCCGAATAATGGAGGAGGAATCTTCTCTCGGTCAGCGGTACGCCGCTGAGCAAAGCAACAGCATTGGCGGCATTTTCAAGCACCGATAAATATTGGTGCAGTTGGGCAGGGTGACCTTCCAGATCAGCGGACGAAAGAGCGAACCAGCCTTGCCGGGCAGCCTCTGCCGGTTGTCGGGCGCGCTGAATGACGTATTCCGCCATTCCAAACTGCGCCCCGGCGCTGGCTTGGGTAAATTCGAACCAATGACCGGTATCGCGCAGAGCCATTGGATTTGCGTGCAAAAAAGATCCCAGCCAGGGCGAGCTTCGCAGGTTGCGCGGGGGGTAAAAAAAGGATTGCGAATAGTGGGCGATATCAAGATGCACCTCATCCGTCAGGCGGATGACCTCGCGCTCGAAGGGTGGTTCGGTATTGTGCACAAAAACCAGATCGATATCGGTTGTACCACCCAGCAACGGCGATTCGCTGAGGAGCGAACCCGTCAGGTAGATGCAAATCAAACCACGGTTACGGCGGCTGTACTTCTCAGCGGTTTCTCGAGCTATTTTGAGCAGGGTTTCGCGTGTGATTCGCATAATTATTCCCAATTAAATAGAAAGGGAGATCAGCAGCTTACATTTTTTCTGCGATTGAAAGGGAAGGGATGGGCAATTGTGGTTGATAGGGGGCTAATTGTAGAGCCTGACGGATGCGGTTTTCGATCCAATCCAGGTCGGTAGGATTTTGTACAAAGTCCAGTCCATCGCTGTCAAGCACCAGGACCGGTGTGTGCTGGTCTGATTTAATGAAAAACTCGTCATAGGCATGGTTCAGAGCGGCGATGTAATTGCGTTCCATATTGCGTTCATAGGACCGGTCGCGGAGGGCAATACGCTGCATGAGGATATCGGTGCTGGCGCGCAAATATACCACCACATCCGGGGGGATCATTTTCTCCGCCAGGGCCGCGTGTACCCGGGAATACATGCCCAACTCGTCTCCCTGAAGGTTTATCCGCGCGAAGAGAGCATCTTTTTCGAAAGTATAATCGCTGATCAGGGGTTTATTTTCGGCTAGTAATGTGGGAACATTTCGGTTTTGCTGGTGGTAGCGGCTGAGGAGGAAGAAAATTTGAGTCTGAAAGGCATAACGCGCCCGATCAGTGTAAAAATTGCTTAAAAAAGGGTTCTCCTCGAAAACCTCCAATAAAAGAGTACCTTCGAAGCGAGGTTGCAACAACCGAGCGAGAGTGGTTTTACCGGCGCCGATCACACCTTCGATTGCAAAAAACATGTTCGCTCCGTTAGAGGTGAAGGACCTTTTTGTAGGTCAGCCATGCTTGGTAAATGACGAATTCGTTGCAATGCTAAAGATAAGGTTAATATACCATAGTGCATGCTGAAAACACTTCGTAATACAGGAATGACGGCGATATCGGGGGAAGGGGCGATTTCCGCTACCTTACCAAAACGATCATCCCCATAATCCAGGTGCTTCGCCTTTCGATCACCCAGCGGGCAGCTTTTCCAACTCGCTGATCAGGTCGGAGAGCACATCGAAACCGCCTTGCCAAAAGGCAGCTTTACTGACATCGATGCCGGCTTCATTAAGCAACTTAATGGGGGCCATGGAGCCGCCAGTGGAGAGAATTTTCAAGTAACGCGGTTTGAAACCCTCGCCTTCGGCTTTATACTGCTGGTAAAGCGACAACACCAAAAGCTGGCCAAAAGCGTAGGCATAAACATAGAAGGGCACATCGAAGATGTGGGGGATGGATACCCACTCCCAGCGGAATTCGTCACTGATTTCAACCGCGTCACCTAATTGGGTTTTTAAATTCTTCAGGTAGGCATTGGCCAATTCGTCCACCGAAGCGCCTTTGTGTATCAGGTCGTGGGCTTCACGTTCGAAAAGTGCAAAGAACACCTGGCGTTGAATAGTAGCATAGGCATCATCCATCTGGCGGAAGAGCAGATCGCGGCGCACTGCTTCATCGCTTTCCTCGCTCAGCAGGCGGGCAACCAGGAGCATTTCTCCAAAGGTCGAGGCTGTCTCGGCCAGCGGCAGATTGGAATGGAAAGTCAGTACGCTGTGGTGCGAAGCCAAAAGAGCGTGGATGGCATGTCCCAATTCGTGGGCCATGGTTGCCATGTCGTCGGCATGGCCTTGGTAGTTAATCATCACCCAGGGGGTTAATTCGGGTCCTGGCCCCCAGCAGAAAGCGCCGCCGCGTTTTCCTTTGCGCACTTCGCTGTCGAGGTGTTGCTCGTCAAAAACGCGCCGCGCGAGTGAAGATGTTTGCGGATCGAACTCGTGGAAAGCGCCCAGAACTTTTTGGGCAGCCTCCTCAAAGGGATAGTGCTTGTCCGATTTCGCGACCGGTGCGTAAATATCATAACGGCGTAAGCGATCCATACCCAGCCAGCGGGCTTTAAGGCGGAAAAAGCGTTGAAAGATGCCTACATTTTGCTGGGCTACTTCCAGCAGCGTATCCACAACCTCATCGGGCAGGTCGTTGACAAGGTTGCGGGCGGAGATCGGGGCTGCATACTTGCGCAGATTGATTTGTTCATTGCGCCAATCGCGAACCAGTGCCTGGTAGAGCTGTCCTAATATGGGGCCATCGTTGCCATACACGCGGTAAAGCTCCTGATAAGCCTTGGCCCGCAGGTCAGGATCGGCCTGGCGGACATACACCATTAATTCCCCACGGGTAAGCTCTTTTTCTTCGCCGTTCACGCTTACTTTGAAGGTGTACCGGTTGGTGATAGAACTGTAGAGCATTTGCAGGGCATTGACGCCGGTTACGTTCTTGATATTGACGATTTTTTCTTCGGCTTCGCTGAGGGTATGCGGTTTGAAATAGCGCATCGCCTCCAACCAATAGCGAAGATCGCCAGAGGCTGCCAGCAAATGTTGGACAGGTTCCTCATCCAGGTCTTTCCACCACAGGTTGAAAAACAGGCTGCGGTTGGTCAGATCGGCGACGAATTGTTCTACCCGCGCGATAAGCGTTTGCGCGGTTTGGTTTTGGGTATCTTCGGAGAACAACAGGCCGGCGTAAGCATACAAGCGCACAGCCTGATTTTGGATGCGCTCCAGGTGTTTAAGGGTGTCTAAAAAGTCTGCAACAGTGATCTTGTCGTTGAGCAATGGCCGCGATTTTTCGAATTCGGTCACTTCTGCATCGAGCTGCTGAAAGGCAGCTTCGAGGGCGGGACTTTCGACACCGGGAAAAAGGTCGGCCAGGCTCCAACGGGTTTGCACAAAGCGGGTATCTTGGGTTGTCATTCTTCTCCCTTTGTTGGTTGATTGAGAATGGATTTGAGGGTTTTCCTGAGTTGATCGACAGGTTCGCGTTTATGAGTTTGTGGATCCAGAAAGTACCACAGTTGCCAGCCGTTGCACGGGCCAGATTGCAAGGAACGCGCGATCTGGTGGATCGACCCGCGTTTCCCATTATACTCGATAGAACCATCCGCCTGAACGACGCCTGAGACCTCCCCTTGGGCACCAAAATAAAGATGTTGACCGGGTGAGAGCAGCCCATGCTCCAGAAGCGCCCCAAAAGGAACGCGCGGTTCACGGCGCGGGTTGAGAGCTTGGAGCGTCTCTGGGGGGGCAATTGGAGTCTGGTCGATTCGCTGCCTTGCCAGGGCAACAAATTGCGGATTGCGTTCGATCCCAATCCATCGCCGCCCGAGCCATTTGGCCACTTCGCCGGTCGTGCCGCTGCCAAAAAAGGGATCCAGGACCACATCGCCGGGGCCAGAAGAAGCCATCAAAATTCGGTAGAGTAAGGCGTGTGGTTTTTGGGTGGAATGGGCTTTTGACCCGTTGCTGCGCAGTCTTTCGCGCCCGGTGCAGATGGGTAAATACCAATCACTGCGCATCTGCAAATGGTCGTTGAGGGTTTTCAAAGCCTGATAGTTAAAGGTATAACGCTGTCCGCGATCCTGTTGAGCCCAGATGAGCGATTCATGGGCATTGGTAAAACGCACCCCGCGGAAGTTTGGCATCGGGTTGCTCTTGACCCACACGATGTTATTGAGAATCCAGAAGCCAAGGTTTTGGAGGATGTAGCCAACGCGGTAAATGTTATGGTAGCTGCCGATCACCCACAGCGTTCCGCTTGGTTTCAGCACCCGCCGGCAGGCCTGCAGCCAGGCGGTGGTGAAAGCATCGTAATCGTTGAAACTATCGGATCGATCCCAGGCGTCGTCCACGCCGTTGACTTCGGTTTGGTCGGGGCGCCACAATTTCTGGCGAAGCTGCAAATTGTAAGGTGGGTCAGCAAAGATCAGATCCACCGAAGCGGGGGGAAATCCGGCCAGTACCTGGATGCAGTCGCCTTCGATCACCTGGTCAAGCGGCAAGGAGGGCATGGGGTTAATTGTACCCGATGATCGAGCGCATCTCGCGGTATAGGGCTGGGTTGGCGGCCAGGATGCTGCAAGGCGGGGTAAGCACGTCTGCCTCGCCGTTGGCGCGGGTGGCTAATCCGCCGGCCTCACGAACGATCAATGTCCCGGCGGCCAGGTCGTAATGGTTGATTTCTAACTCGTAGAATCCATCCAAACGCCCGCAAGCCACATAACACAAGTCCAGTGCTGCTGACCCCAAGCGGCGAACACCCTGGGTTAGCAGGGTGAATTTTTCGATCAGGGTAAAAGCGCTCTTTCCAGCGCTGTTTTCCAGATTGTGTGGTAGACCGGTGACCAGCAGCGCGTGGTTCAGATGGCTGGTCTGCGAGACGTGAATGGGTTTTCCATTCAGGGCAGCCCCTTGGCCAGCCTCGGCGGTAAACAATTCGTTGTGATACGGATCGTAAATTACCCCAAGTTGCAGTTTTCCGCGCACGGCAAAGGCGAGCGAGACGCAAAAAAGCGGCAGCCCATGAGCGTAATTAATCGTTCCATCCATCGGATCAATATACCAGCAATAATCACTCTCGCCGTTGAGCGCGCCGCTCTCTTCCGTGATGATGTGATGGGTTGGGAACCGTTGGAGGATGTGTTTGACCAGCAATGCTTCGGACTGGTGATCGATCTCGGTTACCAGGTCGGTTGGCCCCTTAGATTGGATATCGTGGCGCAGTCCAAACCCGCGCCGCAGGATTTCACCGGCCTCGCTGACCCATTGAATGGCATCGCTCAAGGTTGGTTGCATAGATTTGCTCTCCAGAGTAGGGTATTTTTACTCCAGGTTGTTCCATGGAGTAAAGAGGTGCTCCAGTTCATCGCTCGCACCCTTGAATCAGCCATCGATCAGGGACGGCTTGGGCAAGCAGCGAGGGGATTATTCCTTAAATACAAACTAGCTTTCGCCTCTAAATTCACTCGATAATTTCGAAAAGAACGCCTCAATGAAGTCATGGCGCTGGGCGGCAATGGCTTTTGCTGAGGTTGTAAACAGGCGGTCTCTGACTTTACGGAGTTTGAACAGGTGCTCGTGATAAGCGCTGTGCGGTTCGCCAGGGATTGCTTGTCCGGTTCCTAAAAAGGATAGAGAAGGTTCAGCAAAGGCTGGCTGTCCGGCCTGGAAGGCGTAACCAAGAACCCGAACTACCCCGATCGCGCCTAGAACATCCAACTTATCCGCATCAAAGAGCACTTTTGCCTCCAGGGTAGCCGGGGGTTCGCGGTCGTCGCGGAAACGGTGGGCGCGGATGCAGTGCAGCACAGCAGCGATACGCGTGTCCTCCCAACCTTCTTCGCGGAGCAGTGCTACCGCGCGCTCGGCCGATTGGTACTGGTGATTGGTGCGCTCGGCTTCCCCCGGATGGCTGCCTTCAATATCATGTAACAGAGCCGCTGCGCGGACAATTTCCAAATCGGCTCCTTCGGCCAGAGCAAGGCGCTCTGCCATTCGATAGACGCGCTGAATGTGGTCAAACCCGTGGACGGGATCGTTGGGCGGATACCAGGCGCTGGCGGTTTCCAAGGTTAACAAACGAATTCTCCTTTCTTCATGACCCTTGCGACCAGGTTGCCGCCGAACCGGTAGCCCAGGTGGCGGTAATCGGCAACTGACAGGACAAGCAGGTCAGCTTGTTTGCCAGGCTCGAGTGAGCCGACCTTTTCTGCACGCCCAATAGCGGCAGCAGCGTTAATTGTGGCCGCCGCGATAGCCTGGGCGGGGGTCAGTTTGAGGTAGCGGCAGGCCAGGGCGATCACAAATTGCATGTTTTCACACCAGGCTGTGCCGGGGTTAAGGTCGCTGGCGATTGCCAATACACCACCCGCCTGCAAGATCTGCCGGGCAGGTGTGTAATGGGGGTCGGCTAAACCGAATGGAGTGCAGGGCAGCGAGACGGCCACGGTGCGGCTGGCAGCCAGGGTGGCGATATCCTCCGGCGAAGTCTTCACAAGGTGGTCAGCGGAGGCTGCCCCTAAAGCCGCTGCCAGGGCAGCACCGCCCAAATTGTCGAATTCGTCGGCGTGGATCTTGAGCGGGAAACCCAGTTCGCGAGCGCTTTCCAGGATGAGGCGGGATTGTTCGAGGTTGAACGCGATGGATTCGCAGAATACATCTACAAATGGAAGCGGGAGATGGGCAGCGTTCGCCCGCCACCAAACGCGCAGCTCCGGCAGCATCTGCTGGCATAGCAGGTGGGTGTAGGTTCCCGGGTTGTCTTTGTATTCCGGGGCAATGGCATGTGCTCCCATATAGGTGGCTGCCAACTCAAGAGGTCCTTCCAGATCTAATTCGAGGATCGCCTGAAGTTGGGTCAATTCGCCGGGATGTTGTAAGGCATAGCCGGTCTTGGCTTCGGCGGTGGTGGTGCCGTGGTGCAGCATGGCCTGGATACGCGGGCGTGCCTGGGCTTTCAGTTCCTCCAGGGTTGCGGCGCGGGTGGCCCTGACAGTCGAATGGATGCCGCCCCCGGCAGCGGCGATCTCTTGGTAGGTCTTACCTCCCAGGCGCATCTCGAACTCGGCAGCCCGGTCGCCGGCCCAAACCAAATGGGTGTGTGGATCGATAAAGCCAGGCAGCACTACCCGGCCACCGGCATCGAAGCGCTCGGCGGTTGGGTAGTCGCGCATTAAGCGCTGGGCGGGTCCGACCGATTCGATCCTGCCATTGCTCACTAATACTGCCCCATCCGGGATGATCCCCAGACGGCCCAAATCTTGCCCGCGTTGTGGAGCGCCGCTCAGGGTAAGTAGTTGGGAGATGTTGTGAATCAGCATGAGGTTTTTAAAATCTCGTCTCTCTTGGTTTCGAATAGGAGCCATCATTTATTTATTATCGGTCATAAACAATCTTAAAATCAAGCCTGCCCACCTTCTGCTTTAACCGGCTGAGTTTCACCAGATTCGTTGATCTTAATTTTACTGAGCATGACCAGTGCTACCAGGTTAAAGCTTACTGCAACCAGGGCGTTGGCACTAAAGCCCAGGCTGGTGTAAAGGAGCGGCGCAACTATGGCACCCAATGCCCGCCCAACAGAAAAGCTGGCAATCGTGGAGGCCATCACCGTTGCGCGTAGTTTAGGCAAAACCTCGCTCATCAACGGTAGTGAGCTGACCAACGCAAATTCGAAAGAAAGATAATATACAAACAAACCCAATAGAGCGCCCCAGGCAAATGGAGAGAGGAAGATCAAACCCACTGCAGCCAAAGCATTAACCAGCAACCCAGCCCGGATCGACCACTGCTTGCCCAGGCGGTCCACCAGCCAGGCCGAAAGGCCTTCCCCGCCCATTTCGGAAAACCCAATGACCATCGAGGCAGCTCCCAGTGCAGCCAACTTGAAAGCGAAGGCATCCTCCAGCCAGATACCAAAGACCAGGTTGACCGTCTCGTTAGCGGCGGTGGTCATCAAACCCATCAACAACCCGGCGCGCACCGTTGGGTTGGCGAGGATTTGTGGGATGGCAGACCGCTCGACCGCACCTTGGGGCTTCAAGCTCTGCGGGTGATCGTTGGGGATAAAGACCCACAGAGCGATAACAAAAATCCCAGCCAAAACTCCCAGGATCAAGAAAGGGGCCGACCAACTTCCAGTCCTGGCTAACAGCAAACCTACCAGGGGTACCCCCACGATAAATGAAAGCGACCAGCTTAATTCTGTAATCCCCATCACCCGTCCACGCCGCTGGTAGGGGACCCGGTCACCAAGGTAAGCCTGCATTGCAGGCAGGAAAACCAGATAAGACAGCGACATCATGAGCAGACTGATAAAAAAGCCGGTATAAGAGGGCCAAATTGTTACAATCAGCGCACCGAGGGTAAATCCCCCCAATCCAAGCAGCATGCTCATCCGTCGCCCGTGCCGGTCGGCGAGAGGGGCAAAAAAGGGTACGGTAAAACCGAGCAGCGACCTCACGGTCAGCACCAGCGAAACCGCTGGCAGTCCGATCCCCAACCCGGCCTGAAAGGTGGATAGGTAGGGATACATCATGCGGTAACTGGTGTTGACCACCATGCGGGCCAGGCTGAAAACAACAACCTGGAATGCCAGCGAGCGTGGAGCCGGTTTCATGGGGTGTATTCGCCTGGAGCTTTACCGGTTAACCGGTAGCAAGCCAACCCATCACCCTGGATTTCGGTTACTGGGCCGATGACCCCACGGCTGGACCCCATGTTTCGGTCCTACCCGCCGCACCATTCTCGCATTAAGTGTATATAAAACTGAACCATCCGCCCAAGTGAAGCCACGCTGACATGTTCGTTTATACCATGCACAGTCTGGAAGTCCTCGGGCTGCATGGGCAGAGGGGTGAACCGCAGTGTCTGATCGCTTAAACGGCTATAATGGCGCGCATCGGTAGCGCCTATAACGAGGTAGGGGGCAACTACTACCTCGGGGTACACCTGGCGGATGGCGCGGCTCAGGCTGATGAAGGCGCTGCTTTCGGGCGAAGTAACCGGCGAGGCCTCCCATGCGCTGCCTTCGATGGCCTCGATTTCGACCTCTTTATCGTCAATCACTTTGCGCACATGGTCGCACACTTCAGCGATGGTATCGGTAGGAAAAAGCCGAAAGTTGACCAGCGCTTCGGCCTGGTGCGGTAAAACGTTCTCCTTAATTCCGCCTTTAACTATTGTAAAAGCAGCCGTGGTGCGGATAGCGGCGTTGAAAAGGGGTTTAGACTCGCTTTGCCGGCGGATGGCTCTTCCGAATAACCATTGGTTGGCAAACATCATTTGCAGCCAGGGTGAAGCAGCGGCGCCTACCGTGCGGTAAGTGCGCTGGAGGCTAAACAGGTGAGCGGGCAGCGGAGAATCTTCGATGCTGGTGATGGCGCGCGCCAGGATACTGATGGCTGAATTGGACGGTGGGGCGGATGAATGGCCCGGCAGTCCGGTTACTTTTAAACGCAAAGTTAAGTGGCCTTTTTCGGCAATTCCAACCAACGCAACCGGCTCCTCGACGCCTGTCAGTATACCCTGGGAAATGGGGCCGCCTTCGTCCAACACCAGTTCCATGCGTTCTCCGCGTTGTTCGAAATAGGCTGCAATTTTTTCTGCCCCACCCCGGCCGCCAATTTCTTCGTCTTGCCCAAAAGCGAGATAAAGGGTGCGCGTGGGTGTAAAACTGTTTTTGATCAAGTATTCAACGGCTTCCAGCAACCCGATCATCTGGGATTTGTTATCCAAAGAACCACGCCCCCACACATCACCATCCACAAGCTCTCCTGAAAAGGGCGGGTGTTCCCATTGGTCGAGCGTGTCCGGGTCGGCCGGTACGACATCCTGGTGAGAACAAAACAGGATGGGCAGCAGTTCCGGGTTACTTCCTTTCCAGGTGTAGAGCAAACTGAAATCAGAGATGATTTCCCGCTGTAAAGTAGAATGGACACTCGGATAAAGAGTTTCCAGTGCCCGGCGCAGCTCTCGAAATGCATCCATATTAAGTGGGCTATCCGAACCTGCAGAAACGGTTTCGCTGCGCACAGCAATTGCCAGGTTTCCGCCGATCAGTTCGGCATTTACCTCTGGTAGCTCCACCGGCTCAACCGGTTCTTGGGTGCGCAGAAACATACTGGTGCGCACTAAAGCAAGGGCGGCTAAAAAAATAAAAACCACTAACAAGACAACGAGGATCGTAATGCCCATCCATACACCTCTGGGTAAAAAAATGATATGCGTTGATGTGGTGAACTAAATTTCTTCAGCCAGCAATTCTTTTAGGCGCGGGTGATCTTTGTAGAAGCCGCGATAGCTTTCCGGTAACAGGGCGGCGATATGGCACATGACTTCGTCCGTCTGGCGCTTGAGGTCTTCTTCGCGGTTTTCATATGAGAAAGGCGGCAGGTGGATAGGCTTACCGTAACGGACGAGGATTTGAACTTTCCGCAATTTCAAAAGGTTTTTCAAAACGCTTTGGCTGCCAGTGATCCCCACCGGCACAATCGGTACCCGCGCCCGGTGGGCTAATAATACTGTGCCAGGTTTTCCTTCCAGCAATTCAGCAGTATCACTGCGGGTGCCTTCCGGCGCAATTCCTAATGCCCGTCCGTGTTGAAGCAAGGTAAGTGCCTGGCTAAAAGCCGAAAAATCAGCCTTGCTCCGGTCGAGCCAGATACCACCGGCCATGATCGTGAACCAGCGAAAAAACGGATATTTCAAGTATTTGTCCGCTACCAGTGCGGTAATGTCATACCTTACTGGAGTGGTGAATAATACCGGAATATCCAAACGGCTGATGTGGTTGGTTGCGATCAAGATGCCGCCCTCGGCCGGCAGGTTTTCTGCGCCAATAAATTCGGTATGGGTCAGGTGCTTTATTAAAAAACGCACCACATTTTGCAGGTTATTTCGTTTCATGAGTTTTTTTTTCACAGAGGCATGGGTTTGGTTAGAAATTGTTTTGTCCATTCTATATCCTTACCTCCAACGGAACAGTTACAAGGCGAACAGGTGTTATATTGTATCATTGCTGGCGCCTTGCTTTTTCCGCAAATGAAAATTGATCCATACGAGTAGGATCAGATTAAGGATAACCATGGCAAACAAAATGGCTAAGGCTGAACTTCCGATGGTTTCCGCCAGGCCGGGCAGCTCCTCCGGAAGGTGCAACAAGGGGGCTATTCCGGCGAACAGCCCAAAAAAATTCCAGCCACCATGCAATAGAATCGCCGCCAGGTACGCGCCCACCAACCGCAGCAGGTTAGGGCGATCCTGCCAGGCGGATACCATACCCCAACCTACGATACCGGCAGTGACTACGTGCAGCAAGGCAGTGCCGGCTCTGCCCAACAGGATGGTCGTCCCGCTGCCATCTCCAGCGGTACTTAAAACGGTCAGGTTTTCCCATAAAGCAAAGCCGCCTCCGCACAATGCACCCCCAATAAACCCCTGCGCAGGGTTCAGCCGTTCGCCGGCGAACAACCAAACGGCCAGCGGTTTGAGGAATTCTTCCAGCATTGGGAAAACCCCTGCCACCAGGGTTAAAACAGCCAGGATGACGCCCGGCTGTTGAAGCCAGGAGGAAAATAAATCCAGGATGATTTGCGGGTCGGTTTCGGGGTTTGCCAATAATTGGGTGACCCGTGTCATTTGCTCAACCATGCCTGGCTGGGTGCTAAGGAAAATTCCAGCACCCACCAATAGCACCGCCAGCACCAGCACCGAGATTAATAGGGTCAGTGGCAGGGTAAACACCAGGCTGAAGCCGATCATTCCCCAGGTGCGCGCAGGCGGCCCGGGGTCCAACCCGCGGGAAGCGATTTCGATAAACCACCATATCGGAATGATGGTGACCAACACGATCAGCGGCGGAAGCAGCAACCAGGCCAGGCGAGAAGTTTCAACGGTATGGAATAAAAGCGCCAGCACCGCCCACAGCAGCATTGCTGCGCTGGCAAACAGAAAACTGCGTCTTTTTTGAGGTGCTGGATAAGTTTTCCCACGTAATTCCTGGACGTTTAATACCACCCCGGGCAGGCACAAACCGCCCACCAGGCCCGATACCCAGGCGAGGTTAAAGAAAGAAACCATTTCGGTGGATGGAAAATGGGTACCCAGCAGTCCACTAATGCCGCTGATGAGTAAAATGACGGAAAACCCAAAGGCAAAAAGGCTGCCGCAAGCACACACTATCAGCAGCAGCCAGTTGCGCCACCGGGCGGTGGGTTGCATGGATTTATTTCTCCTCGATGGTTATCGAGAGGATCCGGTCGGCGTCAGGAAGTGGAGTGGTGGCCGTAGCCGGATCACGAGGGGTTATAGATTCGGCCACTTCTAAGCCTTCAATCACCTCACCGAAGATGGTATAGCCGCCGTCCAAATTGGGCAGGGCATCGAATGTGATGAAGAACTGGCTGCCGTTGGTGTCTGGGCCCGAATTGGCCATCCCTACCAGGCCGGTGCGGTCGAATTTAAGGCTCTCCGAGACTTCATTCGGGAACTGGTATCCTGGTCCGCCTAAACCGGTCCCAGAGGGATCGCCGGTTTGGGCGACGAAGCCGGGCAGCACCCGGTGGAACGAAACGCCGTCGAAGAAGCCTGTTCGTGAGAGGAAGACAAAACTATTGACCGCCAGGGGGGCTTGGTCGGCGAAGAGTTTAATCTTTATTTCTCCTTTTTCGGTGTTGAGGGTGGCCGTATAATCTTTACCAGAATCGATGATCATCGGCGGGCAGGTATCCACCTGTTTATCCTGCAGTTTAACCAGATCCAAAAGGGTGCCCAAGGTAGCGGGGTCATATGGCACCTGATCGTCTGGAACGAAGATCAATTCCCCGTCTAGAAAAATATAGATCGATGGAGTCCCGAGGATGCCCATAGCGGTGGCCTGGTCGTAGCTGTCTTTTACTTTCTGCACAACCGCTTCGGAGTTCAGATCACGATTGAAGCGGTCAACATCCAATTCAAGGACGCCAGCCTGTTCGCCAAGCCAAGTTTCAAACTCGGCCTTGGATTGGTTGGTCCAGGTTTCCCATTTTTCTTCGGTAAAAAGCAGGCCGTGCATTTCCCAGAACTTGCCTTGCCCGCCAGCAGCTTCGGCGGCCTGGGCAGCCAAGATCGCTTTGTCATGGAAGGGCAGAGGGTAATTGCGAAAAACGACGCGGACATCTTCGGGGTGCTCTTCTTTAAACATTTGGATCAAATTGGCGGCTTGCATGCAGTAGGGGCACTGAAAATCGCTGTATTCCACCAGAATCATGCGGGGATTCGCGCTCCCGCGCGACCAGTCTTTTTCGGTTACTTCGGGGAGCTTGAGACTGACAGGGTCTTGCGGTTCTGGGAACAGATTATAGATCGTACATTGCATCGGCGGCCCATCCGGGATGGGTGCGAGGGCTGGAGTTGTTTCTATGCCATTCTGCCCTGTTTGGGGGGCGCAGGCTGCCAACACAAGAGTCATGATCAATAAAACCAATAGCCATAATGTGCGATTCATTAAGATCAACCTTTCAAGAGGTTCTGGGTGTTATCGTACGGTTAACTTCGCCAGGATCGCCTGGCGCAGGGCTGATTGTACCATTTCAAATGGATTGTCGGCCGGGATAATTTCCCAACGCTGCGGTTCGCTGCCTGCCAACTGCAGGTAGCCCTGGCGCACGCGCTGGTGAAAAGCCTGAGTATAGGCATCCAGCCGGTTCCATTCACCACCGCTTAGTTTGCGTTTCAGGCCCGATTCGGCCGCGATATCCAATAACAGAGTCAGGTCAGGCCATAAACCGCCGGTAGCAAAATTGAGCAGGTTGCGCAGCACATCCAAATCGTGACCATGCCCATAGCCCTGGTAGGCCAGGGTCGAATCGGCGTAACGGTCGCACAGGATGACCTGCCCGCCAGCCAGGGCCGGCCGGATGACTTCCTCGACCAGTTGAGCGCGGGCAGCCAAAAAGAGCAAGATTTCGGTGCGCGGGTGCATGGCTGTATTGCTTAAATTCATCAAAACCGTGCGCACCTGTTCGCTGATTTCTGTACCGCCCGGTTCGCGCAAGGTCAGGACTGAAAATCCTCGCTGGCGCAAATCGTCGGCCAGCGGGTTGATTTGCGAGGTTTTCCCACTTCCTTCGGGACCTTCGAGGGTGATGAACACAGCTTTTCCTGTTTCTGGCCTGAGGCGCGCTGTTATTCGCGAAAGATGCGCACCCGGCGATTGGGTTCTTTACCGTAGGAGTGTGAAATCAACTGTGCCTGGCGCGCCAGCTCATGCTGCAGGCGGCGGACACTGGCTGCAGCCGGAGGCAGGTCGATGAAGCGCTGCCCGCTGAGCACATTTTGGATAGCAACCTGGGTTTGGGCAGCAATGATATCCCATTCGGTCGAACCGTTTTCAACGCTCAGGTTGAAAAGTTCAGCCAAGGATTGTTCCATCTGGGTGACGGTGTTAGCCCGTAATACATAGATGGGCAGGCTCCGTTCTTCGGCTTCTACCACCGGTTGCTGGCGCGAGCGGTAATAGGTACGCAGGGTCATCAGTACATCTGCTTCGTCCAGGTTATTGACCACCATTGCTGGCACACCCAACCGTTTTGCGCCTTGTATCAGGCGGTTACGGGCTACCCCGAAGGGGTAAATGCGGATGGTTTGCAGTGGATGCGAAGATGGGACCGGTGCATTGAATTCGACATCCGGGTTTGAATTGTAACCTGGCCGGCTTGCAGTGCTGCGTCCTGCACGCCCAGCCGGAAGCGCATCGAATCCATTACCGTAGGAACGCCGCGAAGTCTGCGGGATAGAGCGGGTAACGGGTTGGGGGGCAGGTTTTTGGATGTGAATCTTGTCGTCGTTGTCACGGTAGCGTACTTCGGGCGGCAGCGGAAAACCGCGTACCAGCGAATCAACCGCACCAGCCACATCGGGATGGACATGCAGCCGGTCGCGCTCCTGGATCTCGATCAGTACATCAAAAGTGGGCGGAGAACGGCGTTCAAGTACAGTTTTTTGGGTGCCGCGCCGCCTGGCTTCTTCGTCCGAAAGGGTCACCGACTCGATCCCGCCGATCAGATCGGAGAGGGTTGGGTTGAGCAGCAAATTTTCCAAGGAGCGTCCGTGGGCTGTAGCAACCAACTGCACACCCCTTTCGGCAATCGTGCGCGCCGCCAGAGCTTCCATCTCGCGCCCGATTTCGTCAATGATGATCACTTCAGGGTTGTGGTTTTCGACCGCCTCGATCATCACTTCATGCTGCAAAGAGGGCTGCCGCACTTGCATCCGGCGTGCCCGCCCAACCGCCGGATGAGGCACGTCTCCATCACCACCAATTTCATTGGAGGTATCGACAATGATGACCCGGTTTTGTTCAGCCAGGATACGAGCCGACTCGCGCAGCATGGTAGTTTTGCCAATTCCTGGGCGGCCAAGCAGTAAGATGCTTTTACCCGATTCGACCAGGTCCTGAATGATATCGATCGTCCCGTATACTGCCCGACCGACCCGGCAGGTCAGCCCAACAATATGCTCGTGACGGTTGCGGATGGCTGAAATGCGGTGCAGCGTCCGTTCCAACCCGGCCCGATTGTCGGCGTCGAACTCGCCGATCTTATCCACGACGGTGTCGATATCCGCGCGGGTGATCTCATTTTCGCTGAGAATAACTTCGCTGTGCACAAAACGCGCCACTGGGATGCGCCCCAGGTCTAGGACGATCTCCAGCAGGTTATCGCTGTCATCGGCTTTAACAACGGCCGTTGATATTTTTGGGGGTAACACATCTAATAAGGCTTGTAAGTCGTCCGTGATTCTTCTTTGGGTCATGTGTCTAGATATCTATCCTATATGAGAACCTAACCATTTTTTCCCTGCCTGGAAGGGCAGCCATTTTGGGGTTCGGGTTCTCGATAATGCACCAGCGGTAAGGGTTGATCACTGCCTGGTGCGTGAATCATCGCTGGAAGTTGGTTTTCCAGCACGCCGTTGTGGACTGCGAATACCGATGAACGCTGTACTTTGCCCAGGTGCTTAACCAGCAAAGCTTGTCGTGGAGCAGCTTGGGCATTCAGGGCATGGAGGGCATTTTCCAGCCAGGCCTGATAAGACCGGACGGCCAGGTAAACCGGACGTCCCAACTGGAACGGCATACGGTTTACCAAAGACCGCAGTAAATGGGTGACCTTTTCCACAGTCGGGTGGATGAGCGGTTGCAGGAGAATACCGTGCGGACCGTAAGTAGGCGCGACAAAAGCCAGCACCTCGCCATTGTGAGCATGGATCATCCCTTGGGAAATTGGATGGATTGTATGTTCTGCGGATTGGACCAGCGGCGGGGTGAGCTGTTGATAAAGCCCACGGATGGCAAAGTCATCCAGGTCGCTGGCTGGTTCCCACAGACTGGGCGGATGGTTGTCCTCTTGTCCGGTAAGGTCAAGTTTCCAAACGTGCTGCCAGGCGTAGACGCTGAAACCAGCCCGGCGCAGGCTTTCAAAGACTGGACTGCGTTCTTCCACATCGGCCAGCAAGGTGAATGCCCCGCGCTGTCCTGCTTCCCGGGCCAGGCTTTCGAGCAGCCCTATCGGGCCGGGTGTTTCAAGTTCAATGGTGGGCATGATAAAAGAGAGCCTGGCGGCACGCTCACCACTGGTGTAGTGCATTTGACCGATCAACGCCGGATGGCCGCCGCCTTGACGTAAAACACAAGTGTAGCTGCTGTGTTCCAGGCGCAAGTGCTCGAGCATAGCCCACGGACCCACCGGGTTACCACGGGTCAAGGCCTGGGCACTATCCAGGCACTGCACCTGGTGGCGGTAACGGTACACCATAACGAGATCATGCCAGGCGAACGGGCGGGTTTCTATCGGATCATCTCCAAAAAATAACGGTGAAACCGGTCATCCCCGCTCAATTCGGGATGGAATGCAGTCGCCAGCCAGTGTCCCTGGCGGGCGGCAACGATCTGCCCACCCGGCAGTTTGGCCAGGATCTGGGTAGTGCCATTTGTGGCGACGATGCGGGGGGCGCGGATAAAAACAGCCGGAAACGGGCGGTTATCGGGGTCGATTTCGTTCAAGGCAGGCACTTCCAGGCTGGTTACAAAACTGTCCACCTGGCGTCCAAATGCGTTGCGCTCAACGGTGATATCCATCATCTCCAGCAGCGGCTGGTCGCGCTGGGCGTCTTTAGCCAGAAAGATCGCTCCGGCGCAGGTACCCCACACGGCATGTTGGCGGGCAAACGTGCGCAATGGTTCCATCAGGCCGAACGCGACCGCCAGTTTGCTGATCGTGGTTGATTCGCCGCCAGGAATGACCAGCCCATCCAGCCCATCTAACTCGCGGGGCAGGCGCACCTGAATAACTTGAGCGCCAAGGTTTTCCAGAATGGCTTGGTGCTCGATAAACGCACCTTGTAAGGCCAGTACACCAACTTTCATACAAAAATCGTTTCATTCACCTTCTGGGCCAGCCCTTACCAGCCGCGCCCGGCGATCAATTCGTTATCAGGTATTGCAGAAATCTGGCGACCGACCATCGGTTCGCCAAGATTACGGCTGATTTCAGCCAGGATGGATGGGTCGTTGTAATGGGTGGTGGCTTTAACGATGGCGGCTGCTCGCAGGGAAGGATCGCCGGATTTAAAGATGCCTGATCCAACGAAAACACCGTCGGCACCGAGCTGCATCATCATCGCCGCATCGGCCGGAGTAGCGATACCGCCGGCAACAAAAGTGACTACCGGAAGGCGGCCTAAGGCGCGGGTTTCCATAACGGGTTCGTAAGGTGCACCAATTTCTTTGGCGAAGGACATTACTTCTTCGTCCGGAAGGTTCTGCAAACGGCGAATATCGCCCAATACACTGCGCAGGTGGCGAATAGCCTCCACCACATCGCCGGTACCGGCCTCGCCCTTGGTGCGGATCATAGCAGCGCCTTCACCGATTCGCCGCAAAGCTTCGCCCAGGTTGCGCGCGCCGCACACGAACGGCACTTTGAACGGGTGTTTGAAGATGTGGTGCTCTTCGTCCGCTGGGGTAAGCACTTCGGATTCATCGATATAATCGACCCCGATGGCTTCCAAAATTTGGGCTTCAACAAAGTGTCCGATGCGTGCTTTCGCCATTACGGGTATCGTAACGGTGTCCATAATCTTGAGGATAAGTTCCGGGTCACTCATCCGCGCTACCCCGCCCTGGATGCGGATGTCGGCTGGAACGCGCTCTAACGCCATGACAGCCACAGCCCCGGCATCCTCCGCGATTCGCGCATGTTCCGGAGTGACCACGTCCATGATCACCCCCCCCTTAAGCATTTGAGCAAGGCCTTTTTTAACCTTGAATGTGCCTTTTTCCTGATCCATTCAACCTCCGCGAAAATCAAAGCGTCATTTTTTTAATCGATCGGTACAACCGCTCAACATAAAATTCTCTGACTGATCCTATTCTACCACGCCCATAAGGGCGCGTAAACGGATACATTGATCAGGAGCCGGGTGCGGCAAATCAGGCCGAACTCCTGGGTCCGCTTATCCTCACAGGCTGAACCGGATATTCAATACCTCGCCATCTTGGACGATGTATTCTTTGCCCTCCACCCGCAATTTGCCCTTAGTGCGGGCTTCATTCAACCCGCCCAGGGTGGTTAAATCTTCAAAGGTGACCACCTCAGCGCGGATAAACCCTTTTTGAAAATCGGTGTGCACTTCCCCGGCCGCTTCCGGCGCGGTTGCACCAAGCTTGATGGTCCAGGCGCGCACTTCATCTGGGCCGACGGTAAAGAAGGATTGCAGACCAAGCAGATCGTAGGACAGCCCAATCATCCGGTTCAGGCTGGCTTCGGTGATCCCATATTCTTGCATGAAAACGGACGCGTCCTCCGGTGGGAGCTGGGCGATGTCCATTTCCAGTTTGGCTTGCAGCGTGACCACCCGGCTGTGCCGGTGCGGATATTCCAATACAGGCGGGTCTTGCCCTTCGGCTAAATTGAGCACAACCAGCACCGGTTTACGGCTCAGAAAACCAAACCCGGAAAGAAGTTTTTCTTCTTCGGTCGAAAGTGCGACATCCCGGAGCGGTTTTTCGGAGGTAAGTTCTTGCTGCAGACGTTCGAAGAGGGCCATATCGCGCTCGATGATCGCCCGGTCGCGCCCTCCGCCCTTCTTGCGTTCATCTGCCAACCGTTCCAGTTTGCGTTCTACTGAAATCAAGTCGTTTATGATAAATTCGGTGTCCATTATTACCACATCGCGGACGGGATCGATGCTGCCCTGCGGGTGAGGGACGTTGTTATCCTCAAAGCAGCGCACAGTCAATATCAATCCGTCCATTTGGGTGAGGTGGTTAAGCAAAATACCCGAAATACCGCTCTTACCTGCCGAACCATCCAGCCCGGCGATATCGGCATAGGTGATCTTGGCATAGGTGGTCTTCTTGGGGGTAAACATCTTCGCAAGCACGTCCACCCGCGTGTCGGGCACATCCACTACAGCGGTATGCACTTCGATCTTTCCGGTCGCAATTCCGGTTGGCTGGCGGCCGCGGGTGACTGCATTGAAGAGGGTGGTTTTGCCGGATTGCGGCAGACCGATAATTCCAAGGCGCATATAAAATTTTTCTAACCTTGACCCTTCTGCAGAATTTCGATATACTCTTAATAAGTTTTAGGCCGGAGTGGCGGAATAGGCAGACGCGCACGACTCAAAATCGTGTTCCGTAAGGAGTGTGGGTTCGATTCCCACCTTCGGCACCAAGGGATTATAACACGCCCCGCCTGGTATAGGCGGGGCGCTGTTTTCATTATTTTCGCTCCACTCTTGCCCTGATGCCCCCGGCCGGAGTCCACTCCACCCGCCAGAGGATAACGCTTTCATCCAACCAACCCGGCCCCAACAGGGCCCGCTTACCCGCCAAATCTTCACTTACCCCAACCCGGCGCCCGCTCAGGGTCCGGATTACTCCGTCTTGCCCAATCACATACCCGGCGGTTCCTTCCACCGCCAGCGACTCGACAATTAATTCCCGCTCCCGATTCACCCGCCCCACCAGTCGCACCCCGTTGGTATCCCCACTCTTGAAGATCTCCTCGAACACTTCCAGCACCGTTTGTGATCCTTCCAAAAAGCGGAGCGTATTCCCGCTTACCGGCGCGCTTAGCCGCACTCCGCTCAAAAATTGACCGCCCCAGCTTGCCCCGCTCATTACGCTAATTCTGGTCGCCCGCTCCGAAAGTGCCACCGTGTAAAAGTTGAGATCCGCCAACCCTGCCAGTACATCCACCCAGGCCGTACCATTCCAGGTCATGTGCTTTCCATCGGTATAGCTGTTGGTCGCCTCCATAAACGCATTGTAGTGATTGCTGGCGTTTACCGCCCCGCTCCGGCTCAACCGAATCCAATAGGTTGTACTGGCTTGAACGGTCACCGGGGATGAAAATACAAAACGCACATTCCAGCGCCCGCCACTGATCGCGCTGGCCGCCACGCTCACGCTGGCCAGAACCGTTCCGGGAACTCCGGCGCTGTCTGCGCACAGATCCATCACCACGTTGTCGGTATTGACCCCGATTTGTTTGAGGTCAACAACCACTTCTCGCAGAAGCGTTGGCCCATAACTCAGTCTAAAGCTTTGGGCTATTTGGGCGTTGCTTGTACTCGATTGCCCCATCCGGGCGATGGTTTGCGCCGGCTTGGTAAACCCTTCGAAACCGGTATTAACTTCCGGATAAATCCACCCCAAGGTCGAGTACCACCCCCGGCAGATCATTCGCACTTGCACCTTGTCCTGGCTTTTCACCTCACCACCGCTTGTAGTATAAAGGCCTGGGGAGGGCTGCGGCGGGTAGGTATCCACAGGGCCGGCTTCCACTTCTGCATACGGCTCCCCAACCTTGTTAAGCCAACTGGTGCGCGCTGCCAGTGCCTGGGCTTCCTCGATCGATGGCAAAAAATACACCCGCTCTTTTCGACCGTATTGTGCCACGCTGCGCGGATTCTCCGCCCACGGCGTTAAAGTCTTTTCTCCAACCCACTCTACTTGTGGCTGCCGGCGCCAGTACATCACCCTTACCCTATTCGCCATCCTGTCCAAATCATAGATGCTTGCCACCCCACCGCTCTGCACCTCCACTCGCCCAACATACCCCCACCAACTCACTTCCCCGCCCGGGTCAACAATCTCTACCGGCCGGCGCAAATAATCCAATGCCCATTGTGGAAATTTGAGCCCCGCTGCCAGGTAAGCCGCTTCACCGCGCAGCTCTGCTGTTTCCGGACCGCCTTCCGCCGCCCAAGTCAGCCGCTCCACCCTCAACTCAAAGCCTGGCTGCACCGAAGGGCTGAAATCCCGTTGATAAAAAATTGGTCTTAGTTGTTCGTCCATTCGATTTAAGCCGTCCTATACCTGGCCTTCGTGTACACCAGCACCTTCAACGTCTCATCCACCGGCATCCCCGCTGCGGTCTCCCATAAAAAATAAATTCTGGCATTTTTACCAGGCTGTAAATGAATCATCCGCCCTACCAGGGCATGACTCACCGCCTGGCTGCCCCCGCCAACCACCAGCTCGCTGTACACCTGCCCCCGGTCCCCGTTCACCATCAGTGCATACCCCTCATTGGTCCCGCCGATCGCCTGCAAGTGGGCCCACTCTTCCACCGGCATTAATTGGGTAAAATCCACATCCAACCTCTTTGTCCCCACAGTCACGCACTCCGCCCACAACTCGAGCGTTAAAGTCTCGTATGGACCTCCCCCTAGCACCAGTACCGGCAGGTTAACCGCCGGTGTGACGATCATCCGCCGGTTGGTACTCACCCTCACCTGGCCGCTTTGTTCTAATCCGCCTGCCGCCCCGTCCCGCCGTGCCACTCTCCAACGCAGGTAGATCCCCGCCGTGGTTGCCAGGTTGTGCAGCCGAACGACCGGCCGGTAAGCTTTACCCATCAGGTAACCTAACCGGCTCGGTATCAAGTCCCACTTCCACAACTGAATTTCACTGGTCGCAGTCCAATCCATTCGGCGGAAACTCCCCCCGCTTGCCCCACCATCGGCCTGGATGGAGTTAGCCGTACAACCCGTCCCCGCCGTTCCGCTTTCACCTTCCAGCACATTGTTCAAGCTGCTGGTCGCGTCCCACAAGTCTGCCCCGCCAGCTATAAGGATATCTTGCACCCGTCTTGCCGGGGTGGCTGACACTTCCACCCGCACCGTCGCCGGGCTGCCGGCACTGCCAGGCAGTTCGCTTGCCTTGATGTCAACAAAGTTTTCATGACCTATCGTTCCGTCTTTGTGGTTATATACGGTCAATCCGCTCCACAGGTCCACACCGTTTTGATTCTGCAATTTCAGCGTCCGCTGGCTGTCCTGCCACCAATCTTCACGCACCAGGTGCAGTTTAAGCCCCTGGTACAGCCAACTCCTGGCTTCTGTGTGATGTCCCAACAATTCAATCCAGCCGTCCACCACGGGCGAGCTCAAGGCGGTCACCCCTGCGCTGAGCTGCAATTGCAGCCACACTTTCCGCCGCCCTTCGCGGGCCAAACTTAGTTGTTCATCCAATGTGCGCTGCCAAAGTTGAATCCCGTCGCCCTTCAGCCCCACCGTCACGATCTCTTCCACCCTGCCGTTGGCCAGCAGCGGCGGATCCGGATCCCGAACCGCGCCTTCTACCGGCAAAACAACACTCGGCCCGTGTAAAGCAATCCCGCCGGTCCCATCGGTCCACAATGTCAAGGCGTACATCCTGCCTCCTTAGTCCAGTTCCCAGCCGGGCACAACCCCGGTCGGGTAGGGCGAGTCAACCGACTCTTGCAGTTTCTTTTGGCGCATTTTGATCAGGTCTTGAAGCCCTTTTTCAAATTGCTCCAGATTGGCTCTGCCGGCCCCCAGCAAAGCCCCAGCCAGGTCTTGATTAAAGTTAAAGGCGTGTGCCCGTTCTGCCGCCCGTCCCAATAGGGCGTACCCTAAAGCTCCGCGCACCAACAACGCGAAGTAATAACTCGAAAAATTGGTCGGGTTGGCTTCGCCGTGCAGCCCATTCAGAACCAACGCTTCGCCGGCATGCATCCTGAAATCGGCGTATGCATTACTTAACCCTTCGGTTAATTGTTCTGTCGTCCACAACAATAAATGGCCCTCATCCCCCAACACTTTACGCATTCGGGTGATTAAACTATTGGCATCGCTCATGTTTCCTCGCTTCGCTCCGCTTACTGCCCTCGTCGTATCTCGTTCCCGCTCCGCTTCGCCGGTTTTCCGTGCCGCCCAAAAGACGGGCAGCACACGGCTTACGACGGGCTACCTTGCCGGCTCTCCCGGCGCACAGATCGCGCCGACTTCGCCGGCTGCGGTCAGGCTGCAAATAGCAAAAAACGCTAATAGCAGCCAACGCCCGCCGCCGCCTAAAACCGGCACACTCCGCTGCCTCGCTCCGCTAACACTCCGCTCCGGGCACATCAAACCCTCTTCCCGGAATCCTCAATCGCTACGCCTGTCGAGTACACCGCCAACGCCGCAACCAATGCCTGCACCGCCTGCCAATCGCTGAGTTCTCCACCGCTCCAGCCCGCACCGATCGCCACTCCCGCAGCCACCAACACCCAAAACTTCCGGCTGCGCAAGATCATTTTTATTTGTTCCCATACGGTCCGTTCCATCGCTCTATGTCCTTTCTCGAAAAGGTAAACCGAAATCCACCCCCATCCTCAAGACCCATGCAGCTCCGGATGTGCCTCCCATAGCACGCGGACTTTTTCTTCAACGCTCACCGGTCCCACCTCCCCCTTTTCCGGCTTCATCCCGCACCAGGCTCGCAGATCGTCCAGCGTGCCGTTGAACATACTCAAATTGATCGGGCTGCCGCCCGTTCCCGGCAGTACAAACCGGTCGCCGCTGAATTGCCACATCTTCCAGCTTTTGCATCCATCCGGCAGGTTGGGCCCCGCTATCCTGGGCATATGCCTGGTCAATAGATCGGTCCAAGTTAGTGTTGCTCTCCCACGCGGGTAAGGGTAATGGGCCAGCCACAAATCCCAACCTGCCATCCATTTCAACATGGGTTGGGCGTATTGATGGACAAAGGTTGCCCGCGTATAAATCAACACCTTCTTGCCGGTCACTTTAGCCATACCTTCAGCCAATACTCGCGCATTTTCGCTAATCCGTTCCGGACGAACGATCTGTTGGATGTTTCTGTCCAGCCACTCTTGCCAACTGATCCAATACTGTTCCACATCGGCTGCCGCAAAATCGATCCCTAACCCTTCCACAGATTCAGCAAAATTTTCTAACTGGGAGCTTTCGGACAGGTTCGGATCGCACCAATGGTAGCCGCCGGTCACCATCCCCGCCGCCTGTGCTCCCTCCAGGTGCGCTCGTGCCAGCCTGTCCCGCCCGTGGGTGCCCTGGCTTACCTTTGCAATCGCAAAAACCACCCCGCCATTCCTGAGTTCCTTCCAGTCGATCCTGGTATTCCACCGGCTTACATCCACCCCAAGAGTTATGTCCATGTTTAGTCCCTTTGCCGTTGCTCAACCTGCAACACGATTAAGCTAATCTAAAAGGTTTTTGTTCTGTGGGGGTAGCCCTGGGGAGACTACCCCCCTTCGACCACTAATTAAAAATCTCTGTGTTCTCTGTGTCTCTGTGGTGAACTACCTACCCAACCACATTATTCTTATGCAGCGGCCGGTAATCTGCCACAAACACGCTGCACCAGTGCCGTACTTTCATCCGGATTTCATCATTCGTGAACAGGGCTCCGTTTGTCTCGCTGTCCGAAACAAAAATCTCCGGAAGCAAGCCGAATCGTTCCCCAACGATGATCCCGGGGGCTAGTTTCGGGTCCGCCACTGCCGCCCAGTCGGTAACATCAGTCCACTCCGGCACGGTTATCACATCCCCATACTCACCCTTCTGCAAGTTGTCGGAGAAAATACTTGCTTCGCGCTCAAAGGTCGGGTAAAGAATCCGCATACCCGTCAAGCGCAGCGCGCGCGGTACCAGCATGTATTTCGCGTCCAGGGCCAGCTTCGGAGCAACACCCGCCGCCCCTACCACCATATCCTGGTTAAAAACCGCGGCGCTGGCTGCTTCCCAGCCTGCCGATGATAAGGCGGTTGTGAGCAGGTTCTTATGATTGGCAACCTGAAACACGTTAAAAGTATCCGCCATCACCGGCCCTACCCCGGCGTTCGCCGTGAAAACGCTCGAAACCAGGGTTGAGATGCGCCGTAATGACGCGCTTGCCAGCTTAAGGGGATACTGGCGCAGTTTGTGCGTCTCGTCCCGCTCGAACATTTCCAGGGTAAGGCCAACGTACCCGCCGTACTTGCCCCACGTCCCCACTTCGGCACTGTCTCTCACCGGCAGTTCAGTGTAGGCCCCGCCTTCGGCCACAACCGGCAGTACCGTAACTTCACCCACCAGCACCCCGGTGATGTCGTGCAGGCTGGTAAAGTGTTCCACCGCCACAATCGGTTCCCACCAGCGGTAACCGCTGCGCCCCAGCTCCTGCCATCTCATCACCACCAATTTATTCATCGCGTTTTTCAGCAGTCCCGGCAGGTTGGCGGTTGTGGCCAACTGCGCCCGCTCTGGTTTGTACCCGCCAAAGAACTCATAGTCGCCGGTCATCATCGTGTACAGCTCGCGAATACCCGAAAGCTTGGCCGGTTTCAGTTCCCCAAGCTCTTTCGGGCGCTCCGCGCCCAGCAGGTCGAACACCGCAGCCGTAAGGTTATCCTCGCTCGAATACATCCCGTGAATCCGCCCCGGACCTTGAACCACCATCCCGCCGGTCAGCTCGCTCACCAGCTTGCGCCCATCCTCAATAGCCTGGCTTAATTCGGCCGGCTCGAACACCCTGCCGGCGAACTGCCCGCGCACCCGCTCGGTTACTGCGGTCGGCAGCTTCGAAGCCGTCAGGCCTTGCTCCAGCAAGTAGCTGCACATCTCCACCCGCAGCGCTTTAGCTTTTTCGGCTTCTTCCGCCAAGGCTTGCTGCTGGCTGTGCGCATCCAAGATTTCCCGAATCGCACTCCGTTCTTTCTCTAGTTCGTGTATGGGTTTCTTGCTTTCCTCGTCCATTTCAATCCCTCCAATTGGTTTTTTAACTCCAGGCTCCGCCTGGCCTAAATGCCGGTTTTGCGAGTTCAGCGCCCGTAAAAACGCCCCACCCCGCGCCGGTTTCATCACCACATCAACCGACAGCACCCGCAGTATCTTTTCTACCTGCTTGCCGATGGCTGTGAACAACACATCCGCGCTAAAGCCTACGTCCGGTTTTGGTCCGTCCGCCAGCATATCTTGCCCCAGCGCTTCCAGCACCGGCGCACTCGGTCCAAACGGCTTCAGTTTCAGCTTCACCCCTTGCCGGCTTTCGTCCCATTCCGGCGAGTGGACAATACCCGCCAGGTCGCGCACCGTATGCCCCCACAGGTCATGGTCAACAAAGCACTCACGCCCATCCCACAATTGCACCGATTCGCGCAGCACCCCAGCCCCAAATTCCCAACCGTTGCCGCTCCCCGCCGTGATCGCCAGGATCTCAAAGCCCTGGGGTAACTGCGCTCGCCCAAGTAAAGACAGGCTGGTGTGTTGTTGTTCGTATGATCCGGTATCGTCTTTTATCTCGTTCATCTCATTCCTCTGTCAGCTAATCGCCTTTCCCCTCCGGAAAAACATCTTTGCGCGCGGCGGCTGGCCCTGGCGTGCCGTCCGCTTTACCACGAGCCAGCAGGGCCTCGATTTCGGTCCTTTCCCCGATGAAGCGGTAAACCAGGCGCACCAGTTCCGCGTCGTCGATCAACCCGCGGTCGCGCAATTGGGCCATGGTTGCCATGATATGGCTGCCTGCCAACCCCAGGGCGGCGTTATCGCGCGCCGAAAGGTCGCCACCCTGCACCTCCACCCACGCCTGTGGATCGACCCGCCCAGGCCCCGGCCGGCGTCTTTCAACCAGTCCGCGCCGGTTGAGGACTGCCTGCAGCACATCCCGCAGCAGCCACAAGAAGTAAGCCTGGCGCTGCTCGAAGCGCCGGTAAGTTGGCCCGCCGGCTGCTTCGGCGGTGGCGCGGGTGGCCGATTCGGGTTCGGCCAAAAAATGGAGCGGCACACCAGCCCCGGCCGCGATCATCTTCTTCAGCGCCAGACCGTCTGTGTTGGCTTCGTTCGATTCGAGTTTGGGACCAATGACTTCCCAGCTTTCGTTCTCGTCGGTGACCAGGATCGATCCGGGCGAGGGCGGGCTGGCGTTCAGGCGCTGCTGGCGGGCGAGGCGCTCGGTTTCGCTGATAAAACGCGCTTTGACCTGGTATAGAAAAGCCGTACGAAAACGGTTAAGACGCGCCCGGTCCTCCAACCAGTTGCTGTAACGGCTCAACCAGCGCAGCAGCGGGGCCAGGTCCGATTCACCCCACACCGCGCCAGCCGGGCGGTTGATGGCATAATGGAGCATGACCGGCGGAAAACTGCCGTCTTCTCCCTGCCAATCGGTATCCGGGTTGTACGCCGCCCAGGGCTGCGGATGGGGTGATTCCAGACTTGCGCGCGGTAAAAATTCGATGGCTTGTTCAATATCGTTACTGCGGCAGCGAATTTCGGCAATTTGGCTGGCCGGTATGGCCCGCGCGTAGCTCATCCCGCTGGTATCGGTGGTTAACAGGATGAACAGGTTGCCGCTGCGGGTCAGCTCGTCGCACCACTCGCCGGCGCGCACGGGCATCCGGTTGAGGCGTTGATTCCAAAAGGCGTTTACAAAGCGGGTTGTGGCCGGGTGTTTGCAGTGAAGGGTTATGCCCCCGCCTACCGCGTACTGCGAGGTCAATTCGACCAGCCGGTGGGCCAGCGGATTGACCCGCCAGGCTTCGAGGGCCTGTTCTAAAACCTCCTGTCGGTCGCCTTGTGGGCGGTCGAATGGGCTGCCCGCCCGCGCGCCTACCAAAAAAGTGTTCTCCGTCTCGGCTGCCAGCC
>Ga0207950_100093_pt1 | contig 37089 bp, 26 predicted proteins | sample Subbio11_8B_AprC_FD_184814 | JGI IMG/M metagenome (GOLD analysis project Ga0207950, IMG submission 184814) | Serpentinite rock and fluid subsurface biosphere microbial communities from McLaughlin Reserve, California, USA - CR11_8B_AprC (SPAdes) | ecosystem: Environmental > Terrestrial > Deep... | reverse complement strand
TTTGGTGCGCCGATCCGGCTGCGCCTGTTCCATGGCCGCGGCGGCACCGTCGGGCGCGGCGGCGGCCCGAGCTACCAAGCCATTCTGGCGCAACCCCCGGGCACCGTGCGCGGCCAGATCCGCCTGACCGAGCAAGGCGAGGTGATCGGCTCCAAATACGCCAACCCCGACATCGGCCGGCGCAACCTCGAAACGCTGGTGGCCGCCACCCTCGAAGCCACCTTGCTGCCCGCCGAGCAGCCGGTGCCCGAGCGCTTTTTGCGCGCCGCCCAGCGCCTGTCTGACGCCAGCATGGCGGCCTACCGCGAACTGGTCTATGAGACACCGGGTTTTGCCGATTATTTTTTCAACGCCACCCCGATCCGCGAAATCGCCGAACTGCACATCGGCTCGCGCCCGGCCTCGCGCAAAGCCAACCAGCGCATCGAAGACCTGCGCGCCATTCCCTGGAGCTTCAGCTGGGGCCAGTGCCGCCTGATGCTGCCGGGCTGGTACGGCTTGGGCAGCGCCATCGAGGCGCTGTGCGCCGAACTGGGCCAAGCGCAGGCCGAGCGTTTGCTGCGCCAGATGCACCAGCGCTGGCCGTTTTTCAGCACCCTGCTCTCCAACATCGACATGGTGCTGGCCAAGGCCGACCTCGCCCTGGCGCGCCGTTACGCCGAGCTGCTGCCCGAGGCCGCGCTGCGCCAGCGCATCGTCGAGCGCATCGAGGCCGAATGGCAGCGCACCCAAGCGGCGCTCGCGCTCATCACCGGCCACAGCGAGCGCCTGGCCGACAACCCGGCGCTGGCGCGCTCGATCGAGCAGCGCTTCCCCTACATCGACCCGCTGCACCACCTGCAAGTCGAGCTGATCGCGCGCCACCGCAGCGGCAACACGGCGGAAAAGGTCAAGCGCGGCATCCACTTGACCATCAACGGCATCGCCGCCGGGCTGCGCAATACGGGTTGAACCCCAGACGCGCCCCATATCCTGCCCCACCTTGCAGAATCGCACCATGGACACGCCCAGCACAACCTCCACGCCCGCCGACCCCCACAGCCACACGCTGGTGCTGCACCACCTCGAGCAGTCGCGCTCGCAGCGCGTGCTCTGGCTGCTGGAAGAGATGGGGCTGCCCTACGAGCTCAAAACCTACGCCCGCCAGCGCGGCAACCGGCTGGCGCCGCCCGAGCTCAAAGCGGTGCATCCGCTGGGCAAGTCGCCGGTGCTGGTGCACGGCAGCGAAGTCGTGGCCGAATCGGCCGCCATTCTGGAATACTTGGCCGAGACCTTTGCCGACCGCGCCCAAGGCGATCTTTCGCAGCTCGTGCCCGCCCCCGGCACACCCGAACACCGGCGCTGCCGCTTCTGGCTGCACTACGCCGAAGGCTCGCTGATGCCGTGGCTGCTGATGAAGCTGGTGTTCCAGATGCTGCCGCGCCAGCCCATGCCGTTTTTCGTGCGCCCGCTGGTGCAGCCGATCGTGCACTACATCTGCCAGCAGGTGCAGTTCAAGCTCATCGACCCCAACCTGCAACGCGCCCTGCCCTTCATCGAGCAAGAACTGGCGCAGCGCCCCTGGTTCGCCGGCGAGCACCTGAGCCTGGCCGACTTCCAGATGAGCTACCCCATCGAAGCCGCGCTCACCCGCTTGGCCGGCAGCCCCAACAGCGCCAGCAAAAAATGGCCGCACCTACACGCTTGGCTGGAGCGCGTGCACGCGCGCGCCGCCTACCAGCGCGCACTCGCCAAGGGCGGGCCGGTGATGTGGTGAGGGCTTGAGCGCTGCCTTGGCTTGGCATTGGTCAATTCAAGCAAGCTGGGCTATGCGCCAAACGGTGGACGCAAGATGGGCGAGTTGTTTTTGTCGAGCGGCCAAGCGCTCAGGCTGCCAGTCGGTGTTTTCTTCTGCCAGTTTTTTGGTCAAATACAGGCTGCTTTGCTGCAACACCGGGCGTTTTTCGGCGTAGGGCTTGTTGCTGAGTTCCTTATTTTTTCCAGACTCCAGCATCGCCATGTTTGCAAGCCGATAAACAAAGGTCTCCAGATCGCGATCGTTGAATGCATCCCAACCGGCCTCCGGTGATTGCGGCAGCACGTGTTCGATGGTGTAACTGGAGGAATCGGCGTCAAAGTCGATGCCTCCAGCCTGTTTTTCCAGCTTGCACAGGATATAGCGCACGATTTTTGCGTTTCGGCTCTGGGTTGTTTTGATGACCTTTTCAGCGAAATCCGCCTTGAATGCTTCGTCACTTGGATAAACTTGTCGCAAGGTGGCCAATACCTGAGCAAAGTTGTAGGCCTGGTCGCTGGACAACTGCATGGCAGCCGTGTGATACACCCTTTCTTGCTCGCCGGTATGCTGTGCACCAATCACGTTGTAACGGAAGGCGATGATGACCGTTGCGCGCAATAGACTGCCAAAATCAGCATCGGCCAAACTGCGTTTGGCGGCCATCAGCATCGGATAGGGTTGTCGCACCGAGAACATCCGCAACTCTTGCGCGCTTTGCTTCCACGCCGGGGGCCATTGAGCACCCTCAGGCTGAGTGAGTGCCAAATAGGTGTCAATATCTTCATCCATTTCGCGCAAGAGGGCAAACACCGCATCGCGGGCCTGTATGCGGTTGCGGACTACCTTGAACAACTCTGTTTGCCGCGCGAAGTTGTGGCGACTATTCCAGTGCATCCGCAAGAAATCCGGAAAACTTTCACTCCCCAGGCGATCCACGATCACTTCCCAGCGTCGCTCCAATTCGTCCATTTCGCGCAAGGCCTCCTGACCGCGCGCCAATACAGAAAATAAGTAATTTTTCAGCAGATCGGTAGCCGATAGGCGCACACCTCGGGCATTGAGGGTTTCAAATACTTTGTAGGCATTGAGTTGATCGGCAACCGTGATGACGGTAAAGAACAGCTTGTCGCTGATGGTTTCAACAAACTGCGCCAGTGCCATGCCGGGATCAGCGGCCCCCTTGATTTGCTCACGCAAACGACGCTCGAACCATTCGAAACCCTTGCGCATGGCATGCGTAGAGGCAGGGAAGCCGCGTTGGGGCAAATGGTCAGCCAGTGCCACGAGATAGTCGCGGTAATAGCTGTCGTTGTTGCGATTCAACGATAGCTTATTGCGCGTGGTCAGCGTCACTGGGTCGAGGTAGCCTATATAGGTGGCGCGCAGTTGATCTAGGCGCCTGCGGTTTTCTTCAGCCACCCTGCCTTCTGCAGCCGGTTTGCTGAGCAAGCGCATCGCCGCCAGAACGATCAGGCTGATGGTTGTCAAGCGCTGCTGGCCATCGATGACTTCATACACGCGATTGTCTGCTGTTTGCAGCACCAGATACCCCATGTAATGAGCGAGCTCACCATCGGCTGGTAGGGTGCTTTGAATATCGGCCCAAAGGTCTTCCCATTCTTCCTCGGCCCAAGAATAATCACGCTGGAAGCGCGGAATGCAATAGGTCAGTCCATTGCCCAGCAATTGCCTGTAGGTGCGATTTTCAGTATTGAAGTTGGTGGAAGCCATTGCACCCCTGTCTTGGATGGTTCAACAAACGGCGACTGCACCTGCAGCAACGATATGCCGCCGTGCGTCAGCGTCGGGTAGCCGCTGCGCAGCCATCTGCGTCGCGCCGGTGTTCGGCCAGCCCTGCCTTCGGCTGCTGTTTGCGCTCCAGCGCTTCGCTGTCTGCGCCGACCCAACTCCGCCGCCCGACGATCCGCATCATTCTCCCACACCAGCCGCGCCCGCAAGCACTACTGCGCCGCCGCGCGCAGCGTCTGCACCACCGGTGTGCGCAGCACGGCGCGCAGCCCGGCCCAGCCGGCGGCCAGCGCCAGCGCGGCCCCGGCCAGTGCGCCGGCTGCGGGGGCCCACAGCGCCGGCGTCCAGTCAAAGCCAAACACCCAGCGCGCCAGCGCCCAGTTGATGACCAGCGCCGCCAGCGCCGCCAGCAGGCCGGCCAGCAGGCCGATGCCGGCCAATTCGGCGCGCTGCACGCGCCGCAGCAGGGCGGTTTGGGCGCCCAAGGCGCGCAAAATGGCGTACTCGCGTTCGCGCTCGGCGCGCGTGGCGCCGATGGCGGCAAACAGCACCACCAGCCCGGCGGCGAGCGCAAAGGCAAACAAAAACTCCACCGCGCGGCTGACTTGCGCGAGCACCTGCTGCAGTTGCGCCAGCGTGGCGCTCAGGTCAATCAGCGTGATGTTCGGGTATTCGCGCACCAGCGCGGCATCGAAACCGGCTGCAGCCGGGGCGCGAAAGGCGCTCAGGTAGGTCACGGGCACCTCGGGCAGTTGGGACACCGGGAACAGCACAAAAAAGTTGGCGCGCATCGACGACCAATCGACTTCGCGCAAGCTGCTGATGCGCGCCTGCACCGGCACGCCAGCGATCTCGAACGTGAGCCGGTCGCCCAGTTGCAGCCCCAGATCTTCGGCTAGGCCATCTTCCACGCTAATCGCGCCCGGCTCCTCGGGCTGCCAGCGCCCGGCGACGATGGCGTTGTGGCTGGGCGGCTGCGCGCTGTGCGAGAGGTTGAACTCGCGCTCGGCCAAGCGGCGGCCGCGGTCGGTGGGCAGCGCCGCTAGGTCTATGGGCTGGTCGTTGATGGCCACCAGTCGGCCGCGAAACATCGGGTACCAGTCGAAACGCTCGATGCCCTGCGCGCGCAAGCTGCCCTGAAAGGCCTCGGCTTGGTCGGGCTGGATGTTGATGGCAAAGCGGTTCGGGGCATCGGGCGGTGTGGCTTGCTGCCAGCTGCTGATGAGGTCGGTGCGCAACAGCACCAGCAGCAGCAATGCCATCAGCCCGATGGCCAAGGCGCTGATTTGCAGCACCGCATACGCTGGCCGGGCCGCGATCTGGCGCGTGGCCAGGCGCAGCCAAGTCGGGGCCGTGGCTTCGTTGACCCAGCGCCGCAGAAGGCGCACCGCACCGAAGCTGGCCGCAGCAAACAGCGCCGCCGCCAGCGCCACGCCACCGAGCGCGATCAGGCCCAGCCTTAGGTCTGGGCTCACGGCCAGCAGCAAGGCGGCAAAGCCCAGCCCGCCCAAGAGCAACACACCCAGCGAGGCCGGTTTGATGCCGCCCACTTCGCGCCGAATCACGCGCAGCGGCGGCACCTGCGCCAGCTGCAGCACCGGCGGCAGCCCAAAGGCGAGCATCAGCGTCAGGCCCACCCCTAGGCCAAACAACGCCGGCCAAGCGCTGGGTGGCGGCAGCTCGGCGCGCAGCAGCTCGGCCAGGAGGATTACAAAACCGTGGTGCAACAGATAGCCCAGCAGCACCCCGATCAGCCCCGCCAGCAACCCGACGAGCACGAACGAGAGCGCATAGGCGCGCGCCATGGTGGCCTGCGACAGACCGAGCACGCGCAGCATGGCGCAGCTGTCGAGGTGGCGCGTGGCATAGACCCGGGCCGCAATCGACACCGCCACCGCACACAGCAGCGCCGCCAGCAGCGCCACCAGCCCCAGGAACTGCTCGGCGCGCTCCAGCGTTTGTTGCAGCTCGGGCCGCCCGGCCTCGAACGATTCGAGCTGCGCCCCGCGCACGCCGCTGCGCTCGAGCTCGGCCTGCGCCCAGGCGCTGTATTGCTGCACGGCTGCGTCGGGCCCGGCCAGCACCAGCCGGTAGCTCACCCGGCTGGCCGGTTGCAGCAGCCCGGTGGCGGCCAAATCGCTGTGGTGCAGCAGCACCCGCGGCTGCAGGCTCATGAAGCCGCCGCCGCGGTCGGGCTCGAGCACGATCAGGCGCTCGATCGTCAGGCGGCTGTCGCCCAACCACAGCGCCTGCCCCACTTGCACCCCCAGCCCGGCCAGCAGGGCCGGATCGACCCAAACTGTGCCCGGACGCGGCACCTCGGTGGTGGCCTGCCCGGCATCGCCCGGCGCCAAGCCCACCAGCAGCTGGCCGCGCAGCGGGTAGTTGTCTTGCACCGCCTTGAGCGCCACCAGCCGGGCAGCGCCGCCTTGGGCGTCGTCGGCGCGCGCCATGGTGGGAAAGCCCAGGTGCTGCGTCAGCTCCAGCCCCAGCGCCTGCGCCTGCTGCACAAAGGCGGCGGGCAAGGGCTGGTCGCTGCGCACCACCGCGTCGCCGCCCAGCAGATGGCGCGCATCGCGCTGCAAACCCTGCTGCAGCCGGTCGGCAAAAAAGCCCACCGCCGTGAGCGCCGCCACCGCCAAGGCCACGGCCAGCAACAACAGGTGCAGCTCGCCGGCGCGGGCGTCGCGGCGCAGCGCGCGCCAGCCTATGGCCCAAAAGGAGGCGGGGCGGGTGGCGGGTGGCTGCGAGGGCTGGGGCAGTGGAGCGGGCAAAGGCCCAGAAGCAGGGGCAGGGGCTTGGGGATTCATATGCCCCCGAGCCTACCTCAAAGCCCATGTCCGAGGGCCGCAGAGCGGCTTTGTGTACAGCTAGGCTGGGCAGTTGCCGGGGTGGTGACCGAGTCGGTAGTTGGTATGCTCAGCATAGCTGTCGCATCCCCGATGATCCAGCAGCGCCGTTCCCGCTATGCCGTCCCTGTAGAATTTGTAACATTTCAAACTCAACAGAGTCAAAATGGCCGCAGAGATGACTACGCTGCTCGACCACGGCCAGCGCTTTGAACCGAGGGGGAGAGGAAACCTTCGGCTAAACACGGAAATCGCCGTTTCGGCGTTTCGGGATGCGGCGCGCGCATGGCGGACATGACGGACCAAGATGCCCATCACCTGAGCCGATTCCTTAGAATGGCCGTCGTCGCGGGCGTCGAAAGCGCAGTCCAAATCCACATCGACCGTGGCGACAACCTCAATGCACGCGACGACAAGGGCCAGACGCCCCTTATGCTCTCGGCGGCCCGCAACAAAGCCGCTATCTGCAAACTCCTTCTTGCTGCCGGCGCCGATGCCTTCTTGCTCGATCCCTCAGGACGGAATGCTCTGGGCATCGCGCAGGCTGCTGGATCCTGCGAAGCGGCCTCGGCCATCGAGGACGCTTGTCTGTCACTGGCTGCCTCGTGCAACGGTGATGTCTTTTGTGAGCCCTCGCATGTCGCGCTCGATCGACAAGGGGCTGACAGCGATCTGCCAACCATCCTCCTCGTAGATGCCGCCCCAGCGCACTCCACTGAGCAGCCCCCCGTCATCGCCGGACTTGGGACAACCGCCACATCCAGTATCGAATGTGCCTCAGACGAGGATTGCGACTCCTTCGACTTGACTGGATGGGAGGCCGAAGAATACCAACCGCCGCCCGTGGGCGATCCCACCCTCTCCGCGGCGGCGTTTGGAATCCAAAGTGCAATTTCCGAGCACCAGCCCATCGACACGTCCGCCGCTTGGGATAACTTTGAGGCGTTCCTGCCTGACCGGGCGACGCCGCTGCCGCGCGTCGACGATGCCGAGGCCCGCGAGCGGCTGCGCCTAGTTTTACTTCGCGCCATCCGCGAGGGCAGCGTCCCGTATGCGGCGGTTGAGGATTTGACGCGCGACGATGACGGCGAACCCAACGATGAGGCGGGGGCGCTTTTGGGCATGGTCATCAACGATCTGGGCGCCGAGACTGACGAGAGATTCGAGTATTCGGCTACCAACGAGAACTTTGAGGTGTTTGTCGCACCCGAAGAAAAGCCTGAGGAGGAAGACGCGGTCGCCGAAGCCCTGGCGTTCGTGGACGAACTGGCTGGCCGTCGCAATGAGCCCCTGCGTATCTACCAACGGGAGTTCCAGAGCGAAGCGCTTCTCACGGCCGAGGCCGAAGTCGCTCTGGGTCAAGCCATGGAGCGCGGCCTAGAGAAGGCGCTCGACGCGCTGGCCACATGGCCTTCTGGCATCGACGCAGTGCTGGACGCAGCCAAGAAGGTGGAGACGGGCGCGAAGCGGATGCGCTGGCTGTCGTCCGGCCCGCAGGGCAAGCTCCTAGACTTTGAACCAACGCCAGACGCCGAGTCTGATCTGCCGACCGAAGCCGTTGACGTTGAAGACGACGGCGAATCCCAATTTGGCCTCGACGCCAAGGAGTCCATCGACGAACTGGCGGAGTTCTACGCCAACGCGAAGGTATTGTCAGGTTTCGCCGTCGGTGCCATCCAAGACGATCCTGAATGGAGCGCTTGCCGAGGCGCCCTCGCCTCGCTGGGCCTGACTCGAGGCTTTCTCATGGAACTGGCCGACTCAGGGTTGGCCGGAGAGCTCGAGCCTGCGCTTGCGTTCGCCGAGGCGATAAATGCCTATCGATGTGCGCGCGACCAAATGACCGTCGCCAATTTGAAGCTCGTCTTCGCCATCGCGAAGAAATACCTTTTCAGCGGCCAACCCTTGGACGACCTTCTGCAGGAGGGGAACATTGGCCTCATCAAGGCAGTGGACCGCTACGACTGGCGCAGAGGCTTCAAGTTCTCAACCTATGCTACTTGGTGGATTCGCCAGCAGGTCGGGCGCCACGTCGCCGACAAGAGCAAGACCATCCGCCTGCCGGTCCACGCCTACGAGAAGACACAGCGCATCGCGCAGACTGCCCGCGTCTTCGAACTCAGGCATGGTCATGCCCCTACCATCGAAGAGATCGCCGCGCTGGTCGAAATCCCCATTCACAAGGTTGTAGCCCTCTCCCTCGCATCCTTGGAGCCGCTGCCGATCCATGAGATCGACGACGTTGACGACCTCATTGCAGCCGACACCAGGGAGCAATTCACGGCCCACGACCCGATGGACATCGTCGAGGACATGCAGCTGATTGGATCGGTGGACCGACTCTTGGGCACACTCAAGCCCATAGAAGAGAACATCGTACGCATGCGCTTTGGCATCGGCGTTCAGGATTCGATGACGCTCGAAGAGATCGGCGCACGGCTCGACGTGACGCGCGAGCGCATCCGGCAAATCGAGGCCAAGGCCCTGCGGCGGTTGAAGCAACCTGCTCGGCTCGACCGATTCTCGGTTGAACTCGGCCTGACTCCGAAGCCCCCTCATAGCGCCGACACGCGAGGCGATTTGGAAGATGAGGGCGATGGCGGAGCGCCAGCCGAGCAGGCGAAAGTCGCGACGAAACCCAAGCAGGCAGCGCAACTCGCCGTGCGGCCCGCTCGGACGAATGGCTCCGAGCCCGCGGCGCTCGACAAAATCCTTGACCACGCGCGAGCGGCTGGTGTCGCCGTCGAGGACTACCTCGAGGGTGACTCGCGTAGGATGTGGGTCTACATCACAGACTCGACCAACAACCGCTCCAGCAAGCTCGTCCGAAAGCTGATTGAACTGGGATTCGAATTCTGGCCAGGGAAAGGCTATTGGCGATGAAATCCAAAACAAGAAGCGCGCCGCCGCGCGCCATGGCGATGCTCGAATCCCTGCGGGGTCTCGGCTACTCGACCGGCGCGGCCTTAGCCGACATCATCGATAACAGCATCTCGGCAGGTGCCAGTGAAGTCCGGCTCGATTTCGCCTGGGACGGCGCCAGCAGCCGAATCACGATCCTCGACGATGGGCGCGGCATGGACGACGCCGAGCTCGAGAGCGCCATGCGCCTAGGCGACAAGAATCCTCTAGACGCCCGTTCAGCGCACGACCTCGGGCGCTTCGGCATGGGGCTGAAAACGGCATCCTTCTCCCAGTGCCGCAGGCTCACCGTCGCCACCATAAAAGGGGGTTTCATGAGCTGCCTGCGCTGGGACCTCGACAAGCTCGCTGCAGATCCCGATGGCGGCTGGCTTCTGTTCGAGGGGCCGGCCCAAGGGTCGATGCCCTTCATAGCGGACTTGAAGGGCAAGAGGGCCGGAACCGTAGTGCTTTGGGAAACGATGGACCGCATCGTCACATCCGGCTATACCGCCGACGATTACTTGGCTTTGACGATTGAGGTCGAAGCTCATTTGGCGATGGTGTTCCATCGCCTGCTGCAAGGGCCGAAAGTTCGGCTTAAATTGCTCTTGAATGGCCGATCTGTAGCGCCGTGGGACCCGTTCATGTCCGGGAACGCAGCCAAGCCGTGGACCTCGCCAGTGACCAAGCAAACCACAGACTACGGTTTAGTGGCCGTGCAGTGCCATGTCCTGCCCCACCGCGACAGGCTGACCGCCGCCGAGTTTGAAGTCAACGGCGGACCCGCCGGCTGGACGGCCCAACAGGGCTTCTACGTTTACCGAAACGAGCGGCTATTGGTCGCAGGCGGCTGGCTCGGCCTTGGCAGTTCCCGGGCATGGAATCGGGAAGAGGCCCACCGGCTTGCCCGCATCAGCCTAGACATCCCCAACACGGCCGACGCCGACTGGAAGATCGACGTTCGTAAATCGACGGCCCGCCCGCCTGTGTCGCTCCGTCCTTGGCTCACGCTGCTGGCCGAGAATACCCGTGATCGCGCGCGGCGCGTGTTTGCCTATCGCGGCACGCCCACACCCACGCAGGGCAACACCCCCATTGAGCAAGCCTGGCGCGTCGAGCGCGTGAAGGACGGAATGCGGTATCGGATCGAGGAGTCCCACCCATCCGTCGCTGCCGTCCTTGGCAACGTCGGAGACCTAGTGCCGTTGGTGAAGGCGATGCTGCGGGTCATCGAAGAGACCGTCCCCGTACAGCGCATCTGGCTCGACACCGCCGAGCAAAAGGAGACGCCGCGCACGGGCTTCGCGGGCGAGCCGCCCGAGGCCGTCGTCGCAGTCCTTAACCCCTTGTTCACCGACATGATTGGCCGCAGGGGCATGAGCGTCGAGGCGGCCAAACGCGCGCTGCTCTCAACTGAGCCGTTTCAGAACTATCAGGGGCTTATCGCCAGGCTTGCAAGCCAGGGCGAGCCCAAAAGCAAGAAACCATAGAACAAGGAGACCGAATGCCAGAATTCAGCACCGCGACGGCAACCGTCATCACCATCGCCCAAAGCCTGTTGATGATGGAGAAGGACAATGGGCCAATCACCGCTGCCCTCATCACGGAGAAAGTCCACTGCGCCACCGCAGCCGTGGCGCTAGGCAACGCGCAATCCATCGACACGGCAGCGGCCATCTCCGAATTGATTCGCAGGTTCAGCCTGTGGATCGGCCAAGACACCGCGCTGTCGGATACAACGGGCCACGAGGCTTGGCTGGGATCTGCCCGCAAGAAGGATTGGCGCTACTGGCCGCGCTACCAAGACATGCTCGAACGGAAGATGTCGTCCACCGCCGTCGAGGCTGTGAACGTGTCCACCGACCGTATCCTTGGTCTGATGGAAGACCCGGCGCGTGCCGGCGCATGGGACCGGCGCGGCTTGGTCGTGGGACACGTCCAGTCGGGCAAGACCGCCAACTATTCCGGCCTGATCTGCAAGGCGGCGGACTCGGGCTACAAGATCATCATCATCCTAGCAGGCCTCCACAACAACCTGCGCTCGCAAACGCAAATTCGCCTCGAAGAGGGCTTTCTCGGCTATGAGACCTCTGCTACCGGCGACATCGTCAAGCTCATTGGCGTGGGCGAGCATGGGCGCGACTTCGAAATCAAGCCCAACTGCGCGACCAACCGCACCAACACCGGTGACTTCAACACCAAGATCGCTAGGCACCTGGCCATCTCGCCTGAGCAGCGCCCATGGCTCTTCGTCGTCAAGAAGCACAAGATCGTGCTCGAGCGGCTGCTCAAATGGATCAGGGGCCATGTGGCCGATGCCACCGAGGCCGATACCGGCAAGCGGTTCGTGTCCAACCTGCCGCTGTTGCTCATCGACGACGAGGCCGACCACGCCTCAGTGGACACTGGCGAGCAGCACATCGGCGCCGACGGCAAGCCCGACGAGGACCACGAGCCGAAGGCCATCAACAGCAGGATTCGCAAAATCCTCAACACCTTCGCCAAGAAGGCCTATGTCGGCTACACGGCCACTCCGTTCGCCAACATCTTCATCCACCGCCAGAACGCCACGCCCGAGGAAGGCCCCGACCTGTTCCCACAGTCGTTCATCATCAACCTCGCGGCGCCGTCCAACTACGTCGGCCCGGCTCGCGTTTTTGGCCTGCAGACGCCCGAGGGGCGGACCGGCCTACCGCTGATCCGTGTCTTCAAGGATCACGCCAGCGAGGATGGGCTCTACGGTTGGATGCCACCAAAGCATCCGAAGGACCACGCGCCCGCCCACATGGGCCAAGACATTCTGCCGCCGTCCCTGCGCTCGGCCGTCCTCTCGTTTGTCCTCGCGTGCGCGGCCCGAGAGGCGCGCGGCCAAGGCGCCAAGCACTCATCCATGCTCGTGCATGTGACCCGATACACCCTTGTTCAAAAGGAAGTGCATCGTCAGGTTGAGGACTTCGTCAAAAAGATGAAGCTGCGCGTCACAAGGGAGATCGACCACCAGGCTTGTCTTGACGAACTGCACGAGCTGTGGAAGACGGACTTCGTCCCCACGACCGCCGCCATTGCCCACCAGCTCACCGAATCGGAGGAGCAACCAGTCGCCGTGCCTTGGGAGTCTGTTCTGGCCAAGCTTCCCGACGCGCTCTCGGACATCGAGGTGCGCATGGTCAACGGCAAAGCCAAGGACGCGCTCGACTTCGCGGAGGATGGCCCCAAGGGTCTCAAAGTCATCGCCATCGGCGGCGACAAGCTCGCGCGCGGCCTCACGCTCGAAGGCCTCTGCACCAGCTACTTCGTCCGCACGACCAAGATGTATGACACCCTGATGCAGATGGGCCGCTGGTTCGGCTACCGGCCCGGCTACATCGACCTGTGCCGCCTCTACACGACCGATGAGTTGGTCGAGTGGTTCGGGCACATTGCCGACGCCTCCGAGGAGCTGCGCGAAGAGTTCGACGCAATGGCTGAAAGCGGCGCGACGCCGCGCGACTATGGCCTGCGCGTGCAATCGCATCCGGTGCTACTTGTAACATCGCCGCTGAAGATGCGGACTGCGAAGAACCTGCAACTGTCGTTCAGCGGAGAGCTGCTCGAAACGGTGTCGATGCACAGCGATGACAAGATTCTTGAGCGGAACCTCGATGCCGCCAACAGGCTCATCGCCGCATGCGGCGCGCCGGATGAACCCAACCCCAAACGCATGCGCGGAGACGCGGAGCAGCAATGGGATGGATTTCTGTGGAATGGCGTGTCGGCCGACCACATCGCCGAATTTTTTGAGTCATTCATCACACACCCGAAGGCCCGCAAAGTCAACAGCGCCCTGCTTCGCGACTTCGTCCGCTCCATGGCGGCGACTGGCGAGCTGACCTCGTGGACCGTGGTGCTGCTCGGTGGCGGTTCGGGCACGGCCCACACCTTCGTTGGCGGGCTCACCATCGAGGCCATGACAAGGCGCACGGCCGACAAGGAAATCACGGATCGGTATGCCATTGGCAGGCTGCTGTCGCCTCGCGACGAAGCCATCGACCTCGACAACGCCGCATGGACCGCCGCGCTGGCAAAGACCCAGAAAACCTTTAATCCGGACGCCGGCCGGCAAAAGGATGGCGTTAAACCCAGCAAGCCCGAAGTCCCCAACGGCCCGTCCATTCGACAAATTCGCGGCAAGGGTTCTGAGCCTGACCGCATCGCCCCGGCGCCGCAACGCGGCCTCCTGCTGCTCTACCCTCTCGATCCGCAGCAATCGGGCAGCGCGGCCCTAGCCGGGCGGACCGACCCGGTCATGGCCTTCGGCGTCAGCTTTCCCTCTAGCGACTCCGGCGTGAAAGTCGAATACGCAGTAGATCACCTGCTTTGGACACAAGAATATGGCCCTGCCGATTAATGACATCGAGCTCGCGTGGAGCTCGCTGCGTGACAGCGCGGACACCTCGGGTTGGCGCAGCATCTCCATCGCGACTGTGGGATCGTGCTCATTGCGGGCCGGGCGCAGCTTCCCCGACAAGAGTGAGGCCCTGCTCGCGGGCTTCACCTCCTCCACCGTTCCGGCCGCCGAGAAGCTTCCTGAAGGCCAAGGCTTCACTGTGGCGCGCGTCGATCCCACAGGCGACGGGATGACTTGGCTCGCGCTCACGCGCAACCCCCATGGCAGCCTAGAGCTCTTTGCCGCGATGGCCGCCGACGTGGTTACCGCGATGGGCCACGAGTCCGGTGCCGACGAGCAACGGCTGCTGCGCATCTTTCTCGGCCGGATTCGGGCTTGGCAGGAGTTCATGCGCAAGGGCGCGCAAGCCCTGAGCCCCGAGGCCGAGATCGGCTTGATTGGTGAGCTTACGCTGCTGCAGGCCATCATCGACGCGGGCGTCGCGCAGGCCCTTGCCATCGAATCATGGGTGGGTCCGCTCGACGGCATCCAAGACTTCGAGCTCGGCACTGGCGCCTTGGAGGTCAAGGCCACGCTGTCGGCGACAGGATTCCCGACCAAGATCGGCTCGCTCGAGCAACTCGACGACTCCACGCGCCAGCCGTTGTTTGTGGCCGGAGCCCGGCTGCGGCAAACCGACAGTGGACGGAGCCTGCCCGAGTTCGTCGAAGCAATACGGCTGGCGATCAAGGGCGAGGCGGAAGCCGAGAGGCTGCTGTCCGAGCGCCTGCTCGCTGCGGGCTACTTCGACGCGCACGCCGACCGCTACCCGCGCCGGTTCGCGCTCGCTGGAATCCGAGTCTTCGAGGTCGGCGACGACTTCCCCCGCCTGACCTCAGGCACGGTGCCAACGGGCATCATGAGGGCCATGTATGAAATCGACCTCGACAAGACGACCGGCGACAACGTCAGCGCCGAGGAAGCGCTAAAGAAATTGGGAGCCATCTAAAAATGAATTTGCCTGAATTCCTGCGCGAGACGCAGGCTACCGTCCGCTCGCAAATGCGAGACGGCGCACTATACGGCGAGCTGGTGTTCTCCGGCATCGTGATGGACCACATGTCGGACATCGGCATGACTTTCGAGCCCGTCGAATGCTACTACGAGGGTAAGGTTGGCCATGCGAACCTGCGCCTGAGCGGCTATTCGCTGTCAGAGGAAAACGATCAGATCGACTTATTCGTGAGCCTCTACGCGAATGTTGATATTCCCACGCCAGTCCCGGACTCCGAGACCAAGACTGCCGTCGAGCAGTGCTTACGCTTTCTGTCGCTGTGCGCCGAGGGCAAGATGGCGCCCAAGCTCGACCCGTCGAGCGACGTGCGCTCGCTGGCCGAGACGCTGCAGGCGATCTATGACGACTTGGAGCAGATTCGCGTCTACGTCATCACCGACCGCGTCGCCAAGTCCAAGAGCTTCAAAACCCGAGACATCGGCGGCAAGGCCGTGCGCCTAGAAGTCATGGACATCGAGCGACTGCACCGACACTGGTCCGAGGGCAAGCCCCGCGACGAGCTCGTGGTTGATTTCGCCGAGGTCTCTGGCGCGCCCCTGCCCTGCGTCTTCGTACCTAGCGAAAACGACGACTACGACTACGCCCTGACGGCTATTCCGGCTGAGGCGCTCCGGCTGCTCTACGAGAAGTTCGGCTCGCGCCTGCTGGAGGCCAACGTCCGCTCCTTCCTGAGTGTTAAGGGCAAGGGGGTTAACGCCGGCATCCAAAACACGCTGCGCTCAGCGCCCGAGCGCTTCATGGCTTACAACAATGGCATCGTGATCGTGGCTGACGAGATGCGCCTAGGCAAGCTTGGTGACGGCTCCGCCGGCATCGCCTGGCTCAAAGGCTTGCAAATCGTCAATGGCGGGCAAACCACGGCCTCAATCTACTTCGCTAAGAAGAAGTATCCCGATACGGACCTCAGCCGCGTGCGCGTTCCCGCCAAGATCATTGTCATGCGCGCCCAGGACTCAGCCAAGGAAGAGGCACTCGTCTCGGACATTTCCCGCTTCGCCAACAGCCAGAACGCAGTGCGGCAATCGGACCTGTCGGCCAACAAGCCGTTCCACGTCGAAATCGAGAAGCTGTCCCGCTCGGTCTACTGCCCGGATGGCGTCTGCCAATGGTTCTACGAGCGCGCCTCTGGCAGCTACAACACGCTGCTCGCCCGCGAAGGTACTACCGTCGCCAAACACAAGGCCTTGAAGGATGCCATCCCCGCCGCGCGCCGCATCACCAAGACCGACCTAGCCAAATACATCACCGCCTGGGACAAGAAGCCCGACATCGTCAGCCTCGGCTCGCAGAAAAACTTCGACAAGTTCATGGCGGGCCTCACGCCCGCCGATGGGCAAGAGGCTCCGCTGCCCACCGTCGCCGACTTCAAGGCCATGATCTCCAAGGCCATGATTTACCGCAACACCCAGAAGCTCTTGCGGCCGATGTTCCAAGCCTTCCAAGCCAACATCACCGCCTACACAGTGTCGCTGGTGGCCGAGAAGCTCGGCGACCGAATCGACCTCGACAAAATTTGGTCAAAGCAGGCGATCTCGCCAGAGCTGCTCGCGCAGATTGCCGTTTGGGCTAGAGAAGTCAACGACGTGCTGCACTCATCGTCCGGCGGCAAGATGGTCTCTGAATGGGCCAAGCGGCCGGAGTGCAAAGAAGCCGTAATGGGCGCGAGCTACTCGGCCCCGGCGACCAGCATCCCGGAAGTGAAGTAGGCCGGCGCGACGCTCCACATTCGCGATCTTGGGGCTCTGACCGACGAAGTCGAAGCCAAGACATGAGGCGATGGCTTCGCTCGGGTGCCTATACCGCACGCTACAACGTAACGGCGCGGTGCGGCACGGCCACCTATGGGATCAAGATTGAAGTTCCGGCCAAGTCGCGGTGGTTTCGAATCGCGTGTTGAGCAGGCGCTCTCGGCGCCGCACGCTCACTTGCGAGGCGACGCCATGAAGCTGAAGATGATCTCGGCGATCTGCTTGGCGAGCAGCGGCGGAACCGCGTTGCCGATCTGTCCGTATTGCTCCGTGCGACTCCCCTCGAAGAAGTAGTTGTCGGGGAAGGTCTGCAAGCGAGCAGCCTCACGCACCGTCAGGCTGCGGCACTGCGCGGGGTCCGGGTGGATGTAGTAGTGCCCATCCTTCTTAATGTGGGCCACCACCGTGGACGCTGGAAATTTGCCCATCTGCACGCGAAAGCGATCCTTGAACGGAATGGTCTCCTCGTCGACATTCACGTGATTCGGCAGGAGATTGGGCGGAAAGTTACTCAGGTCAGGCGAATATTTCTGAGTTGCGGCAAAGCAGGTGACGAACATGTAGCGGTGCAGGTCTGATCGCATGTGGCTGCGAGTCTCGTGCTGGAGAACGCCGGCGAGCTTCGAGTCCAGATACCACGCCCGAAGGTCCTTGGGCATGGCCTCACCAGGGTCGACATCCATGGGGATGAACGTCGAGCCAAAAGTGGTTTGCTTCTCGGCCTGCTTGGTGAACTTCGCCATCGCGGTCTCAATGACATTTCGCAATGGGATGCGCCACCCTTTGAGTGTTTGCGGCGCCTCGCGCAAAGCCTTTATCCATGCTTCCTGCGAATCAGGCTCCTTGGACAATCGGCTGCGCAACGGCGGCAAACCAGCCAGCGCAGCGCTCACGCCAACTTTCTTCCTTAATTTCGCGAGCAGGAACCGATCCGGGTTCTCGGTAAGCGCGGTGGTCGCTTCCGCCAAGTCCGAGCGAATGCCGAAAAGGATCACACGGTGTCGGCTTTGCGGGATGCCGTGGTCATCGGCCTCGATCACGTAGTCGTTGGGTTTGAACTCCTCTTTGTTCACCACCAGTGACCTGATTACATAGCGCAGGTCCTGGCGTGGCTCCTTGAGGTCGGCGAGTATGCGCTCGAAGATATGCTTTCCGGCATTCTTGGAATTGAGCATCCCCTTGACGTTCTCCATCACGAAAACGGCCGGGGCGAACTCCTGAATGATCCGCAGGTATTCGGTGTAGAGGAAATGCTTGGCATCGGCCTCGAACTTCTTCGGGTCCTTGCTGCGCAGCCGCGACCGACCGGCCAGCGAGTAGGCTTGGCAAGGCGGGCCTCCGATGAGTACCCAATCGATCTCATCGCCCAGGGCCTCCCGAATCCAAGAGTCTACTTCCTTGTGCGGGGTCAACCCAAGCTCCGCGCACCTAGCCTCCTTTGCAGCGTGCTCGGTGGCGTCCCTGATGTCCGGGTGAGCCAGGAACGCTTCGCGGGTGATCTTCCCCTGGACATATTCGTAGTAGCAAGCGGGTACCTTGCCCTTGGGGAATTTTCGGAAGATCGCGCGCAGCAGCAAAGTCCTGTGGGCGACGGGGTCCTTCTCCACTGACACCTTCACGGCGAAGCGACGCGCGCCGGCGTCGTCATAGATGGAGGAAAAACCTTCACAAAACCCCCCCGGCCCGGCGAACAAGTCAATCACCGGAATCTCACAGCGCCGCGTCATTGAATCTTTTTCTCGTTGTCAATCCTGGAACCTTCGAAAGCGTTCGATGGAGCGCCAAGCAAGGTACGACAGGGATACGCCGGACACAATTATGGCAACCAAATATTTTAGCCAATTCTATAGGGAGTGTGCCCAAGTCAGACCCAAGGCAGATGCTGACACACGAGGTGTCGAAATCACCGCAGACGACCCATCTCCGGCATCCACTCATAATTCGTCACCCCTGATTTCCTTCGGCTGCCTTGGTCAAGCTCATAGCCCCGTACTACAGCGATGGTCGCAACGGTCGCCCCCCTTAGCCCTCGAGACCATGCTGCGCGTGCACTTCCTGCAGCAATGGTTCAACCTGTCAGACCCGGCCATAGAAGAAGCCTTCTTCGACACACCGCTGTAAAGCGAGCTTACCCAGTTGAGCGCCTTTAAAAAGATAAAAACAGGACTATTCAAGGGCGCGTTCTGGCTCAGATCGGGTCAAAAGTCGCTCAGAATAACACCACATGATACACATCATGCGCGCAGCGGGCTTGTTTTTGGATTTTTCAGAGTGCCCCTAAACCCTGCCGCTCCCGCTCTTGCAGCCGCAGCAGGCGGCGCTGCACCTTGCCGCTGCTGGTCATGGGCAGGGCGTCGATGAACTCGATCTCTTTGGGGTACTCGTAGGGCGCCAGCCGCTGCCTGACGTGCGCCTGCAGCTCGGCCACCAGCGCCGGATCGAACGCCTGCTCCGGGTTGATGCAGCGCGTGCGCTGCTGCGCCGCCTCGTGCGCCAACACCACGTAGGCCTTGACCAAGGCGCCGCGCTGCGCGTCGGGTTTGGGCACCACGGCGGCGTAGAGCACCGAAGGGTGCTTGATGAGGCAGTTCTCGATCTCGCCCGGCCCGATGCGGTACCCTGCCGACTTGAAAATGTCGTCGGCGCGGCCTTGGTACCACAGGTAGCCGTCGGCGTCGCGCACGGCCAAGTCGCCGGTGCGGCACCAGCTGGAGGCCGGGTCGGCGCTGAACTTGGCGCGCGTGGCCCCGGGGTTGTTCCAGTAGCCCAGAAAAAACACCGGGTCGGGCACGCCGTGCCGGTCCAGCCGGTGCACCGCCACCTCGCCGATCTGCCCTTGGGCGCATTCGTGGCCTTGCTCGTCGAGCAGCGCCACCCGGTGGCCGGGGTAGGCGCGGCCCATGCTGCCGGGGCGCGCCGGCCACAGGCGCGCACAGTTGCCCACCACGTAGTTGATTTCGGTCTGGCCAAACATCTCGTTGAGCGTCACGCCGAGCTGCTGGCGGCAGTAGTCGAACACCGCATCGCCCACCGCTTCGCCCGCGCTCATGATGGCCTGCAGGCGCAGCCGGTAGCGCTGGCGCGGCTGTGGGCAGTCTTTCATCATGGCCTTGAGCGCGGTCGGGAACAAAAAGGTGTGCGTGACGCGGTGCCGTTGCAGCAGCGCAAAGGCCGTCGCCGCCGCAAAGCGCCCGTTCCAAGCCACGATCGGGCGGCCAAAATACAGCGTCGGCAACAAGGCATCGAGCAGCCCCCCGGTCCAAGCCCAGTCGGCCGGGCTCCAGAACACCGCCTGCGAGGGCGTGCTGGCCTCGTGGGGGTCAAAGCCAAACCAGTTCTGGCTGCAAATGAAGCCGCTCAAGTTGCCGATCAGGGCCCGGTGCGGGATCAGCGCCCCCTTGGGGTTGCCGGTGGTGCCGCTGGTGTAGATCAGCAGCGCTGGGTCTTCGGCGCGGGTGGGCACCAGCGCGCATTCGGCGCTCGCCGCCTCCTGCACCGCAGCCCAGTCGATTACCTCGGGATCCAGTGGGCCAGTCAGGCCCAGCACGTGGCGCAGCGCCGGGCACTGGGCGCGCAACGCCTGCACCAGCGCGCCGCTGTGCTGGTCCACCAGCGCCACGCTGGCGGCGCTGTCTTGCAGCCGATACTCCAGCGCCTCGGGGCCAAACAGCTGCGACAGCGGCACCGCCACCGCCCCCAGCTGCAGCACCGCGATGTAGGCGACGGCGGTCTCGAAGCGCTGCGGCAGCGCGATCGCCACCCGCTCGCCGCGCCGCACCCCGAGCAGGCGCAAGCCGTTCGAGAGCCGATTCGCAGCCTGCTGCAGCTCGGCGTAGCTGTGGTGGCGCGGCTGGGCGCAGTCGGGGCCGTCGGCGATCACGGCGGTCTGCGCCTGCTCGGCCCAGCGGCGCGAGCAGGCTTGGGCGATGTTGAAAAACTCCGGCACCTGCCAGTGAAAATCGGCGTGCAAGGCGGCGTAGGAATCGGTCTGGGGCGGCTGTTTGGCCGCTCGGGTCGCCGTCGATTGTTCGGGTTTGGCGCGTGGCTTGTCCGCTGTTTGACTCCTGGGCATGGCTGGTCTCCTGATAATCCCTGCAATGTACCCAATCCGCCACCCCAGCCACAGCCTATTTTTGCCCCTGCGTGGGCACCACCTCCACCTGCGCCAGTGGGGCCAGCACCGGCCGGACGCCACACCGTTGCTGCTGTTGCACGGCTGGATGGATGTCTCGGCCTCGTGGCAGTTCATGGTCGATGCCCTGCCCCCAGCTTGGCTGGCCGAGCGCCTGATCGTTGCCCCGGACTGGCGCGGCTTTGGCCACTCGCGCCCGCTGGAGTGCGCCACGCCCTCCGACCCGCTCGCCTACGGCAGCGCCGACCACTACCAGTTTGCCGACTATCTGGCCGACCTCGATGCCCTGATCGCGCACCTCAACGCCGAGCTGGGCCGCCCCGCCGGGGCCGCCTTCGACGTGGTGGGCCACAGCATGGGGGGCAACGTGGCCATGCTCTACGCCGGCGTGCGGCCGGCGCTGGTGCGCCGCCTGGTGAACGTAGAAGGCTTTGGCATGCCAGCCAGCCAGCCCGAACAAGCCCCGCAGCGCTACGCGCGCTGGCTCGATGAGATCGGCGCACTGCGCCAAGGCACGCTGGCACTCAAAAGCTACCCCAACGCGCAAGCCGTGGCGCAGCGCTTGCGCAAAACCAACCCCCGCCTCGCACCCGAGAAAGCCGACTGGTTGGCCAGTCACTGGGCCGCGCCCGACGCCAGCGGCCAGTGGCAGGTGCTGGGCCATGCGGCGCACAAAATCGTCAACCCGCACCTGTACCGGGCCGACGAGGTGCTGGCGGTCTGGCGCAGCATCCGCGCCCCGCTGCTGGTGGTCGAGGCCCAAGCCGACAGCCTGGGCCAGTGGTACCGCCAAGGCGAATACACCCGCGAGCAGTTCCACCAGCGCCTGCAAGCCGCGCAGCCCCAGTGCCGCATCGAGCAGCTGCCCGACGCCGGCCACATGCTGCACCACGACCAACCGGCGGCCTTGGCCGCTTTGTTGCAGGCATTTTTTGCCGATGGGGCTTGAGCGGTCCGGCTGCGGAGGCACTTGGCGTGGCAGCGGTGCTTGCCGCATGAGAAAATGCGCGTTTTACCCGAATGCCTACGCGACCGATCATGGATGCCGAACAACAAAACGCCCTCTCTGCCCTGCTTGCCGACCTGAGCGCGCGCACGCTTGAGCTGCGGAGGTATCTTTGACTACGATGCCAAAGCCCTGAAACTGTCCGAAGTCGAAAGCGCGCTCGAAGACCCGACGGTCTGGAACAACCCCAAGCGCGCCCAAGAGCTGGGCAAAGAAAAGCGCAGCCTCGAGAACGTGGTGCACGTGCTGGACCAGATCGGGCGCGATCTGGCTGACCACTCCGAGCTGTTCGAGCTCGCCGCCGCCGACGCCGACACCGAGGCCCTAGCGACCATCGAAGCCGAAGCGGCGGGCTTGCGCGCCCAGGTCGAGCAGCTCGAATTCCGGCGCATGTTCAACCAGCCCGCCGACCCGCTCAACTGCTTCCTTGACATCCAGGCCGGCGCCGGCGGCACCGAGGCCTGCGACTGGGCCAGCATGTTGCTGCGCCAGTACCTGCGCTACGCCGAACGCAAGGGCTTTACCACCACGATCGAAGACGAAACCGCGGGCGACAGCGCCGGCATCAAGGGCGCCAGCATCAAGATCGAGGGCGACTACGCCTTTGGCCTGTTGCGCAGCGAAACCGGCGTGCACCGGCTGGTGCGCAAAAGCCCCTTCGACTCCTCGGGCGGGCGCCACACCTCGTTCGCCTCGGTGTTTGTCTATCCCGAAATCGACGACTCGATCGAGATCGACATCAACCCCGCCGACGTGCGCACCGACACCTACCGCGCCAGCGGCGCCGGCGGCCAGCACATCAACAAAACCGATTCGGCCGTGCGCCTGACGCACCTCCCCACCGGCATCGTGGTGCAGTGCCAAGACAGCCGCAGCCAGCACAGCAACCGCGACCTGGCTTGGCAACGGCTGCGCTCGCGCCTCTACGACCACGAGATGCGCAAACGCATGGAAGCGCAGCAAAAGCTCGAAGACAGCAAGACCGACGTCGGCTGGGGCCACCAGATCCGCTCCTACGTGCTCGATCAAAGCCGCATCAAAGACCTGCGCACCAACGTCGAAATCTCGAACACCCAAAAAGTGCTCGACGGCGACCTAGACCCCTTCATCGAAGCCGCGCTCAAACAAGGCGTCTAAAAAACTCAGCGTCGAATAGACTGATCTGCCCCCAACTGCCGCCCCCATTGCTGCCCCAACTGCCCCCCAAAGAAAGCCACCATGACCCTGCGTGAAGGCCCTGCCACCGTGGTGCTGCGCCACGACTACACCGCCCCGGCCTACCTGATCGACCGCGTCGATCTGAGCCTAGACCTGGACCCGGTCAAAACCCGCGTCCTGAATCGCATGCAACTGCGGCGCAACCCGGCAGTGCCAGCGCAGCCGCTGCGCCTCGACGGCACCGACCTGAACCTGGCGCGGGTGCTGCTCAATGGCGCTGGCTGCAGCTTCAGGCTCGACGCTGGCCAACTGGTGCTGGAAAACCTGCCCGCCGGCCCCGATCCCTTCGAGCTCGAAATTTTCACCACCTGCTGCCCAGAGAAAAACACCCACCTGATGGGCCTGTACCTGAGCCAAGGCACCTTTTTCACCCAGTGCGAGGCCGAGGGCTTTCGCCGCATCAGCTACTTCCTCGATCGGCCCGACGTCATGGCGCGGTATCGCGTCACGTTGCGCGCCCACCAAGCCGCCTACCCGGTGCTGCTGTCCAACGGCAACCTGGTCGAGCACGGCGCGCTCGAAGGCGGGCGCCACTACGCGGTCTGGGACGACCCGCACCCCAAACCCAGCTACCTATTCGCTCTGGTGGCGGGCAAGCTGGTGCAGCGCGAGCAAAAAATCATCAGCCGCAGTGGGCAACCGCACACGCTGCAGATTTATGTGCGCGCCGGCGACCTCGACAAAACCGAGCACGCCATGCAGTCGCTCATGGCCGCCATCGCTTGGGACGAAGCGCGCTTTGGCCTGCCGTTGGACCTCGAGCGCTTCATGATCGTGGCCACCAGCGACTTCAACATGGGCGCGATGGAGAACAAGGGCCTCAACATCTTCAACACCAAATACGTGCTCGCCAGCCCGGCCAGCGCCACCGACGCCGACTACGCCCACGTCGAGAGCGTGGTCGCGCACGAGTATTTGCACAACTGGAGCGGCAACCGCGTCACCTGCCGCGACTGGTTCCAGCTCAGCCTCAAAGAGGGGCTGACGGTGTTCCGGGATCAAGAGTTCAGCCAGGACATGGCCGCCAGCGCCTCGGCGCGCGCGGTCAAGCGCATCGAAGACGTGCGCGTGCTGCGCAGCAGTCAGTTTGCCGAAGACGCCGGCCCGATGGCGCACCCGGTGCGCCCCGACCAATACGCCGAGATCAACAATTTCTACACCCTCACGGTCTATGAAAAAGGGGCCGAGGTGGTGCGCATGATGCAGACCCTGGTCAGCGACGCGGCACTCGACCCGCTCGGGCGCGCTGGTTTTGCGCGCGGCCTCAAGCGCTATTTCGAGCGCCACGACGGCCAAGCCGTGACCTGCGACGACTTTGCCCAGGCCATGGCCGACGCCAACCCCGGCAGCGCGCTGGCCACGCAGCTCGAAGCCTTCAAGCGCTGGTACGCCCAAGCCGGCACCCCCAGGGTGCACGCCAACGCCCAGTTCGACCCGGCCCTGGGCCAGTACACGCTCGAGCTGCGCCAGCACTGCCCAGCCACGCCGGGCCAGCCGCACAAAGAGCCGTTCGTGATCCCGGTCGTGCTCGGGCTGCTGGCCGCCGATGGCCGCGCCCTGCCCTTGCAGCTCGAAGGCGAAAGCCAGGCCATGGGCACCAGCCGCACCCTGGTGTTGAGCGCGCCGGTGCAGCGCTTCGTGTTCACCGGGCTGGTGGGCTTGGAGCACGCCCCCATCCCCTCGCTGCTGCGTGGCTTCAGCGCCCCGGTGATTTTGCACACCGAGCTCGACGCCGATGCGCTGCGCACCCTGCTGGCGCACGACAGCGACGCCTTCAACCGCTGGGATGCCGGCCAGCAGCTCATGCTGCGCCAGATGCTGGGTGCCCTGCACGCCAGCGGCCCGGTGCGCCCCGATGTGCTCGATGCGGCCACGCTCGAGGCCTTGCGCGCCGTGCTGCGCCACCCCGAGCTCGACCCGGCCTTCAAAGCGCTGCTGCTCACCGCCCCCAGCGAGGCCTACTTGGCCGAGCAGGTGCAGCAGGTGGACCCGCCACGCATCCACGCCGTGCGCCTGAACGTGCACAGCCAGCTCGCGCAAGCGCTCTATGCCGACTGGGTCTGGGCCTTCGAGGCGCACCCCACCGAAGGCGCCTACCGGCCCGATGCGGCCTCGAGCGCCCGCCGCGACCTGACCGGGCTGGCGCTGAATATGTTGTGCTTGGCTGCGCGCACCAGTGGCGATGCGGTCTGGCCCGGCAAAGCCTACCAGCGCTGCAAAGACGCCGCCCACATGACCGAGCTGCACCAGTCGCTGCAAGCGCTGCTGCACAGCGGCCACGCGCTGGCCGAGCCGGCGCTCGAGCGCATGCACCAGCGCCACCGGCACGACGATCTGGTGCTCGACAAATGGTTTGCCCTTCAGGCCAGCGCCCCCGATTTCGACGGCGCGCTGCTGGCGCGCGTGCAGGCGCTGCTGCAGCACCCCGATTTCAAACTGCGCAACCCGAACCGCGCGCGCAGCCTGATCGGCAGCTTTTGCCACGCCAACCCGGCCGCCCTGCACCGCCCGGACGGCGCCGGTTACGCCTTCTGGCGCGCGCGCGTGCTCGAAATCGACGCCTTCAACCCGCAGGTGGCGGCGCGGCTGGCGCGCGCCATCGAGCGCTGGCAGCCGCTGGTCGAACCCTACCGCAGCGCGGCGCGCAAGGCGCTGTCGGATGTGGCGCAGCACCCCGGCCTGAGCCCCGACGTGCTCGAAATCGTCACCCGCGCCTTGGCCGCAGAGGCGTAAACTCAGGCTGCCAAACCGCCCGCCCACCCCACCCAAACCACGCTGCGCCATGAGCCCTCGCACCTCCCTCACCCGCTACCTGATCGAGCAACAGCGCGTACACGGCAGCATCCCGCCCGAGCTGCGGCTGCTGATCGAGGTGGTGGCGCGCGCCTGCAAGCGCATCGCCATCAGCGTCAACAAAGGCGCGCTGGGCGAGGTGCTGGGCAGTGCCGGCAGCGAAAACGTGCAGGGCGAGGTGCAAAAAAAGCTCGACCTGATCGCCAACGAGGTGCTGATCGAGGCCAACGAATGGGGCGGCCACCTCGCGGCCATGGCTTCCGAAGAGATGGACGGCATCTACGCCGTGCCCAACCGCTACCCCAAGGGCGAATACCTGCTGCTGTTCGACCCGCTCGACGGCTCGAGCAACATCGACGTCAACGTCAGCATCGGCACCATTTTTTCGGTGCTGCGCCGCCAAAACGACGACCCGCTGCGCATTGAGCCGGTGACCGAATCCGACTTCCTGCAACCCGGCGCGCACCAGGTGGCGGCGGGCTACTGCATCTACGGCCCGCAGACCACGCTGGTGCTCACCGTGGGCAACGGCGTGGCCCTGTTCACTCTCGAGCGCGAACAGGGCTCGTGGGTGCTGACGCAAGACGGCGTGCAGATTCCGCCCGAGACCAAAGAATTCGCCATCAACATGAGCAACATGCGCCACTGGGACGCACCCGTGCGGCGCTACATCGACGAATGCCTGCAAGGCCGCGAAGGCCCGCGCGGCAAAGACTTCAACATGCGCTGGGTGGCCTCGATGGTGGCCGATGTGCACCGCATCCTGTGCCGCGGCGGCGTGTTTCTGTACCCTTGGGACAAGCGCGAACCCGACAAACCCGGCAAACTGCGCCTGCTCTACGAGGCCAACCCGATGGGCTGGATCGTCGAGCAAGCCGGCGGCGCCGCCAGCACCGGGCGCGGGCGCATCCTCGACCTGGTGCCGCACAGCCTGCACCAGCGCGTGAGCGTGATCTTGGGTTCGCGCAACGAAGTCGAGCGCATCGAGCGCTGCCACCTCGAGCATGCGACCGCTGCGCCGCCGCCCCACCTTTCTTAAAATGGCCCCCGCCACCCTTCACACGCCACACCCCATGTCCATCTTTGCCCGCCCGCACTACCGCTCCGACGCCACCGAGTTTCTGGACGCGCTCAAGGGCCGCCAGCCCGAGCTCGAGGCGCAACAGCGCCAAGGCCGCGCCTTGCTGTGGGACCAGCCAGTTGACCGCCAATTCTGGCAGCAGGCCAACGCCGCCAAGGTGGCGCAAAAGCCCTACGTCTATCAAACCGAGCCCACGCTCAAAGGCTGAGCCCATAGGCGTTGCCGGCCCTGCAGCAGCACCTAGGGGCCCTTCAGCTGGGCCGTCCGCGCACCGATGAGCCTTGCACCCAGCGACAGCACCGCGCTCGCGCGCCTCTACGGCGAACCGCTGTTTGCGCTGCCGCCCGACCTGTACATCCCGCCCGATGCCTTGGCGGTGTTCCTCGACGCCTTCGAGGGGCCGCTGGATCTGCTGCTCTACCTGATCCGCAGGCAAAACTTCAACATCCTCGACATTCCGATGGCCCAGCTCACGCGCCAGTATCTGGGCTACGTCGAGCAACTGCGCGTGCACAACCTCGAGCTGGCCGGTGAATACCTGCTCATGGCGGCGTTGCTGATCGAGATCAAATCGCGCCTGCTGCTGCCGCCCAAACGCAGCAGCCCCGAAGCCGAAGCCGCAGACCCGCGCGCCGAACTGGTGCGCCGGTTGCTGGAATACGAACAGGTCAAACTGGCGGCACAGCGCATCGAGGCCCTGCCGCAGCACGGGCGCGACTTCTGGTACGCCCGAGCCACTCTGGCTGCAGCCGCGCCCGCAGCCCCGGTCTGGCCCAGCGTCGATACCGCCGAACTGGCGCAGGCCTGGGCCGCCCTGCTGCAGCGCGCCCGCTTGGTGCAAAGCCACCGCATCGAGCGCCCGCAGTTGAGCGTGCGCGCCTTCATGAGCCAGTTGCTGCGCCAGCTGCAGCCGCGCCGCTTTGCCGAATTTGGCGAACTGCTCGAGCCCGCGCGAGGCGTGGCGGCGCTGATCGTGAGCTTCATCGCCCTGCTCGAACTCAGCCGCGAAGGGCTGGTCGAGCTCACCCAAGCCAGCGCCTATGCGCCCATTTACGTGCGCTTGAGCCCGAGCAGCCACACCGGCCCGGACACTGTGTCCGGCGCAGAGGATTGCTACTTATGTTGATCAAAGCTCAATAAATCAATGTAAATCATAGGATTAAGAAATCTCTAGTTTACCAGTCAAGTATTAAATCGTTGATCAAAGCTGCTCTAAAATGCGCCCTACTGCATACACGGCGCATACTTGAAGCCATGCGCGTACTTGAAAACGGATCGCACCATGAGCACCCCTGCCGCCCTAACTGTCAGCCGCATCGAAGCCGCCGCCTGCCCAGCAGGCAAGCAGCAGGTGTTCTTGATCGACAAGACCGTGCCAGGCTTGAAGCTGCGCGTGACCAGCGGCGGCGCCAAGTCGTTCGTGTTCGAGGCGCGGGCTAAAGGCTCCAACACCAAGCGCTACACCATCGGCGATGCCGCCTCTTGGACGCTGGGCGCGGCCAGAGCCGAAGCGCGCAGAATGCGTGTGCTCATGGATCAGGGCATCGACCCCAAGCAGGAAGCCCGCGAACAACAAGAGCAGGCGGTAAGGGAGCAAAACGAGCGCGCGCGTGAACTGCTCACCGTTGGCGCGCTGTGGGACGCTTACTTGATTGAGCGCAAACCGTTCTGGGGCGAGCGCAGCTACATCGACCATTGCAGGGTTGCTCAGGCTGGCGGCCAAGCGTACAAGCGCGTACCCGGCAAGATTACGATACCGGGGCCGCTGTACCCGCTGATGGGGTTGCGCCTGGCTGAGCTCAACGCAAAGACCATCGAGGCCCTTGCCAAGCGCGAGGCTCAAACCCGGCCCGCCCACCTGCGCCTTGCGCTGCGCTTGTTCAAGGGCTTTCTGAATTGGGCCGCCGCCGAAGGACACAAACTGGATTCGAGGGCTATCCTATCGCGCAAGGCCCGCGAAATCGCCGGGCCACCCGGTGTCAAGGATGATGCGCTGGAGCGCGGCCAGCTTGCGACGTGGTTCGCTGCCGTCAAGGCCATCACAAACCCAGCGGTGCACGCTTACCTGCAAGTGCTGCTGCTGACGGGCGCTAGGCCGGGAGAAGTCTATTTGCTGCGCTGGGAGGATGTGGGTTTTCCATGGAAGACCCTGACCATACGCGACAAAGTGGAAGGTGAGCGCACTATTCCCCTGACGCCCTATGTGGAGCATCTGCTGAACGCCCTGCCCCGGCGCAGCGAACGGTGCTTTTCAAGCCAATACAGCATGCGCCCGACAAACGCATCCGATCTGCACCGCAGAGCCTGCGCCAGCGCCGGGCTGGAGGGCCTGACCCTGCACGGCCTGCGCCGCAGCTTTTCTACGCTGACCGAATGGCTAGAAACACCTGCTGGCGTGGTGGCGCAGATTCAGGGCCACAAACCCAGCGCCACGGCTGAGAAGCACTACAAGCGCCGCCCGGTGGATCTGCTGCGCGTCCACCACGAGCGCATCGAGGCATGGATACTGGAGCAGGCTGGGGTGCAGTTCACGCCTGCCAAGGTGCCCAGGTTGAGCGTGGTGGCTTAAACATTGCAAAAAGGCTATACTGTGATCCGTTGGACAGTGACACTGCACCCGCAAGCCGAACCCGAGCTGCTGGCGCTGCCGCCCGATATGCAGGCCCGCTTCCTGCGCACTGCCGAGCTGCTGGAGGATTTGGGGCCGCAGCGCGTGGGGCTGCCCCACATTCGCCCGCTGGAAGACAAGCTGTGGGAGATACGCCTACAAGGCCGGGATGGCATAGCTCGTGCCGTGTATGCCGCCGTGCACCAGCGCCGCCTGCTGGTGCTGCACGTGTTCATCAAGAAAACCCAAGTCACACCGCGCCGCGCCATTGAAACCGCCCTGAAACGATTGGAAACCCAGCCATGATCAAACTTGAGCAAATTAAGGCCAAGCTGCTGGAGCAGCCCGCCGTACAAGCCGAATACGCTGCCCTTGCCGCCGAGTTTGATATGGCTCGCGAGCTGCTGCACGCCCGCGCCCGCGCCGGCCTGACACAAGGCCAAGTGGCCGAGCGCATGGGCACCACACAGAGCGCAATCGCAAGGCTCGAGGCAGGCAAGCGCCAGCCTTCCATGCGCACCGTGCAGCGCTACGCCCAAGCCATAGGCTGCCGTGCCGTGGTGCGGCTTGAGCAGGGCACACCACACCTGAGCAGCCAGCGCAACCGCTGAAGTTGAGCGTGGTGGCTTGAGGGGGGTTTGGGGCCGCGCTGCGCGCGCGGGTTTGGGGGGCAGGTTGCGGTATCCCAAAGCGCCCTGTACTAGTCCATCTCTCTGGTGGTATGAACATCCATCTCAAACCACTTCAAACCGAAACCCGCAGCGTGCTCACCACTGAGGAAGCCGCCGCGCATCTGAACCGCCGGCCGCAGACTCTGCGCAAGTGGGCCATGAACGGCGAGGGCCCGATCCAGCCGATCAAGGTTGGGCGTCGCCTCGGCTGGCCGGTGGCCGGGCTGCGCAAGCTGCTTGGCGTCGAACCTTACCGCCAAGCAACCGCAGCGCAGCAAAAATCATGATCGCAAACGAGAGAGGCGAGCGGATCGCAGCCCGGCGCGAAGAAATCAACCCAAATAATCCATTAGCCATTTTTCAGCCCTTGGATGACAGGCGGAGCGGAAGCGTTGCGGCAAGCAGCTGGATACAGAGAGCAAGCTGGTGGATGCGCTGATCGACAAAGTCGAGCAGATCAAGGCCAAGATACGCGCCAAGGTGGAGCATCCGTTTCGGGTCATCAAGTGCCAGTTTGGCTTCAAGCAGGTGCGCTACCGGGGCTTGATGAAGAACACCTTGCAGATCAAGACGCTGTTTGCGCTCTCCAATCTGTGGATGGCGCGACACAAGCTGATGGGCGCGCAGGCATGAGTGCGTCCAAAAACTGGATAAATGGCGCAGAAAAGATAAAAACAGTGCTTTGCCAAGGCTAGGCTGGAATCAAGCCGGCTTAAATCGCTCGAAATCTCAGCTGGTGAAAAGAATCATGTCTGTACCGAGCCTGTTCCTGAGTTTTTCAGAGTGTCCCTAGATGTCACATCTCGGACGATCATATGGGCGTTTATGGAACAGATCAGGGCGAGAGGCGTACCATTCTTTCATGGCTTGCATCGGCGTTTTGCTCTTCAACGCTGACTGTGGCAGTTGGTGGCTGTACAAAGTCACGTAGCGCATCAAGGTCTGCTCCAGATCCTGCCCACTGTGGAAGTGATGCGTCTTGAGCACATCGGCAATGCGGCCGTTGAAGCGCTCGACCATGCCATTGGTTCTGGGCGTTCTGGGTTTGGTCAAGCGGTGTTCAATGCCCAAGGCTTGGCACAACTGATCAAACTCATGTTGACCCGTGGGCTGCCTGGCACGCAAGGCAAAGAGCCTGTGCGTGAACTCTTTGCCGTTGTCAGTCAACAACTTATGGATCTTGAGCGGACAGGCTTTGTGCAAGGCGCCAAGGAAAGCCTTGGCACTGGCTGCGGTCTTGTTGCTCTTGATCGCCACGTACACCCAGCGCGTGGCGCGGTCGATGGCCACGAACAGGTAGCGCCGCTGCGTCTCATCGGCCATTTGCGGCAGGTACTTCACGTCGACGTGCAGGTAGAGCCCGGCTCGTAGCTCTTGAAGCGCTTGTGGGGCTCACGGGGCGTGGCGGGCTTGAGGGCATTGAGGTTGCCCACGCCATGGCGGCGCAGGCAGCGGTCAATACCAGAGCGGCTGGCTTTGGGGCAGAGAAATTCGCGCGTGACGGCAAGCAGGTCGTCCAGAGGCAACAGCAGGGTGCGCCGCAGTTGCACGACCACATGCTCTTGGGCAGGCGTGAGGGTGGTCTGAAGACGGTGTGCGGTGTGCGAACCGTCCTGCACGCTGCTGCGATTTTTCCACTTGTAGACCGTGGCTGGGGTGATGCCAAAGCGCTGGGCTAGGCTGGCGGCACTGGCGCTGCTGGCAGCGATTTCTGCGCGGATGGCGGGCGTGGTGCCCGTGCTGTCGACGAGCACCCGTTGGAGCTCTTGGGGCTGGATCAGCTTGAGCGCCACGGCCACGTTGACGGTTTGCGCCAGCAGTTCTTCTACGCCTTCGTCGCCCAAGAGTTGGCGAAACTTGACCAAGGTGCTGGCATCGCATGGCCGGCGGTGTTCAAAGTAGGCCTGTCCCGAGAAGAACTGCCAAGTCGGGGTCTCGCCCCAGCGCTCGACCACGCCTTCGTCGGATTCGTTGAAGGCGTGCTTGAGGTAGAGCAGCGCAATCATGATGCGCAGCGCCACCCGGGGACGACCGGCGTTGCTCTTGCGCCCGATCACGACCGGAGCTTCGCCAAAGAGATCCAGATCGGGCATAGCCACACCGGCACGGGCTTTGCGCACGAACAGGTGCGCGACCGAGGCTTCAATCTGCTGCCACGGCATACGCGAAGACAGCACCGCCAGCGGGTGGCGCAGATCGATCATGTGGTCGATGCGTGAGCGGAAGAAATCATCGGTGGCGGGACAGGTGAGCATGAAAAACTCCCAGAAATCAACGCATAGGCGAATCAAACTGGGGGAAATTTTACCAGAAAATAGCTGGTTTTGCAAGGTAATTCAAGGAGTTGGGGATTTTTCATGGGCGACTAAATAGGGATCATGATAAAACGTTAAATGGCTTGTATTCACTATAGTTTGAAGTATGGATTGACCAGCTGATCTACCAGTGCATGCAATGCTTCGCGCATTTGTGCTTCGCTTACTTCCATCAGCAGTCCATCTTCAAATGCATCTTGTGCAATCTGTTTAATTTCATCAAAATTCTCTGTCATGACTTTTACTTTTTCGGTGCATGAGACCACAGACCCGTCATCACGACACCATTTGGGCCACTGGTTAGTTGTCACATCCCGGACGATCATATGGGCGTTTATGGAACAGATCAGGGCGAGAAGTGTACCATTCTTTCATGGCTTGCATCGGCGTTTTGCTCTTCAACCCAGATTGTCCATTAGCCGTTTTTCGTGATTTTGAGGCAAGCTGTGAGCCTTCGTCTCGGCGCTGGGGCGAGGTCGGTTCTAATGGATACCATTAGAGAAAGCCATTGTGGATCAGTAGGATAGGGGATGGGTCATGGCGGGTTCGGTGCTAAAGGGGGAAGGGTTTGCGGTCAGCTTCAGCAACCGCGAGGTCACGGCATGGGGCGGTCTGGCGCTGTTCAGGCAGATGCTCGACAGCATGGCGTTCCGGGAGGCGGCAGCGGGCTGGGGATTGCCGGAGCCGAAGTCGAACCGGGGCTATGCGCCGCTGCAACTGATCGAGCAGTTCATCGTCTCGATCTGGTGCGGCGCCTGCCGGTTCGCGCACGCTGAAACGGTGCGCATGGACAGTACGCTGGTGCGGCTGTTTGGCTGGACGAAAGCCGCCGGCCACAAGGCCATCATGCGCTTGTTTGGCCGCTTCGACATGCTCGCCAACGAACGGGTACAGGCTGAGGCCTACCGCTGGTTCTTCGGCAAGATCGGCGCCTTGAAGCAGGTGACGCTGGATGTGGATTCCACCGTCATCACCCGCAACGGCGAACAGGGCGGTGCCGCCCGTGGCTACAACCCCGACCGGCACGGGCGCGCCAGCCATCACCCGCTGCTGGCCTTTGTCGCCAAAGCGCGGCTGGTGGCCAATTTCTGGCTGCGGCCAGGCAATGCGCACAGTGCCAACAACATCCTGCAGTTTCTCGAATCGACCCTGCACCATCTGGGCAACAAGGTGCTCGGTCTGCTGCGCGCCGACAGCGGTTTCTTCGACGAGGCCGTTATGGCAGCCCTGGAGGGCAAGCGGATTCCCTACATCATCGCCGCCCGGCTGACCCAGCCGCTGCAACGGACGATCTACCAGGCCAGCGGCTGGTGGGCGCTGGAAAAAGGATTGGAGCTGGCCGAACTGCGTTACCGGGCGACCGGCTGGGAAACCGAGCGGCGCATCATCGTGGTCCGTCAGTCGGTCAAACGCAAAACGGCGCCCGGCAAGACGCTGTCGCTGTTTGCCGACGACCCGGACATTCAGGGCTGGCGCTATGGGGCCTTTGTGACCAGTCTCGACCTGCCGATGGTCGAGGTCTGGCGCACCTATCGGGGCAGGGCCGACTGCGAGAACCGGATCAAGGAGCTGAAGGCGGATTTCGGTCTGGACGCCTTCAACATGCGGGACTTCTGGGCCACGGAAGCGGCCTTGGGCTTTGCCATGCTTGCCTACAACCTGATGAGTCTGTTTCGTCAGGCCGTCTTGCGCTCCAGAATCCAGCATACGCTGTCCACCCTGCATGGCCTGGTGCTGGCCATCGGCGGCTCGTGGCACCAGGACGCCAGCCAGAACCGCCTGATGCTTTCCGTACCCCGTCGAAAACGCGCCTGGTTCTCCGGACTCTGGGCCAACGCTTCCGCTCCGCCTGTCATCCAGGGGCTGAAAAATGGCTAATGGATTATTTGGGATCAAAAGACATCTTCGCTCACCCCCGCCGCCACGGCGCCAGTGCCGTCAAATCAATGATACGTGACTTGGGCAGCGCTGGCCGCTGCGGCTTGGCTGCGCGCTGGCGCTCGCGGTAGGCGCGCTGGCGTTCAGCTGCTGTTTTGGCTGCGCCGGTGGGTGGTCGGCCACGGCGGGGCTTGGGCGCTGGCACGGTGGCCTCGGAAATTGCGAGGGCATCGGCGGTGATGGGCGCGGCGATGGGCGCGGCGATGGGCGCGGCGGTGAGGGTGTCCATGCCCCTATTTTACGTTACTGCGTTACGGTAAGTCAAGCGGTTTACGTGACGAAGTGACGATAAAGAGACAGGCAACCGCCGCTCTGTTTGCCCCCTTGCCCGCTGCCGTAGGCGGCACGGTCTCAGGGGTTTCCGGCGCTTGGCGCCGGGTCGGCGGCTTCGAGGTGCATGGGGTGTCGGGGCGTAGCCCTGACTGTGACCGCGTAGCAGGGAACAACGGCGGCTCAGATCAGCGCGCCAGCGCTGGCTGCCCGCCCTACCTTGCACCGGTATTTGTGCGGGAGTTTTTGCGAGGAATTACGAAATGCAGCATCGAAGCTCGCTGTAAGCCCGCTATGCGCCTGCTTGAAAGCCTGCTGTGTGCTTTTGTTTTTGCCTGTTTAGTGCCTAGCGTTGCCTGTTTGGAGCCTGTGTAGCTGCCATGTGTGTGCTTGCTTTGGAGCCTGCTTAAAGCCAGCCGATGCCTGCTGTTGCCTGTCTCTGCCTGCTCGAAGCCTAAAAAGCTGCTCAGATTGCAGCCTGCTTGCTGCTTATTGATGCCTGCTGTTGCTTAGTTAGCGCTTGTGCGTTGCTTTTTTGAAGCATGCTTAAAGCCTATTGACAGGTTCCGGGGATAGTCTCTAGAATATGACCAACCTTGAGGCTGCTATGAACACCGAAACCGACCTGACCCAGCTGCCGCCGCGCGAGAAACCGGCAAAGCGCGACCTGACCAAGCCGCCAAACCGCGAGGCTACAAAGCTGGCTCGGCTGATACCGCATCTGCCGCGCATCGAGGAAGCGAGGCGGTTAGGCTGGCGCATCCCTGAGATTCAAGAAACGCTTGCCGAAGAGCTGGGGCTTGAGGCGATGAGTAATGCGGCTTTCCGTGTGCTGCTTGCTACAGCGCAGCGCCGGGTTGCTGTTCAAGCTGCCGCGCCTGTAGATCCCGCTGAGGATGCCCAGCCCCGTGATCTGACCGCGCCGCCGCCCGGTCGAGAGCCTAAAAAGCTGGCTCGGCTGATACCGCATCTGCCGCGTATTGATCAGGCGATGAGCATGGGTTGGCGTCTGAGCGAGATTCAAAAGTCACTGCCTGCGGAGCTTGGCGTTGGCTCATTGAGTGAGAGCGCCTTTAGAGCGATGGTCTCCACCGCCCGCCGCCGTGCCGCTTCCCAAGCTGCCGCGCCTGCCGCGCCTGCTCCAGCCGCTCCACCCGCTCCACCCGCTCCACCCGCTCCACCCGCTCCACCCGCTCCACCCGCTCCAGCCCCAGCCCGCAGCGTTGATGAAAAAATGGCCCTACTGCGTGCTGACCATGCGCGCCGGGCGGCTGCTCAAGCTGCGGAGCTTGCTGCTGAATCGGGTGGCGTTGCGCCGGTGGCCGTGGCGGTTGCACCTGCACCTGTTGCAGTGCCCGCGCCCGCTGCTGTTGTGGCTGCGCCGGTGGCCCCTGTGGTTCGCGCTGCGCCAGTGCCTGCCCCGGCTCAAAAGCCTACCCCGGCTGCTTCTGGCACCCTAACCCGAAGCGAGAAGCTGGCTCAAATGAGGGCGCTGCAGCTTGCAGCGCCTGAGCCCACCGACCCGTCTTTGATTGCCGCGCTGCGGGTGCGCAAGGGCTGGCTCAGGCCCGATAGCTCGATAGTGGATAAAGCAGCGGTTGAGGGGCTTAAGAAGCTCGGTGTGCTTCTGTGCCCGCCGCCTGACCCCGAAGGAAAGTCAATTCCCGCAAAGCTGTTTAACGAGATTGCCGCTGAATACCTGAAGACGGTGCCGCAAACGCGGCTGCTCATAGAAGAGTCCGCGGTTGAACATCAGGCATTTTGGGATGCCGATCAGCCCTACATAGATCAGTCCGACGAGGATATTCACGAAGAGATGGTTACGGCAATCAAGATGGCCAATGCCGATCGGCTACGGGCTGCAAGGGCCAAGGCATCGGCTGGCTCCTGAGCGGTTTGGGGCCGTGCTGGCCCGGGTGAATCGAAAAAGTTGCGTCCTGTCCTGCTGCTTACCTCAGTAGGTGTGACCAACTTTTTTTCGAGGAACCTAAACCATGCTTGACCTTACCCGCCCGCCGCCGGATTGCCCGGCGTCTGCAACGCGGCGCATTGAACTGCATTCGCGCATCACTGTTGACCCCAAAACCGGGTATTCGCCTGAACTCAAGGCGCGTGTAGAAGCTGAGATTGCTCGGGGTAAGACGTTTGAGCCGCTGGCGGCTACGGATGGCGATGACGCCATACCGCCGCGCCCCGAGCTTGACCCACTAGACGCCTTGGAGCACGACCAGCCTTCTATCGACCTTGTGCTGCCCGGACTCGCAGCCGGGTCGGTGGGTAGCATCATCTCGCCGGGTGGGGCGGGCAAGTCGATTTTGGCGCTTGAGCTTTCGCTTCTGATCACTACCGGCTTTGACCTGAGCGGCTTTGCTGCTGGCGGCACCTACAAGCGCGGCGCAGTCGGCATAGCGGCAGCAGAAGACCCCGTGCCAGCAATCGCGCAGCGGTTGCGGTCCATAGGCAGGGGTCGTCTCAGAAAACGGAAAATAAAGCACGCTAAGGCGTCGCCGCCCCTGCCAGGCTTGCCCCGCCCTGTAGTGACGCGATCAACGGGCAGGAAACATTCCCCTTTCGTGCATGGCAGGCGCA
>Ga0207950_100092_pt1 | contig 37098 bp, 31 predicted proteins | sample Subbio11_8B_AprC_FD_184814 | JGI IMG/M metagenome (GOLD analysis project Ga0207950, IMG submission 184814) | Serpentinite rock and fluid subsurface biosphere microbial communities from McLaughlin Reserve, California, USA - CR11_8B_AprC (SPAdes) | ecosystem: Environmental > Terrestrial > Deep... | reverse complement strand
TTCTTTCCGGCTGAGGTATTTACCCGTATCCCTTATGCACCCACCCTTGAAGGACAATATATTATCAAGAACATGGTTTTGATCAGTGCGGGTTTGGTGATTGGGGCGACGGTTCGTGGAGGGCGCCTGGTCGCCGAGGAAATAAATCACAAAGGGTAGATTGTGACCCGATTGCGACCGCCTTGTTTGGAGAGATACATTGCTTTGTCGGCTTGCTGGAGGAGTGTATCCAGGGTCAAATTTGGGTCGTTGGTGTAGTAAGCGATACCAATACTTAATGTTACCGGAAGGGTAACGACTCCAGTTGCCTCATTGCGTGCGATTAAACAGGAGCGCAGCCGTTCGGCCAAACAGAATGCGCCTTCCGTTTCGGTCTCGGGTAGAAGTATGACAAATTCGTCACCCCCAAAGCGACCGAGAATATCAACCGTACGCAGGGCTTCGTGCATCGCAGCAGCCACAGCTATCAATACATTGTCGCCGGCTTTGTGACCGAAGGTATCATTAATTAATTTAAATTGATCGACATCAATCATCATCACTGTCATGGGTCGATGATATCGGGAAGCTTGGGTAAAAGCACGGCGGGCCAATTCTAAGAAGTGACGGCGGTTGGTTAATCCAGTCAAAGGGTCTTGAGTTGCGAGGTGTTCGAGTGCGCTCTGGGCTTTTTTACGTTCTTCGACTTCTTGTTGTAATTGGACATTCCGTAAATGGAAAATTTCCGCGTCTTTACGGGTATTTTCTACCTGGTGAATGATTTCGATCGATTTCAAGCGGCGGTCTGATTCTACGTCAAAAGCCGCCCGGTTCAGGTTGTAATACATTTCCAGGTACTCGAGAGCGAGGCGATACTCGCCCGAGGTTTTGTAAATAGTCGCTTTTTCGCAGAAACATTCGGCCTGCTCGCGGTGAGAATTAATATCGATGGCTATTTCTAACGCACGCGAGAGGTACTTAAGCGCTAAATCGTTACGCTCCTGACGAGCATGAAGTGCGCCGATCTTCCGCAAAGCTCTTGAATATTCTAACCGTTGACCGTTATTCTCTGCGGTTTCTGCGGTGAGTTGGAGGATTTCCAGGGCGTGTTGGTAATCCTTTATTTCAAGGTAAGCTTCACCAAGCGCATTAAGTGCCTGGGCTTCTCCCGAACGGCACTTGTTTTGTTGGTATATTTCAACACTGCGCAGGCCAGCCTGGACAGCACGTTGGAGTTGATTGGTTGCCCGGTAGGTATTGGATAAGTTGAGGAGGATATCAGCTTCTAAAGGGTCATTATTGGGCAATTCTGCAACACGTTCCTTCGCTTGGTCCAGGTGGGATAAGGCTTTGGTCATTTCGGACCGTAGATGATAAAGACGCCCGAGTTGTAATAGGGCGATGATCTCACCACGGTTGTCTTTTGAATTTCGGCACAAGGTCAAGGCGCGCATTAGGTGCTGCATAGCCTCGGGGTAAACACCCAGATCCATATACCCTACGCCTAAACCGATGTGAGCTGGTATGGTTTCGGGCAGGTCAGAGGCTGGATTGTAACAAGTAAGTGCTTGCAGGAAGGATGGAACCGCCCTTTCAGGGTTATCTGTGATTAATGAGGCCCGCCCAGCTAAAATGAGCGCTTGGCCACGTAGGCGGCGAAAGGAGAGACTGGCAATCATATGATCACCGATCTGACGAATAACCTCTAATGCGAGAATATAGGCATGGTTTGGATTGGATTCGAATAGGTAAGTAGCGGCGCGGAGCTGGGCGGCGATTTTCTTTTGAGACGTATGGGGTGTGGTGACGGTTGGATTTTGTACGGATGGATATTCGTGCATGGTGGTTTTCCCGGTTGTGTTGGTGCAAGGTTTATGCCGAAAATTTTGATTGAGTCGATTAGAGGGTACGGATCAATCCTAAAAAACCCTCATATGAAGTCAGTTCTCCACACCAAGTTTATTTATTTTCGCTTTTGAAGCTCTTAGAATTAGCTCACGTTTTCGAGGTTCATTTTTTTGGTTCGAGTTGTACACCCTGGTTAGCAATGGCACTGTCTTCTACATACCGGCGAGGCATTGCCAGGGATGACCAGCCTCCAGCCTCTTGAAGACTGAAAGGGTCGGTTCCGGAGCGGGCGGCGATCGTGGCCCAATAATGACGGCAGTCATGTGGCGAGAGGCCGAATATACCGATCCCTTTGCCAAGCTGGTTTACTCGCAAGTTGATGGCACGTTCAGACATTCCACGGTTGGTTACCTGGCCATTTTTTAAGCTGCGGAGTAGTAATGGAGCTTTTCCACTGAGGTCTGGTGTATGCGCAAGGTAGGCAGTTGCGGCGCGTATCGTATCCCGACTTAGGCGGTGAGCTTGTGCTTTACCCACCTTAGGCCGGTAGAAACGAAGCAGTCCGCCAGAATTATCAAGATTTTCCATTTTGAGTGCAGCTACCTCTCCGACTCGGAGACCGTGATCCAAAAGAAGACAAAGTAACAGCGCATCTCGGCAGCCTTGAGGTGTATCGAGTGATTGGTTTTTAAGCCGAATGGCTTCCTCGGGGGTAATTACAACTGGAGATTCTTTTTTCAAGCCGACTCGTTGCACAGGACGTTGAGAATCAATCCGGCGCATTTCCCGCCGGTTATAACCCTGCACTGAGCGAATCAAGGAGAACTCTTCAGGACTTACGACACCTGCCTGAAAGGCCAGGCGAGCGTAGGTTTTAATTGTAGAAAGGCGGACATTGACTGATGTTACCGCATAACCTTCTTTAAGCTGCCATTTACAAAACCCTTCGACCAATCCCCAGGTGATACCCTGCCAAGAATAAGGGTCAAAGTTTAACCCGGGGGATTGGACGCCGACAGCATAAAGGAATTCGGCGAAGAGGGCCAGGTCGGCGTCCTGGCGGCGAATGGTTTCGGCAGCACGACGAGCACGATAATCGCTAAAACGATGGCGTGCGGCAGCCTGATTGGCTGCCTGCCCTGCTTGTTCAAGAGAGCTGGGCAGCAATCCTTGGTGTGGGCGGGGTATCGGAAGGTTTTGTTCCGGCATAGCTAAGGTATACAATTACTAACCGTCAAGGAGTGGCGGTATGGGTGATTACACCATCGGCTCAGTTTTTGCGGGTGTTTTCCTCTATGTCCATCAAAATGTAAATACTTTCTGAAACAGCTTGGAGCACGGTAAATAAGAAAAGGCCTGGTATGACGAGGATAATTGCCGATGTTAAAGTTGGGACCAGTTCAGCCAGGTCAACATTTGGGTAGGTCGTTAAGGACATTACAATGATTGAAATAAAGAAAATGGTTAGGATAACTACAAAACCTAGAGTAACCCATGAAAGAATATTTGCTAATGAGGAGATACGCATGAGGCGCTGTGGCCGGTAATAGAGATCCGTGTCATTAACTTGTTCGTTGGTGGGGAGATTTTCAATTGTTGGATCTGTTGGTTGGTTTTCCATGATACTTGTTCCTTGAGAGTGGGATTAATTTACATGTTGTGTGGCTTATTTGGTACAGGCTCTATTGTAGTCCTTTTTTAAGATGTTGTTATGCCAATTTGGAGGGATAGAAAAAGGACTGTTTTAATGGAGGATTACCTCGGGATTGAAATTTACTTCCAATCCATAAAAAACGACCGATCGGTCGTTTTTTTCAGTGATGTTAGAGGATAACCACAGTCATGATTTTATTAATTTGTTTCCTCAAGGCGATCAAGGGCTGCAAGGGCTAGATCGAAAGTTGGTCGAATTTGTAAGGCTATTTGAAAATCGTTTTTCGCCCTTTCCCGATCGCCGAGCGCCTCATGAGCCATCCCACGCCAGTAGTGTGATTCCTCCAATCCACGTTTTCTGAGGGTTGAAATGGCAGCATTTGCCATGTCGATAACATTCTGGTAGCGCCCGGTTTCGTAATAAGCCTGGTATGCTTCCATACGATACCATACCACCCGCCAGGGGCGTTGTGCGGCTGGTATCGTTTGGTAATGAGAGAAGGCCAGGTCAAAAACTGCTGCCGATTCTTGTACCCGGCCTAATTTGAATAGATTAGCACCCTGGTTGTATAGGGCGAAAAATTGGTCACGACCACTTAGATGAGGAATTTCGGCTTCTGCCCTTTGGAGAGCCCGTTCGAGGTTGGTGCGCGAATCGCTGTCCTCTCCCAGGATAGCCATCACCTCACTTTCTCGGTCAGGTGGGAAAATTACCATATAAAGGTGATTGAAGTCACGCCACCAACGTTCCTCGAATTCCTGATAGGATCGAGGCAGGTTGGGCATTATCAACGAATCCTGGGTGATCAAAACCCCTCTGAGATCATTATAGCCACTGACGACGATGTAATGCCCCATCCACCAATCGTCAGGTGGGTGATGACCGATTTCTAAAATTACTGGAAAGCCGGCTGCCACCAACTTTTTAAGTATTTCCAGAGTGCCACCCACGCGGATGACAGCATCTAAGTTGGTGTGGGTGTGTACAAAGGCGGCCATTTCTTCCGGCATGACGTTGGGGTCGTCTACATTGGGACGCAGGAAGGCTTTAGTGGTGCGCTGATCTCCCTGCCAACCCCAATAGGAAAGAGCCATCGCCAGATTTGCTGGGCCACAGTTGTTGAAGCTCTGCCATTCGTGGCGAATGCCAACCAGGTTTACCTGGGCTGGCAAAGGGGTAGGAGAAGGGGTAGGTGTTGGAGTTTTTTGTGGGGTTTGAGTTGGAGTCGGAGTAGGTGAGAGTGCAAAAGGTGTCGGGGTAAAAGTAGGGGCCTTTTCAGTAGCGGCCAGCGCTTGAGCTGTTGCAAGCGCATCCAGCGTTTCCCGAACGTTGATTTCTCCAAGTTGCACCGGGGATAAAGCAACCTGGTCTGGAGGGTTCAGCAAATAGTGAATGCGGGTCTGTAAACTTGCAACCCGCCAGGCCAGCCTTTGATGAATGGGTGGAAAATTGTACAATCCAACACTAAAAAGAATTAGGACTGCCAACCCTATCAATATCCAACGGGCGTAGGCCTTGCACACAAGAATTCCTTGTTTTTACGAATTTCAGGAAGAAATAGTAAATATATTATAGCGATAGAAGTGTTCACCTTGTTTAAATCTGGATTAATGAGGACAAAGATCAAGCATTACAAGGATTGACGAACAAAATTCTACCAGCCTGCACATTGGGCTATAAAATCACCGTCGTTATGGGATAATGGCAAGAACACGATTTGAACCGTATCAAACTAAAAATAGGATTAATCAATGAAGTGGAAATGGATTGGAATAATTGTCCTGGTACCAACCCTCCTGTTCGTTTTTCTGGCTGGGTGCACCGCTCGGGAAGGGATCCGGGTAAGCGATATTTGGGTCAGGGCTGCCAATTTAACCAGCCCAGGTATGTCGGACCAGGCAGAGGCAATGGATCAGGGGCATGGTAACCTGAAGATTGGGAGCACCAACAGCGCTGGCTATTTGGTGATTCACAACGTAGGAGATCAGGATGACCAGTTACTATCGGTTGAATGCGATGCTGCCCGGGTGGTCGAGCTGCACAAATCTACCTTGCATGGTGACGTTATGCAGATGCAACCGGTTGACGCGATCAAAATCCCTGCTCGTGAAACAATTGAGTTAAAAACCGGCGGTTATCACATTATGCTCATTGATTTGAACCGCAGTCTGGTAGGGGATGAAAAGCTGCCCATGACCCTTGTTTTTGAACATGCAGGTCGGATAGATGTTGAGGCAGGCATTAGAATGCCATAAGGAAGCGCAACCAAGGGTTATTCTACTGGAGGGGCAGCGGGCGAGGGGGGGATGGTCTCTCGATTTTGCAAAAAGTAGGCTGTGGCCCGAGTATTTTCCTCAATGGATAAAAAAAGATAGATAGCTTCGCCGATGGCATACTGGCTGATTGCAGCAATGCCAACGCCAATTAATAGGCCTAGAGCGCCTACAATACCACCGAAGACCCCACCAACCATACCGGGACCTTGCATGCCAAACTCACGTCCAACGGTATCCATCGCTGCTCCGCCCACCAACCCCACGACGCAGAATCCAAGCGCTCCAATGACAGCCACAATTGCTAAAATGGCACCGATGATTTTATAGATTGATCCTATGAAGCGTAAAATAGCGTAACGATTTTTCATTCTTTCCTCCATTTAAATTAACTTTTGCTCAGGTGATTTTAATCTATTTGTCTTACGAATACCATCGGAATGCTCGAATCAACTTTGGAAATCCCACAGTTGAGCGTGTTGGGTGAATCGTTGGTAAAAAGATGAAGGGAAAGATGGTTTTCGAACAAGGTCATAACTACTCTTTCGTTGATGGGTCACCCGGTGTAGTGTAAATATGACAAAGCACTCCGAAATAAATGACATGTCACACTAGGTTCGGTTTGTGAGTTTTGTTAGAATATCAAATATTATTGCAAATGTATTGCAATAATATTTATCTAAAGTTCGCAGGAAGGTTTTGGTATGGGCTTCAATTTGGTGGATATGGCCATGACCGAATTACATGCCAACGGTGGTCGGATGACAAACCAGCGCCGCCTGATCTTGGAAACATTATCACATTATGCTGACCATCCAACTGCAGAGGAGATTTACGAACGGGTTCGGTTGAAAAATAGGGCATTGAACCTCTCGACCGTTTATCGCACTCTGCGATGGCTTGAGCAACGGGGGTTAGTAAACACACGTGTGTTCGAGGATGAGCGCTGCCAGGAACGTTTTGACCCGATAATTAAAGAGGATGGGATGGATCATTACCATTTTCGATGTAGTCAATGTAATCAAATTATCGAGTTTTCTACACAGTATCTTGAAAATATCAAGAGCCAATATTGTTTCGAATATGGTGGTTTGGTTCAGAAAGCTTCTTTAATATTATACGGCACCTGTGCGTCTTGCACTTCTGCTTGAAATGATGATTTCTTGGAGACCTATATGGCTCATTGTGAAGTAACTTCCGAAACTTTATTAAATTCCACCGGTAGGATTGCCCTGATCGGAAATCCGAATGTTGGTAAATCTGTGCTTTTCCATCGTTTAACCGGAAAATATGTATCTGTGTCGAATTATCCCGGCACAACTGTTGAAATAACCCAAGGCGTCCTGCGGGAAATGAAAGATGTTCTCCTGATTGATACACCCGGGATAGTTTCCTTCCTATCTCAGGGGGAAGATGAACAAATAGCCGAGCGGGTACTCATGCGGGGGAATTTGAATACCGTACTCCAAGTTGGTGATGCCAAAAACCTACGTCGAACTCTTCACCTGACGGTTCAATTGGCAGAAATGGGTATTCCACTGGTTTTAGCGCTAAATATGATGGATGAGGCACATAAACTTGGCCTGGTGATTAAAACAGAAATACTCTGTAATGCCCTCGGTATACCCATTGTTCCCACGGTCGCCACTCGTGGACAAGGTGTTAATGAGCTTATCCAAGCGGTTAATCGGGCGGTAAAGGTTGATTTTAAAATTGAATACTCACAAGCAATCGAAGACAGCCTAAACGAAATTATCCCCCTATTGCCTGCCGCTCCTATTTCTTCCCGAGCCTTAGGAGTATTGTGGTTATGCGATGATCGAATCAGTGAAACCTGGATTGGCGAGCGGGCAAGTGAGCTGGTTATTCAAAACCTGCGGGTGACTAAACAAAAATTGGCAAGCAAAATAGGAGCATCACCAGCATCCGTGATACAAGAATATCGCGATCGGTATATCGATAACCTGGTTCGCCATTCGCTTCTCCAATCGATCCCCAGTAAACCCGGTTTAGGTTTGGTGATTGGGCATATTTCAACCCACCCGATTTGGGGAATTCCGATCCTTGGATTGGTATTATATGCAACCTATTGGTTCGTCGGTGTTTTTGGCGCTGGTACTCTCGTAGGGTTAATCGAAGAAGACTTTTTTGGTGGGATCCTTAACCCGTGGTTGATTGTGCAGGCTGAACGTTTTATTCCATTTCCGTTTATTATCGATCTATTCCTGGGGGATTACGGAATCTGGACGATGGGTTTCACGTATGCATTAGCTCTTTTGCTGCCAATTATTTTTACTTTCTTCATCATGTTTGGAATATTGGAAGATTCCGGATACCTGCCCCGCCTGGCAGTGCTAACCAACCGGTTGTTCATAATGATGGGCTTGAACGGTCAGGCGGTATTGCCAATGGTGCTCGGACTAGGTTGTGTAACCATGGCAACCATGACCACCCGAATCCTCAACCGTCCGCGCGACCGTTTTATGGTTACCTTGCTTCTGGCTTTAGCAATCCCGTGTTCTGCCCAACTTGGGGTGGTTTTGGGGATGTTGGCAGGAATTTCCTTAGGTGCCACCTTGATATGGATGGGGATAGTTGTGCTGGTTTTGGTGGCGGTCGGTTGGTTGGCTTCGAAATTATTAACTGGTGAACGTACCCCCTTAGTGGTTGAACTTCCACCTATCCGTTTTCCGGTGCTAAGCAATGTCTTAATCAAAACTTTTGCACGTCTCGAATGGTATATCAAAGAAGCGGTACCTCTATTCATCCTGGGTACAATTTTGCTCTTTACTCTGGAGAAGGTGCATGTCCTCCCGGGGTTGATCGGCTTGCTTGAGCCAATGGTTACCGGTTGGTTGGGATTGCCGGCTGAAGCAGCTACCGCATTTCTACTGGGCTTGATGCGCCGTGATTTTGCTGCGACTGGTCTTTTCGTCATGCAAGCACAGGGCAACCTAAGCCCTGTCCAGGCATTGGTAGGGATGATAACCATTACATTATTTATTCCTTGTATTGCGAGTATTTTTATGATCATTAAGGAACGCGGCACCAAGGTAGCAGTGGGCATGACCGCTTTTATTTTTCCTTTCGCGATCCTGGTGGGTGGATTGGTGTACCGGTTGTTAGTTCTCGTAGGATGGAGTGGTTAGGGCAGCTATGGTGAACAAGCTCACCTCTCTCATAAAGTGTTCCATTTGTGGACATACCTATGACCCGGAGGATCATCCAACCTGTGCAAGTTGTCCAATTCACCAAGGGTGCACACTTTCCTGCTGTCCAAATTGTGGAGTATCGAATATAAACAGTGAAAAATCCAAAACCGTTGGATGGCTAATGAACATTTTTAACAGGGTTAACCATGCATAATCGTCGTTCCGATCAAAATTACGTTATCGAATCTCTGCAACCCGCAGAAGATACTCAACACAACTTGTCCGAGGTTCCACCTGGTTCGGTCGCCGTTGTTAAAGGGTATGGCGACTTGCCCCTTACTGCGCGTCATTTTTTGGAATCTTACGGCATATTACCAGGACGCCAGGTGTGTGTGGTGTCTCAACGGCCAGTTACGATTGTTCAAATTGAGCATACTGAGCTAGCCTTTGAGCTCTCGGTTGCCCGTGAGATTCTGATACTGCCAGCCTGAGAATTCCCCGGTGAATTAAGTTTGTTTTCTATTGATAGGTCTACTAAATATTGACCTTGACCTACCCTCAATCGGGTGCACTTTCCAACGCGAGGATGAATTCACTGACATCCAGGGAATAATTATTGGCCACATCTTCCAGTGTATCAAATGACGCCATCCAACATCCGACACAGGCCATCCGATGCTGAAAAAAAACCTGGATCGTTCGTGGCCAGGTATTAATTAATTCGTCAACATTCATAGCCGGGGATAAGACCATAATATTATTTGAAGTTCGGTTAGTTTTTACCATTTGGAAAGGCTGCATTTTGAAAAGGAAAAAAGGGGGGAAATCTATGTAATCATCGTACATGGTTAGCGGTCCCGTATCTTTGCTAAAGAACAAATAATAGGATACCTACCAACTATCGCGAGCGAGTAAGCTAAAACCTGAATCTTATTGCCTAATTGACCACCCACTCCGGTAAGCGGCCTTCCTACTTCAGATCTTCAGCAATTATCACCAAGCCGTGAGGGTGGCGGATGATGACCTTTTCACGCCCGGAGACGATCAAACCTTGAGATTCCCACTGGCTGAGGATGCGGCTGATGGTAAATAAGGTCGTGCCGGTCATTTCAGCCAAATCTTGGCGGGAGAGGGGAAAATTGATCAAAACCCCTTGCTCAGTTTTTTTACCAGTTTTGGCAGCCAGGCGTAAAAGTGTACTTGCCAGGCGGCGTTCTACGCGCTGGGTGGCTAATTCACGATACCTCTCCTGAAATTCCTGAACATGCCCAGCCATTAATTTGACTGCGTTTAGCAGAAGGACTGGCATCCGCTCGGTCAGCGCCGTCATCGAACCTTTCGACCAAGAATAAGCTTCGCTTACTTCAGCGGCTTCTGCGGATATCGGGTAGGTTTCGCCTTCAGCAAGGGCTACTGCTCCAAAAGGTGTCCATGGGCCGATTACACGAAGGAGGATTTGTTGACCTTCAGGGGTAATCTGCCCTAAACGGACGCGTCCACTTACCAGTACTAGAAAAGCATTGGCAGGGTCACCCTGAAGGAAAAAGAAACCCCCCGAATGTTTTTGTAATAGGTGACCTGTGCTAATGACGTGCTCGATTTCAACAACCGAAAGGCCGTTAAATAAACCGACCTGGCGCAGGTTTTCAACATGGGGATGGGCCATGTTAGCTATTTTAACACACGGTCTGGTTAAATAAATTCGGGTAATGGAATAAATAACCAATAATATGGCTATTTGTATTACTCTCCTTGAGGCGAGGGAGGACCACTCCTAAACCGATATAAAAATCGGCTTTGTGACATTTATCACTTGAAAAATACATGGTTGTCATTATCCTTTAAGGTGAATTAATGATTACCCAATTCTTCCTCCGATCCACTGACTCCCATGGGGATAGGTGGACGATAGGGCATGAGGGGTAACTTTCATAGCCTGCCACTTGCAAAGGAGGACAAACCGTGTGCAATTGCACGGGCTGTCTTTTTTCGTATTTAATAACGTGATCCAGAAAGTGTATATCCATTCAATTCCTATTGTTAGCCATCTGAGGTTATGGATATTTAAGTGATTGCTACCATAATTCTGGTAATTGGCAAGGAGGCGATTCAAAAATATACCCGATCCAATTTTGTTTCGATCACCCGTAAAACCTGAAAAAATAAAAGGAGAATAAGATGTATTTACTACGCGTGAATATGAGCAACCAGACTTATCAGGTTACCGATATGCCCGAAAAGTATAAAAACCTTGCCGGGCGTGCATTGACATCTAATTTTATTGCCGATGAGGTCCCTCCTCTGTGCCATCCGTTGGGACAAGACAATAAATTGATCTTTTCGGCGGGCTTTGTAACAGGAACGAGCGCACCTACCGCTGCGCGTATCTCGGTGGGCGGTAAATCCCCGCTGACTAAGGGGATCAAAGAGGCGAATGCCGGTTCATCTTGGGGTGCAGATCTGGCGGTTATGAATATCGGCGGGTTGGTAATTGAAGGATACCCAAAAGGGAAGGAAAAATTCTGGGGCTTAAATATCACCTGGGATGGAAAACCGAAGGTCGAATTTTTTGATGCTACGGAATATACTCAGAAAAAACTATCAGAAATATTTCCTCCTATGTATGAAAAATATGGCGACCGTATATCTGTATGCAGCGTTGGTTCTGCCGCTGAATACGGGTACTGCAACTCGGGGATCGTCTTCAATGACCAGGCAAAACGTCCTTCCCGCTATGCTGGACGGGGTGGCCTTGGGGCGGTAATGGCTGCCAAAGGGGTTAAGTTTATTCTCCTGGACCGACAAGGGGCACCTGGTGTGGAAATTGCGAATAAACCGTTGTTCAATGAAGGGCGAAAAAAGATGATTGATGCCCTGACCACCCATGCGATTACCAAACCAAAGGGTGGCTTAAATACCTACGGCACAGCCATTTTGATCAATATCATGAATGAAGCGGGAGGTTTGCCGACCAATAATTTCCATTCTGGGCGTTTCGAAGGAGCTCCTCACATTGCTGGCGAAGCGATTTTTGAAACGAACAAAGTAAGGAAAGGAAAGGAAATCTATAACCACGCCTGCAGCCCAGGTTGTATCATACAGTGTTCAAACACGGTATATACCGAGGGCGGTGAAGAAATAACCTCGTGCCTGGAATATGAATCGGTATGGTCGTTGGGGGTCAATATTGGTATTCAGGACCTTGATGATTTGGCAATGTTGAATCACCTGTGCAACGAGTACGGCCTGGATACGATCGAAACCGGAACGACTTTGGGCGTTGCGATGGAAGCCGGCCTGATGAAATTTGGCGACTCCAAAAAAGCGATCGAACTGGTTCACGAAACCGGCAAAGGAACTCCTCTCGGGCGCATCCTCGGGGCTGGCACAGAAACAGCCGGTAGGGTATTGGGTGTCACTCAGGTACCGGTCGTTAAGGGACAATCCATCCCTGCTTATGAACCACGGGCAGTAAAGGGAATCGGAATTACCTATGCAACCTCAACAATGGGCGCAGATCATACAGCCGGTTATACCATTGCCCCAGAAATTCTTGGCGTAATGGGTAAGCAGGATCCACTCAGCGTGGAAGGAAAAGCAGCCCTCAGTCGGGCTTTTCAGGCGACAACCGCCTTCATTGATTCAAGCGGACACTGCTTGTTTATCGCCTTTGCTGTGTTGGATATTGCCAGTGGATACCAGGGCATGATCGACGAAACTAACGGCATTCTAGGAACAAATTGGACGGCCGAGGATGTCGTAAAATATGGATCAGCTATTTTGAAGGTTGAACGAAAATTCAATGAAGCTGCCGGAATCAGTAAAGAAGCCGACCGCCTTCCGGATTTTATGACCCGTGATCCACTTCCACCTCATAACCAGGTTTTCGATGTTTCCGAAGAAATACTCGATGCGGTTTATGGTGAAATGTAAGTAAATTCCAGATCCATTGAGGAGCGCAGGGTTAAACCAAAGAACCCCTTTTTATAGCCCTGTGCTCCATTGATAAGTAATCCGAGCAATGTGAGAATTAATTGCGCGATAAACTATCGACTGGGTGATGTTCAAGCATTTGCTGTTCTGGTGGATTTTCCGAGACGCCAGCATCTTTCGATGAATGGATATACTCGGTCATTGGTTATGAGGGCCAGGGCATTAAACCCGTGATTAGTGTGTGGATATGATTGGTGTATGGATAATGGAGATACCCCGGATTGTGCCTTGCGAAAGGCGAATGATCGCCGAGTCCTAGATAAAGGTGGATGGGAAATCAATTTTTCAATCACCGACGGTTACCGGTTTCAAGAAATTATGGGACGCTATGAAAATTCGAGTCAAACTATTTGCTACTTTCAACCGTTTTCGTCCAGGTGAGCTTGCCGGAAAGCCATTTGAGATGGAAGAACCGGATGGTATATCCCTAAAGGAACTAATTAATAGATTAAATATCCCCCAAGAGGAAGTAAAGGTGTGCTTTGTAAATGGTAGGGCACAAGATTTGGAGGTCATTTTATTCGATGGGGATGAAGTGGGGATTTTCCCACCGATTGGTGGAGGTTTGTCTTGAAAACGATAACCATAGACACCTGGCTTTATGGAGAATTGGCATGTTACGGAGGCGACTCAAATAATCACATTTTTTCAAATCCATCTATTGCTCTACCAGAGGGGGGGCGTATGTGTGATTTGTTAAATGTCTTGGGGTTAGAAACCGACCAACGCGGGATCACTTTTATCAATGGAGATTTGAGTGCCATGCCTGGGTTGCAACCAGACTTGGAGCATATTTTTCGGGATGGCGACCGGGTTGCGTTTTTTCACTTACGCTCCATGTGGCCTTTTCAATACCGGCATGGGGTTTCTATGGTAAATGAAATGCACAACGCCTTACAAAAAAGTGACAATATGGGTATTCACCATGCTTATGCAATTCAGGATGATCAATGATTGGAGGTTCGTTACTTACTGCCTCGACATTAGTCATCAGTTCTGGGTTGACAAATTAAACTTCAAAAAAATGATCTTCATTCGGCGACAGTGGGTCATAAATCCATGGATCTAGAAATGGTGAAGGCTGCCAGGAGTCCGATTTCTGTCCGGGCTTGCGCTCTGTGACCGGCTTTGCACAGCTTTTCGCAGTGATTCTGTGTAAGGTGGGAAGCAGATACCGGCTTCGGTTATAATTGCAGTGATGTATTCGGCTGGGGTTACATCGAAAGCCGGGTTAAACACCTGCGCTTTATGGGGGGCTATCCATTGTCCGTTGATATGGGTAATCTCTTCTGCTGGGCGCTCTTCGATAGGGATATCAGCGCCGGTTGGTGTTTCCAGGTCCACCGTTGAAGTTGGACCAACCACGTAAAATGGTACCCCGTGGGCATGGGCGACCAATGCCAGGTTGTAGGTGCCAACTTTGTTGGCGGTATCGCCATTGGCGGCAACCCGATCACAACCGACTGTAACAGCGTTGACTCCACAATTTTTTATAACAAATCCGGATGCGCCATCCACGATGATTTTATAAGGAATACCGAGCTGCTCTAACTCCCAGGCAGTCAGACGAGCACCTTGCATGCGCGGGCGAGTTTCGTCCACGTACACAAACACTTTTTTCCCATTTTCGTGGGCTGCGCGGATGACACCCAAGGCGGTGCCATAATCGACCGTGGCTAATGCACCTGTATTGCAGTGATGGATAAAAGTAACCTGGTCTGGAAGCAGCTCCAGCGCGTTTTTGGCAATCTGGCGGTTGACTTCAACATCTTCTACTGCGATGGCATGTGCTTCAGCTAAAACCGCAGAACGGATTGCTAATGTGTCTTCCAGTAAAGGATCATGGAGGCGGTTGAGGATCCTCCGAACTGCCCAACTTAAATTCACGGCGGTAGGGCGGGCTGCAATTAATACTTGCCCGGCCATTTTTATGTCCTCATGAAGGCGGTATGGTTCTTTTACGGATGTGTTATTCGCAGCAATGGCCATGCCGTATGCAGCCGTTGCCCCAATGGCAGGTGCTCCTCGAACGGTCATGTTTCGGATTGCTTCGGCCACATCGTTTACTGACCGGCACTCGACCATGATGATTTCAAACGGCAGTTTCCGCTGGTCCAATAAAATCAAGGTGTTGTTCTTCCACTCAAGGGTTGGGTAGTGGCTCATTTTTTATACTTCCTACATTCCAGGGTAAACCAATTATATCGGAAGGATATGTTATTCGATCAATGCTGGAGGTGGTTGTCAAAATTTGTTTCTGGTTAAATTTCTGAAATTTTTCAGCCGCCAGAGTCCATAATAGGAAACACAAGGGCAGTGTTTCCCGGTTTTTACGGAGAGAACTGAGGTTATAATTAGGACATTCTGAATGGGGGGGTAACCCACTTACAGGAAAGGGACTTCAGCTAATGTACATGATCATGTTTGTATTAGATGACGCGAATAAACTCGATAAATTATTGGAAAATTGGTATGAAATTGGAATTCGCGGAGTGACAATAGTTCAGAGCACCGGGTTCTTTCGCCGGCAAGTGCAACGGTCGAAGTTGCACCTCACCTTTTTGATTGAGCAGATCTCGGTAGAATCCGAGGAAGGAAATATCACCCTCTTTGCCATTGTTGAAACCAATCGGATGGTCGAAGATTGCCTGGAAAAAACCGAGGAGATCATAGGAAATCTTGAAGGACCAAATACTGGTGTGTTTACAGCCTGGCCTTTGAGTGTCATCAAGGGGATTCCAAAACCCAATCATCAAGGCAGCCGAGAATGATTTGGTTAGAATTTATCATCAGTTCTGCACTAGTTGTTGTTGCGGCTATTAAATTGGCCGAATATGGGGATGTGATTGCTGTTCGCACGAAAATTGGGCGGGCATTTATCGGTGTGGTTTTAATAGCCGGGACAACCTCGCTTCCAGAATTTCTAATCGCTGTCAACTCAATTCGCAAAGGAATCCCTGACCTTTCGGCTGGCGATATCTTTGGTTCAAACATGTTTAACATGCTGCTTTTGGCTTTTATTAGTTTGATTGGTTGGAGGGTGCGTGCATTACGGCTGGTTGCTCGCCGGCACGGGCTGGCCGGCGCAAGCGCAGTATTGATGATACTCCTTGCGACTTTTTTTATATACGCAGATATCGATCTAACAATTGGATGGGTTGGTGTCGACAGTTTGGTTTTAATCGCTGTTTATATTATCTTGGTCAGGCTTCTGTGGACTTCGTCATCGGGTAACGAAGGACAAGCCATCGAAGAACCAGACGATTCAACACCCAGTCTTCGTAAAGCTATCACAGTTTTCGGCGTAGCAGGCTTAGCGCTTGTCTTTGTGGTTCCATGGTTGGTCCGTGTAACCAGCGATATTGCATCCATCACCGGTTTGGGGGAAGGTTTTGTCGGCGTTGCTTTGGTGGCCCTTATCTCATCGATGCCAGAGTTGGTTGCGACCATTACCGCTGTGCGGATGAAGGTTTATGATCTGGCAATCGGAAACTTGTTTGGCAGCAATATGTTTAATATTTTTGCCCTCGGACTAGTCGATTTTCTCTATTTAGAGGGGCGATTCCTGGGCACAATTTCCCCCGAATTTGTGCTGGTCGGATTTTTAGGTTTAATGATGACTACCTTAGCCTTAATTGGAAACCAGGCCAGGTTACGCAAAAAGCTATTCTTTTTCCTTGAGTTGGACGCAGCGGCCTTAATTCTGACTTTTATACTAGGGATGCTTTTAATCTATAACCGCGGTCTTTAATTCCATATGGGCATTAATTCTTCAGATCGAATGCTCGACTATCTTTGAAATGCCCTACTTTTTTACGGTAAGGATAGGCTCGCCCAAGCATTCCAGGTAAAAATGTTATGTACCAAAATTGGATAATCCCCCTGTTTTGGCCGCGTTATGATCGTAAAGATTTGAATGAGTGCAACGCGGCCAAAACTATTCTATTCCCGGGAGCAGCGATGTGGCTTGGACGATTGAAAGGTTAGTTAAAGTTTCAGGACGAAGGATTGATGTGGCAGGATTTCCCGGTTGGAACTCGAGATTTCCCCCCTGGATATCCATCCCTTGTTCCCAAAAAAATTGTAAGAGACAATCATTAATCGTACATCCGTAGCAACCCGAATAAACCTTAACTCGGAGTACTTATATTTTGATGGTATTATGTGATGAACACTTTAGGCGTTTCAACAACCCGATCCAGGATCTAGGATACGGTTTGCCCAAGGCTTAACCTAATTTTCGAAGCTAAGGACAAACCTGTTTTCAGAAATTAATTTGTATGGCAACCGAAGAATTTACCTTACCGCCTCCATACCTTACAGACCGGCGCTCGCCGGCTCGCTGGATTCTTTCCCACACTATTCGCCAGTGGCCTGTCGTATTGATAGCCTTGTTTGGTGCCTTTGCAAATGCAGCCTTGGCCGGTGTAGTTCCGGTGTTTATGGGCCAGGCATTCAATGTAGTGACCATAAATCCGCTACAACTCGATCGCTTACTGCAAATAACCATCATCATTGCCATTTCGCAAACGATCCGAGGAATTTTACAATTTGCTCGAAATTTTGGTTTCGAGGTTATCGCACAACGAATCGAACGAAATGTGCGCCAGGAATTGTATACGTCCTTGCTCGGGAAGAGTATGACTTTTCACAACTTGCAACCCGTGGGTGACACAATGGCGCGGGCCACTAACGATGTGCGGGAAGTAAATTTTTTATTCAGTCCGGGAGTCAACCTGGTTGTTGGATCGTTAAATTTTATTTTTATTCCATTGATGATTGGACCGAGTTACCACCCCGCCCTGGTCATAACACCACTCGTTTTTACAGTGGTTTATTTTGTCCTAATAAGGTTTTATTTAAAGGAGTTATCGCCGATAACCGATGAAGTTCGCAACTCATTCGGAGCGCTCAATACAAGGCTTAATGAAGCCCTGGATGGTATCGAAACCGTTAAGGCAGCATCGCAAGAGCAGGCGGAGGTCCTGCGTTTTAACCGTAACGTTGTTCGTTACCGGGATGCGGCTGTTCGACTTGGTGATACCGAGGCGCGATTTTTACCAGCCTTGCTCCTGGTTGTGGCATTGGGGGCCGGGCTGTTTCATGCGCTCCAGTTATTTCGAGTGGGACTACTCGATACAGGCGACGTTGTGGCCTACTTTGGATTATTGACTTTGCTTGGTTTTCCAACCTTCGTGTCTATATTTGCTTATTCACGAATCGCACTTGGGTTAGCGGGTGGACGCCGTATATTAGAGTTGTTGAACCGGGAAACCGATCTAGATCAGAACAAACGCGGTCATTCAGAGATGATGCGTGGTGAGATCCGGTTTGAAAATGTTTCTTTTGGGTATGATGGAGGGGGACAATCGGTGGTGGATGTATCCTTCACTGTGCTTCCGGGCCAGACGGTTGCCATTGTTGGGCAGACAGGAGCGGGAAAAACCAGTTTGGTGAAATTAATTAACCGAACATACGATGTAAGCTCGGGGCGAATATTGGTGGATGGGGTGGACATCAGAGATTGGAATCTGGAGGCGCTGCGAAAACAAATATCCATAATAGAGCAGGATATATTTTTATATTCACGATCGATTGCGGAGAATATTGCATTTGGGAAACCGGATGCTTCGGAGGATGAAATTGAACAGGCCGCAAAATCTGCTCAGGCGGATGAGTTCATTCGTACCTTCGATGGGGCTTATCAATCCATTATTGGTGAGAGGGGTGTAACACTCTCGGGAGGTCAACGGCAGAGGTTAGCACTAGCGCGAGCTTTTCTGACCGAACCGCATATCTTGATCCTGGATGATTCGACCAGTGCAATCGATTCTGCAACCGAAGATAAAATTCAACAGGCAATCTATACTGCGGCCCAAGGGCGGACCACCTTTATAATTACTCACCGTCTGTCGCAAATTCGGTGGGCGGATTTAATAGTTGTCCTTCGGCATGGGCGGCTGGTTGCGGCCGGGGCACACGAAGACTTGCTTCGCACGAGCGAGGTGTACCGAATGATTTTTAGCGATTAGGGCTTATGGGCTTTTTTTCCGGTCTTGATGCAGAAAAATATGACCGCAAGTACACCGACCGTGAGCTGGTGTTGCGAATCATTAAATATTTCCGCCCACACCTAAAAAAGTTGGGCTTGGCCGGGGTACTGGTTTTAGTAGCAGGGGGTTCCCTTTCACTACTGCCGATCATCGTTTCCCGCGGGGTCGACCAGCTTAAGGGTGACCTAACGCTCACCAATCTGTTACTAGTCCCCGGGGCTGTACTTCTAACAGGTGTAACCGCCTGGGTTGCAAACTGGCAGGCGCGGCGTTTGATCGTGCGGATTGTGGCAGAAATGGTCGCCCGATTAGCCAATGAGGCCTTCAAAGCGTCTACTGACCATGATCTTTCTTTTCATGATGAGTTTTCATCTGGCAAGATCGCCTCTCGGATTACGACCGATACACAGGATTTCGGTCAGTTGGTAATTTTTACCACCGATATAATTTCGCAAATCGTTGAGACCATTATTTTAGCTATTGTGTTAATTAGTATTGAGGGGCGCCTGGCACTCACCTTGTTTGCAATCGTGCCAGTGGTGGTGATTATCGCACTTAGTTTTCAAGGATTGGCGCGGAAAGTTTCCCGAACTGGAATGCGCGCGATGGCGAATGTCAACCAAACCATCAAAGAAACCGTCAGTGGTATCGCGGTTGCAAAAAACTTCCGCCAAGAATCCAGTATTTTCGAAACCTTTTTTAAAGCAAATCAGACTTCGTACCAGGTTAATTTACGCCGAGGCCTTGTGCTCTCGATGGTTTTTCCGACCCTGAATACTACGGGTGGTTGGATGATTGCCTTGTTGGTGTATTTTGGGGGACTCAGCGCGGCTGCTGGTGCTGTTACTGTAGGTGGTTGGTATTTGTTTCTTTCCAGCCTTGATCGCTTTATGTTTCCGGTTATGAACCTTTCCTCCTTTTGGACCCAGGTACAAAATGGACTTTCAGGTTCTGAACGTGTATTTGCATTAATCGATGCAAACTTGAATGTTGTACAAATCGATCAACAGCCCGTACCCCGATTGCTCGGAAAAGTAGATTTTGAACATTTAAGTTTTCGATATAACCCCTCTGAGCCAGTGTTGGAAAATTTCGATTTGCACATCCACCCGGGTGAAACTGTCGCTCTGGTTGGCCATACGGGCGCAGGAAAATCATCGATTGTAAAATTGGTAGCTCGTTTTTATGAATTTCAACAAGGGAGGATTCTGATTGATGGTCATGATATTCGCAGTTTTGATTTGGGCTCTTATCGCTGTCAGCTAGGGATCGTTTCGCAGATACCATTTCTTTTTTCAGGGACTGTATACGAGAATATCCAATATTCGTGCAGTGGAGCGACCGAAGAAGAAATTACTCGTATTGCAGGTCAATTCGGCGGTGGTGAATGGATTGAAACTTTGCCGGAAGGCTTAAATACCCAGGTAGGCGAGCGTGGTGTACGTTTATCGATGGGACAACGTCAATTGGTGTCACTAATGCGTGTTCTGGTACAAAAACCATCCATATTTTTGTTGGATGAGGCGACTGCCAGCATTGATCCGTTTACGGAATGGCAAATTCAACAGGCGCTCAACCTGATTTTAAAACGCTCCACCAGTATCATCATTGCTCACCGCCTATCCACTGTAAAGGCGGCTGATCGAATTATCGTGATTGACCACGGAAAAATTATCGAGGAAGGCAGTCATGAACAGTTGATGGCTCAGGGTGATCACTACGCTGGCTTGTACAACGCATATTTCCGGCATCAATCACTTGCATATGTCGAAGAAATGGGAAGGTTCAAAAAGATCGTACCCACTAAAAAATAAATACAATTTACCATCTTAGGTAGAAATGGTCAAAAAAAGTTTGTTCTGGAAAGAATTCAACAATGGCTGAGATAAAAACCAAAAAGACAAACCAACCTGTCGATGACTTTCTGGATTCAATTGATGATGAAAGAAAGAAAAAAGACTGCTGCGCCATTCTGGAACTCATGAAGCAGATCACAGGAGAGGAACCAAAAATGTGGGGGGAAAGTATCGTCGGGTTCGGAGATTTGCATTATAAATACGCCAGCGGAAGAGAAGGTGATTGGTTGTTGGTAGGTTTTTCCCCTCGCAAGCAAAACCTGAGTCTTTACCTTACCTGTGATTTCCAGGCGGAACCCGATCTGATGCGCCGGTTGGGTAAATTTAAAACCGGGAAAGCCTGCTTATATATTAAAACACTGGAGGATGTGAACGTAGAAGCCTTAAAAGAATTGATCGAAAAATCAATATGGGCTGTTAGGGATAGGCGGATCAGGCCCTGAAAAATAGTATTGAGTTAAATGCTTAACCTAATTCGATCCCTTGCCATCCGGAGGTAACATAATGGGTTAATTCACTTACGCTCAATCCTTTGATTCCCAGCTTCTCCAAAGTACGTCCCCGACGCCAATAATCTGTCCGATGTAAGATGCAGGCCAGGCGAATAACACTGTTGATTCCATTGGTCGAAACTCCGTATCGCTCTCCTAAGGCAGCAATGGGTACCAGGCTCATTGGGACATCCTCGAAGATATAGCGATGGTTTAATGTAGCCGGGGCCTTGATGCCATAATACCCAGTCTGATTATGGATGCGCTCGTGGAGGGTCTCGCCAGTAACATTGTAGGCCAATTCCAGCCATTCCTGGGCAGTTCGGGCACGAATACCCAAAGCCGAAGCAACTGTTACCCGTTCGCGGTCCAAAGTTTCCAATAAACGGGCCACCGATGGAGTCACGCCATCGATATAAAACTGAAAATCTCCATGGGTGGCTTCGATCCAACCCGCATTCAGGATGGTCAGAGCTGGGTGGAAGATCGCACCCATATTGTTTAACCCAGTGTGTAGGACGTTGACTCCGTGAATATATTGTGGAAATGCCGTCTGAATTTGTTCCAAAACCAGGGGAGTGCGTTCTGAAGGTAAGGCAGCCAATGGAACAGCTTCTTTGATCCGAAAGATGCGGGCTTGGGCTGGACCGTCGGTGCGGCTGGCATAGATGAATGTCTCGGCTTCGGCCAGGTTGATATCTACCGTGCAGCCGCTTTTACGCAGGACCGCATCGAATTCAATTGCTCCTAAGGTGCGGCCCGGATGGAGGATAATGGTTTGGTCTTCGACCAGGTGGCAGGCCATTTTCTGGGCTACCTCGGCATGGGCTGAAGATGGCAGTACGACCATGATGACCTGGGCACCTTGGATCGCCTCCCCAAGGTTGTCTGTGACCAGGGATAATTTGCCAAATCCATGTGGGCCGCCTTCGTAACTTTCCAGATCGATTCCACCACGCTTGTCGATGATCTCAATATGGGCATAGGTACGGTTGTAAAGTGCAACTTCGAAACCCAATAATGCCAGGTGAGCAGCCATGGCTCTACCGCCATTACCTGCCCCAACCACCGAAAAGCGGGTAATATTCGTCATCTTGACCTCACTCTCTTAAGGAAAAAATATCCAAACGAACAGCTTCAGGAATCGGCTTACCCTGAATATCTACTGCCAGGCAGGCACCACCGATAATGCGCGTGCGCACCTGGCCTCGTGCAAACGGATTGTTTTTCAATTGAGGCGCATCCATTATGCCGCTGGTAACCGCTTCTGCCAGGGAATCTGGATCCGTGAATGGATCGAGGATATCCTCCTTTGCCAATGAACGGATACATTCTAAAGTAAGTTGAGCCTCAGAGATTAGTTGGTTTTTGCGTTGGAGGACTAATGGATCCTGATTCATGTCCGGTTGCCCGTGGAGAGCAATTTCAATCACCCGACGGGCCATTTTTGCGGCCTCGATAATTTCATCCGCGTTGGCGGCATGATCAGCTTCGGTGTGCCCAACAATATGGATTATGTCTGGGCGGAGTGCCATCTGCAAATAAATACTGGCAGAAAGATGCGCCCGGGCTGAAGCCATGTCCAATGGATAACTGAGCAGTCCGGTGCGAGTCTGTTCCCAAATGCGAAAATCCGGGCCGGCTAATGGTTGGATCATCTCTAGTAAGGCGAGCATCTTAGCCAGGTCCATTACACTTGAAAGACCGGGCGGGCTGTTGAACATTAATTGGGCAATGTAATCGCGAACTCCAAATGCCTTGGCATTATAAGCCGAGAGATACCCCGACACCACAAATACTACATCTGGCGCGTCACGCATACCCCAGTGATGGGGCTCATTAAGTTCAACCGGTATATCCCGCTCACCATACCAGGCCATCACCTGCTGGTGTTCGCGAATCGAACCAGACAAATCCCACGGGCCGCGGCCATCCATCTGATTGAACCAAAAAAGTGGAATGGCGCACCAAGCGTTGTTAATGGTTTCCATGAAGACTTCTGCCGACCGGATAAAATCGTCCGTGCCTGAATAGGTGCGCAGGAGCGGATAATTACCCCTACGGCTGGCCTGGAATAACTGGCGAAAGTCGTCTTCCGAACGGACGGGTACCCCACCAGCTCCACGCCGGCGTGGATTCTGGCGTTCGGGATGGAAGAAGTTTTCCTGAGCGTCTTGATCGGTGCCTAAAGAAATCACATCTAACACTCGCGCTTCGGCGATTTTGCGGATACCCGCTACTGTCTCATCCATCGTCGGAAGGCCAAAATGGTGACGAAGGAGCGGGTAGGGCGCTTTCCACAGACGTCGTTCGATAGTTTTTTGAGGGTAATCCTCTCCACTAATTTCCTTTCCATCTTCCCCTTTCAGGTAAGAAAGAACGTCTTCGATGAGCTCAGAACCATCAAAAATTTTCTCAAAAAACCCTGAAGCTCGGGCACGCTCAGCGACCGGCGGGGTGCCAGCAAAGGCGAAGCGCACTCCCTGCAAGCGCAGTTCATCGGCTGCTTCGGCAAATTCCAACAACAAACGTTCACCCGTTTCTGCGGTTAACCGGTAGGATACGCCTACCAGATCTGCTTTTTCGAGGTTTACTGCGGCGATCATTTCTTCTATGGAGACTGCCGGGCCAAGGAAAACCGTCCGCCAACCGGCCATTTCTGCCTGACGTAAAAAATTACATACACCAGCTACGTGAACGCATTCACCTAATGCCCCGGCGACCACTGTTTTCATTTTAAACTCCTTCCACTTATAAAATTATATCTTGGAAAGTATGAAATTCAGCATTTTGCATTTAAATGGGTTGAGCATGATACCAGTATAGACAATTTCAAATTAATATGTATAAACCCGTAGGTTGTTAAAATAATTTATTGAGTGAATGGAAGCTGCACAGCTCGGTGAAAACCAACAAGCGTAAACGAAATTTAATCAAAGAATATTGGTTCTTTGGTAAATAGCCTCAGATGTTGCAAGCCGATTGAAGTGAAATACCAGGCCACTAATAAAATAATAAAAAGTGATGTGTGTGGTTATGGAAACCGAAGTTGAATTTAAGTCAAAAAATTTTCTACAGGTATTGTAAGGCAGCCGAGCAACCTTTCTGTAGATTCTGCGTCCATCGGCCTGTATAAAAGATATCCTTGACCGTAATTGCAATGGTTGTTTTTTAACCAGTGCAACTGGTCTAAAGTTTCAATTCCTTCAGCTATCGTATCGATGCCCAGTTCTTTAGCCAGAACAATAAGTGCCTGGACAATTTCACTTCCGCCATTCTCCGAATCGACACGGTTGATATAGGTTCGATCGATTTTGATTGTGTTAATAGGGAAACGCTGTAAGTACGCCAGAGAAGAATATCCGGTGCCAAAATCGTCCACTTGGAGGTTAACCCCTAAATCCCCGATTGCTTGAAGGATGTTGATGATCGATTGTCCGGTTTTTACGAAAACTTTTTCGGTTAACTCTATGTTGAGGGAGGCGGCGGGAAGCCCGGTTTGTTCTAACACACCAGAGATCATTTCAACGATATCTGTTTTTTGTAACAAACTACCAGAGAGGTTAACGCTGATCGTGAAGGGGTCGTGCTGAGCACAATGGTCCTGCCAGTATTTTACTTGCCGGCAGGCTTCGTGCATAACCCAGTGGTCGATGTGGTGGATTAACCCGGATTCTTCAGCTAAGGGTACAAAATCTGATGGGAAGATCATGCCGTACTGAGGGGTAATCCAGCGGATCAACGCCTCGAAACCGGTAATACGGTGGTCGGATAAGGACACTATTGGCTGAAAGTACAAACTGAATTCGTCCCGCTCGAGGGCTTCGCACAGCAAGTCTTCTAGTTGATGACGGTCGATCACTGTGTTAAATAACACTGGGGCAAACACCTCATAACAAGCACCTCCGCGAGCCTTGGCACGTTTCAAGGCGAAATCCGCATCGCGTAATACTTGGGCTGGATCGCGATATGAGGAAGAACCGATAACCACACCCAGACTAGCAGTTGTGAACACCTTTTTATTTTCCAGTTCAAAGGGGGTGCTAAGTTCCGCTAAGATGCGGTCAGAAAGGCGGATGACCTCTTGGCGAGCATCTTGTCCTTCAAGCAAGATCGCAAACTCATCCTCACCTAGTCTGACTATAGCGGAATCGGGGAGAGCAAGATCTTTTAAGTAGTGGGCAATTTTAATAAGGAGTAAATCCCCCGTTTGAAAGCCGAAGCCAACATTTATTGCATTAAACCGATCTAGATCAAATAATAATAATCCAAATGACGACCCATTATTTTTATCTTGCAAAGTATTTAGAACATGGGCAAGTTGTTCGACCAGGTATGTTCGATTTAATAAACCAGTAAGTGGGTCGCGATAGGTTTTATTGTATAAATATTCTTCGGTTTCCTTGTGGCTGGTTATATCAGTCAATGACCCGATCAAATATTCTGGTTGACCATTTTGGTGATAAAAGATTTCCGATTCATCCTGGACCCAAATGACACGACCATTACGTGTAGTCATTCGATATTCTACTCGTGCAGCTTTCCGGTCTGCGGTATGTTTGTTTAATGCCTCCATGACCCGATTGTGGTCATCGGGATGGATACAACCAACCCAAATCCCTGGTATCGCGGTCCAATATTCGGGTGACCACCCGGTTAGTTTTTCAATTTGAGGGCTGATGAATTTGCACGAAAAAGGTTCACCCGGGCCACAAATATAGGTTACGATCGGAATATTCTCGATAATATTTTGGTAGTAGGAAGGGTCGACCTTATGTTTAATCATAATGGTGGGGAAAAATCACTTGGAATTAGAAACCCATGGCAGAAGGACCCAAAGTCAGGCTATACAATGAATACTTATCTAAATAAGTTGTCATTCGGTAAAAATTTATAATTCACCCTCTACAATCCATTGTACCGATTAATTTTTATTTTTACTTTGCGATTTTGCAAGGCGGCTATAAAACGTTTAACAAGTCCTCTACATTACCATAAAGGAACATGGGTTGTCGCTTGATAACGATAAGCAGGGCAAATACAGGGATCGACTGGACGTAGTTGTGATCTGTGCGGTAGAAATCAAGTGGATATGGTTTGGGTTTATTTTTTTAGGCTGTCGTTCAGGCTGCCTGATCTGAATCCGTCCAGATCAAGAGTGATATACAGATATCCCAGCGCTTTTAAGGAGGAGGTTATGGTTTCGCGCTGGGCTAGAACCATCTCGAAATCCTGCGGTTCAATTTCGATACGCGCCACCTGATTGTGGTGGCGGACACGTAACTGACTAAACCCAAGGCGATGCAGCACGAATTCAGCCTGTTCAATTTGGTTGAGGATTGGGGTGGTGATCTTGGTTCCGTATGGCACACGGGATGAAAGGCAGGCTGCCGCAGGTTTATCCCAATTCCTCAAACCTAAATTCCTGGCAAGCGCACGCACCTCCGTTTTGGTGAAACCCACTTCCACAAGAGGGCTGCGCACACCGTGCTCATAGGCGGCCTGGCGTCCAGGGCGGTGGTCACCTGTATCATCAGAGTTGGTTCCATCAATTACCACGCCATAGTTGAAATTTTTTGCAAAATTGATGATTAGATCATACGTCTCACTTTTACAGAAGAAGCAGCGGATGGGTGTATTGGCCAGGTAACGAGGATCATCGAACTCGGAGCTCTTGATCTGCACCATTCGCGCACCTATTTCATCGGCGATTTTAACCGCATTTTCGAGTTCGTGAGCAGGTAAGCTCGCTGATACCGCAGTTACAGCGACTGCTCGTTCTCCCAGCAGGTCATGGGCAACTTTTAGGAGCAAAGTGCTGTCGACTCCTCCAGAATAGGCAACAACAACACTTTCCATATGGAAAAGGATCTGTTTTAAGTTTTCAAACTTTTTATCCAGGGTCATCATCCAATTTCTCGATCCGATAAATTTTTACTGACAAAGTATTCCTCCTGCCAAAATACACATGACAAGTCTATCATTGGATCGATATGTGTCAAGGATTACGGCTTGACAGTGTTTACGGCTTGACAGGATTACGGGTGACAGTTGTGACATTTCTGTTGAACAATTAGGGTGACAGAATCGTTGAACAATGACAGGATTACGGGTAAAAGTAGGCTTTAAGGTGTTAAAAGAGTGAATGGTTTGATGCTGCCATATTTTTTCTTGGGTTTGATTTGTGGTTTTGTTCCCCAAATTTTCGCAACCATTGGGGATCACATCCTGGTAAGGAGGTCGGCCGGGCAAAGGTTAGTTGCTCTAGAGAACAATTAATAAAAATAAGGATCATTTTGGATTTTCAGGGCGAAGACAAAAACCTGAAAATTCCACCCTCGATCGGTCGTGGTGGAAGAATAATGATAAAATCCACTCTCAAGCCATCCTACACTTACCCTTACCAAAAATATGACCCATACCGATAAAATTGCCGACCTCCTAAACCTGAATTCCGCCCAGGTAGCTGCTGCAATCCAACTCTTCGATGAAGGCAGTACCATTCCATTTGTGGCTCGCTACCGAAAAGAAAAAACCGGCAGCCTGGATGAGGAGCAATTACGCCGGATTCAATCCTTGCTTGAGAAACAACGGATGGTGGACAAAAGACGGGCGACGATTTTGACATCGATCGAGGCTCAGGGAAAATTGAATCATGATCTACGTTTTAGGATTGAAAGTGCAGATTCGTTGGCTCACTTAGAGGATTTATACGCACCGTATAAAGCAAAACGGCACACTCGGGCATCCATCGCCCGCGAAAAAGGCTTGCAGCCTCTAGCCGACTTAATTCTCCGGCAATTTCGAGCGCCTGAGACCATTGAGAACTTGACGAAAAAATTTTTCAATGAAAAAGTGCCAACCAGCGAAGATGCCTTGGCGGGTGGGCGGGATATCGTCGCTGAAATGATCGCGGATGAACCGAGGGTGCGCAGTGGTGTGCGGGCAAAAGCCTTAGAATTCGGCGTTTTGCGCGTAGAAATCACCCCTGGTGCAAGTGATGAACGCCGATTATTTGAGGTTTATTATGATTTCCAAGCTCGGCTAGGTCGATTACGACCTCATCAGGTATTGGCAATCAACCGGGGTGAAAAGGAGAAGGTTCTGCGGGTCAAATTGATAATGAATGAACGTTCCTGGCTACCGGTATTACAGGATATTTTCAGACCGGACCAGCTCTCTCTTTTTAAGTCGCAGCTTGAACTTGCGATCCACGACTCTGCCGAACGTCTTTTATTGCCAGCAATCAGCCGTGATATACGCCGTGCGCTCACGGAATCTTCCGAAACCCATGCCATAAAAGTTTTTGGGGAGAATTTGCGAGCCTTGCTTCGGCAACCCCCGATGGGTGGACACACAGTCTTAGGAATTGACCCTGGCTTTCGCACCGGATGTAAGCTGGCAGTTGTCGATGCGACAGGAAAAGTCATTATTACAAATACGATATACCCTCACGAACCGCGAAAGGAATGGAAGGACGCGCTCGAGACAATGGGGGCACTTGTCAAGAATTATCGGGTTTCCTTAATTGCAATTGGCAATGGAACAGCCTCACGGGAAAGTGAAATATTAACCGCAGAACTCCTGGCAATGTCCGACTCTACCCTTAAAGATGTTCGATATGTCATTACCAATGAAGCCGGGGCGTCGGTATATTCGGCTAGTCCGCTGGCACGTGCGGAGCTTCCGGACCTGGATGTAACCCTACGAGGTGCGGTCTCGATTGCGCGTCGGGTGCAGGATCCACTTGCCGAATTAATCAAAATCGATCCTAGGTCGATTGGGGTAGGGTTGTACCAACATGATGTTGACCAAAGTGAATTGAGCCGCACACTGGATGGGGTCATAGAAGATGTTGTAAATTGGGTCGGGGTGGATATTAATACTGCATCGCCGGCGCTGTTAACCCATATTGCTGGGATTGGACCAAAAATGGCAGAACATTTGATTAGCTACCGAGATGAGCACGGTCCTTTTAAAAGCCGAGAAGATTTAAAAAAAGTGCCCAAATTCGGCGAAAAAACTTTTGAACAAGCGGCTGGATTTTTGCGCGTAGCCAATAGCAATGAACCGCTTGATTCAACCGCAATTCATCCTGAAAGCTATTCAATCGCGCGAGCCTTATTAAATAAGTTAGGTATCCAATCGTGCGACACACCTGAAGAAAGCAGCCAGCTATTGGTATTGGCAACTGCGCGGCAAACATCTGAACTCGAGATCCTCACCAAAGAACTTCGAATAGGGATTCCAACCCTTACGGATATTATCGATCAGCTGGTTCGTCCAAACCGCGATCCACGAAAGGATTTCTCCGGGCAGGTGCTTCGAACGGATGTGCTAAAGATGGAAGATCTCACTTTGGGAATGCGCTTGAAAGGGACGATACGAAATGTCGTCGATTTTGGCGCCTTTATTGATATTGCTGTCAAACGGGACGGATTGCTGCATCGCTCGCAAATTCCACCAGCGATGGTTTTCAAAACAGGGGATGTTATCGATGTCGTTGTAATATCCATTGACATAGAACGCGGGCGGATCGGGCTGGGGCTGGAATAATTGTGGGCATAGGAAAAGGTCATACTCCATAATGTGACTTGACCGTGGTCGTATGCCGTGGAACAATCAAAAGCAATGGGCAATTAAGAATCGGCAATTATTTATTTTGCCGATGGACAGCAAAAGGGAGATGGGATGATCCTTGTTACAGGGGCAACTGGGCATATTGGGAATGTGTTAGTTCGGGAATTGTTGAAGAAGGGCTGGTCAGTGCGGGCATTGGTATTACCAGAGGAAAATGCTGTGTCCCTGGATGGATTAGCGGTGGAAATTTTCTGAGGGGACGTACTTGATCCAGTAACTTTAAATGAGTCGATGAAGGGGGTTGAGCTGGTGTTCCATTTGGCGGGGATGATTTCAATTTTATCCGGGCACAATGAAAAAGTCTGGCAGGTCAATGTGGAGGGCACAAAAAATGTCATTAAGGCTGCTCGACAAAACGGTGTCCGCCGGATGGTACACACAAGCTCAATCCATGCGTTGAAGCGAGTACCGGCGGATATTTTAATGGACGAGAGACTTCCATTCGACCCGCATAACCCAGTCGGAATTTACGACCGCTCAAAAGCGGAAGCTTCTTTGGTGGTTTTGGCCGCTATTAAGGATGGATTGGAGGCTGTTATCGTCTGTCCGACCGGAGTAATAGGGCCTTACGATTTCATGGGCTCCGAAATGGGAAAGTTGATATCGGGGTGGCTGAACAAAGAGGTCAGTTTTATGGTGGACGGAGCTTATGATTTTGTGGATGTCCGCGATGTTGCCCAGGGGATGATCCTGGCTGCCGAAAATGGTGAGTGCGGTGAAGTATATATCCTCTCTGGGGAACAGGTACGATTACCGCGATTGCATGCGATTGTGGGTGAGATCGCTGGACTTCCAGCAAAAGTACTGAAGATCCCAGCCCGACTAGCCTTATTTATCGCCAACTTTGCACCTATGTACTATCGCCTGACGAAATCAAAGCCGCGTTTTACCCGGTACTCGCTAGAAACTGTTTTAGGAAATTCAACTATTAGTTCGATGCATGCCCAAACCAAATTGGGTTACCGGGCGCGCTCGCTGTATGATTCTATAACCGATACCGTCAGATGGTGGAAAGACCACAAGTAAATATTTTTTTTTGTACTCTTTTCGATTAAATCCTATCCTTCGGAAAAAACCGGACTATCTCCAGGGAACGTAAACATGCTCCAACCTTGAACAGAAAAGCGGAAATGGCAAAAATTAACGTACTTTTGACCGGTGCATCAGGTGGGATTGGGGCAGCGATATTTAAAAAACTGGCAACCAAAGGATTGTATGTTTTAGGGATTGCCAGGCGGTCCGAACAGCTCGAGAAATTAAAACAGGATATCCGGGTTGAGGGGGGCAAGGTAGATGTTTTTCGCGCTGACCTTAGCTGTAAAGAGGAGCGTTTGCACTTGGAACAATTTGTTCGGAACCAGATAGGTGTGCCAGATGTGGTGATCAATAATGCTGGGTTCGGGTGGTACGGGTACCATGCCAAGATTCTCCACCGGGTAGCGGAGGAGATGTTGGCGGTAAATGTCCAGGCTGCTGTGCATTTGTCATTCATGTTCTTGGCTGAGATGGTTTCTAGAGGTTCAGGCCATCTTATCCAAATGGGCTCAATAGCAGGAGATATTCCAAGCCAAGGAATAGGATTGTATGCTGGGACAAAATCTTTTTTAAGCGCATTCAACACAGGTATGCATCGTGAATTACGAGGTAGCGGAGTGCATGCATCCATCATCAAACCTGGGCCTGTGAAAACAGCCTTTTTTGACAATTCTAAAGCCCTTGAAAATGGAGAACCGGTACCCAGCGAACGGTTTGCAGTATTGCCGAACGAGGTTGCAAATGCAGTTTATTCGGTCATTTTGCATCCTAGGCGGGTTGTTTACGTGCCAACCATACTGGCGGCTGTTCCGTGGGTCGAGATGACTTTTGCTTGGTTAATGGACAGGATTGGGCCGCTGCTTCTACGCAGGAAAAAGCCGTAATAGACAGGTTGCGGATATTTTATGAGGATGGATCGAAACCCCACGCACACACCTGGTTTTTCCCAGCTTGCTTGGCTTTGTACTGTGCCTGGTCTGCCTGATCGATCAGCATTTCCAGATTTTGGGTTTCTGTTCCCATGGCAGCTACCCCAACGCTTACAGAAAGCCGTACCTGCTCCTCTCCAATGATGAGTGTGGATTGGCTAATGGAGGATCGAAGGCGTTCGGCGACTGCCAAACCTTTGGCTAAGGAGGTTTCCGGCAACAGCATGACATATTCATCGCCGCCATATCGACCAATCAAATCTGGACGACGCAAAGTTGAGTTACACAATTGTGCGACCTTTTGTAAGGCAGAATCGCCAGTATTGTGGCCATAATTGTCATTGATTTGCTTTAAATTATCCAGATCTAGAAGGATTGCTGAGACCGGGCGGCCATACCGGCGAGCGCGTTCATATTCTCGGGTAGCGAGATCAAAGAAATGGCGCCGGTTGAACAGTCCGGTGAGCGAATCACGAGCAGCCAGAAGTTGGGCTTCCTCAAATCGTCGCGCATTTTTAATCGCAACTCCAGCCTGGCGGGCGACCATTTCGGCCAGAAAGCAGTCACGTTCTTTGAAATCACGGTTTGTGGCTAATTTAAACAGGCTGAGCACCCCCAAAATTTCTTTCCCCGCAACCAGCGGCACCCCCAAGTACGCTTGGACATGTAAGGCTTTCCAATCTGGTAATGCTTGTGGATCTGAATCGTATTTAGAGAGCATGACCGGCGCCCCCGTTTCGACCACCCTCCAGGAAACGCCCTGACCGTGCTTTAGGTCATGAGTTAAGTTGACCTCTGGTGTGTTGTAAGTGTGGGTAATATGAAGGTAATCATCCCGTTCGGTTACAAGAGCCAGGGAACCTAAATCCGCCGCTACAAGTTGTGCGGTGAGGCGCAAAATGGTTTGGAGAACCGTCGATAAATCGAGCGAACTGCTGATGATCTGGGAAATTTCGTTGAGTCGTTGCTCATGAACCAGGGTCTCTGCAACCTCATCGAAAAGGCGTGCGTTTTGAAGAGCGCGGGCTGTCTGGTAAGCAAAAGCTAACAGGGGGGGAAGATGATCTTGTTGAAAATACCCTGGTTCGCGCTGGTTAATTGAGAAAAATCCAAGAGCTTTATTTTCGATCACGATAGGAACCCCAATCCATGACTGACCACCGGATTTGCCTTCTGGACTAACCCAACCAGAGACGGTTGATGTATCAGAAATCAAGACGGGAACCAGATTTTCTGCCATGTGTTTGAAAAAGTTATCCACCTCCAAAAGCAGCGGTTTTGTGGATGAGTATCGAATGGAGCGGTTGTCTTCTTCGCGGTCCAGGAATCGAACCGGAGAAAGTACCCCCTTTTCGAAGGTAAGAATACTCCCAAAATCAAAGGGTATCACCTGACCAAGCAGGGTTAAGAGGCGATCTAAAACAATTTCGAAATCGAGGACCGCGTTGAGTGCCAGGCTTACTTCCCGTAGCACCAAGGCTAATTCGGTCCGCTTGCGTTCCGTACCTACAAGAGTACGGATATCATCCTCGGTGCGTTCACGTTGTATCGTTGTGCCGAGAACATTGGCAAAAGCTTGGATAGCACTGATTTCGTTTTTAGACCAGTTTTTTTCGGCCCGTATTGTGTCGAATTGGATAAACCCCCACCAATCAGGTCCAGCAAAAACCGGTACAGCCAGGGTGGAAAGGATATTTCGGGCGGCTAAAATAGCCCTCTGATGGGGGGAGAGATTGCGAATATGCGATTGCATGGGTTGATTATTGCTAAGCGGTTCCACCCAGATGCTCAAACCGGAATTTTCAAGTGGGCCTGTTTTGAACGGCGGGGTAGTAAATTCAGGGGCAAGATCGGCCGCATGCCAACCGTAATGTCGGCGGAGGACAACGCTTCCTTCGTGATGGACGTTAGCAAGGATGCTTACCCGATCCACCTGTGCGGTCTCTCCCAAGCGACTGAGCAAGTCAGGGATCAAAGTACGCCAGGTTGTTGTTAGCAATTGCTGTCCTGCGAACCCCACCATTTCGAGAATCGCCTGCACTCTATCGGAACCATCAAAAGCGGCTTTAAATTCTGTGATATCTTGGTAGCTTTCATACCGTCCGATCCAGCGTCCTTCTTCATCATGAGCTTGTTGAGAAAGATGGCGAAACCAACGCTTTTCACCATTTCGATTAATTAAACGTATTTCCAGACTGGTTGATTCCTGGCGTTCCGACCGGTCTTCCTGGTGACGTCGAAATATTCCCCGATCATCCGGGTGGACCATACTGAAAAGCAAGTTGGGAATGGTTTGGAAATCTTGCGCGGAATAACCCGTGAGTTGTAAAACATTGGGGGAGACGAATTGGATATTTTGCGCATGGTCGATCCAGCATTGCCAACTATTGGAAAAATATTGGCTTTGAGCATCACCTTTGGTTTCTTGTTCACCACTGTTTAATGGAAATAGCCGGATTAGGATAGCTGGTTCACCTGCCCATTCGTTTTCGCTGAATTGAAATTCGATGCACGGATCCCATTGGATAGGATAGCAAACATTCTGTTTTTTGGATGGGGTATTTGGACGGATTACTAATAATCGAATTCCTTCGGAAAACTCGGGATGAAATTCCAGCAAACGGCGTGCAGCCGGATTGGCAAAATGCAACCTCCAATTTTGGTCAACGATCAAGATTGCTTCCTGGTGACGCTCCATTACTCCATACAACCAGGCCGTATTATGCTCTTGACGTAAACGATCCAACAGTTGTTTAAGATCGGGCAGTGTATTTACCATCCAGTATTTTTGTTACCTCCCCAGATCTATTAACAGGAATTATTATCCATCCGTTTGGAGTGCAAACCAGTAGCCAACTCCCCATTTGGTCATAATATAAATAGGACTACTCGGGTCAGCTTCAATTTTTTCGCGCAAATATCGAACATACAGAGAGAGGCTGGCAGTTGCGTCGGTATAATTCTCACCCCAGGCTTCGCGTAATAAGTCTTCATGGGTTATGACCGCCCCAATATTGCGAACAAGGCAGCTTAATAAACGAAACTCGGTTGGAGTAAGGTGTATCATTTGGCCATTTCTGTATACATGGCGGGTATCTAGATTAATTCGTAGGTGGCCGTCATCAAATTCGGTAGAGCGGTTATTGCTTAGGGCTGATTTCCGCCCTCGTTTGAGCAATGAGGATACTCGTGCTTCTAATTCTCGGATGCTAAATGGTTTTCGTACGTAATCATCCCCACCCACTTCGAACCCACGGACTAAATCTTGTTCGCGGCTTTTGGCTGTCAGGAATAGAATTGGTGCGTCGGTAAGGCGACGTAATTGTTGACAGACCTCGTAACCATCCATTCCTGGCATCATTACATCCAGAATGATTAAATCGGGAGGGGCATTACCGACGATTTTAATAGCCTCACTACCACTTGTAGCGCTAATAATTTCGTAACCACGAGGGGCGAGGTTGATTTGCACCAACTCATTTAAGGTTTCGTCATCATCAACGATTATAATTTTGGGTTTCATCGGTTTCCTCCTCTTGGAGAGGCAAGGTAAAGGTGAAGCGGCTACCGGAACCTAAAGTACTCTCTACCCAAATTTGTCCTCCCATGGCTTCCACCAGCATTTTTGCTACATATAATCCGATTCCATGGCCATACACCTCTTGGGAATCGGTGCCGGTTACTCGGTAGAACCGGTCGAAAATAATCGATTGGTTCTCAGCGGCAATTCCAAGGCCATGATCAATTACGCTTACAGCAGCTTCATGGTCCGGCAGGATTTCCAGACGAACCTCGATGGTCTGATTAGGGGGGGAATATTTATTTGAGTTGTCTAATAAATTGTTCAATATAGAATTAAGCGCGTTTTCGTCTGCAGTCACCCAGGCGGGGGAATCATTTTTGTGAATAATAATTTTCCTCTCCGGAGCGATGATACGCCATTCTTCAACCAAGTTTTCGATAATATACCTTAACGGCAACGGCCGCAGTTCAACGTCGAACTGGCGGGTTTCAATTTTATACACGTCCAAAATGCGATCAAGGAAGTGTGATAGCCGCTGGGTCTCATTGCTAAGTATATCCATATATCGAATATAGTGATCACTCAATTTGTCTTGAAGTTGACTTGAGACCATTTCGGCAATCGATTGTATTTTTGCGAGAGGTGTGCGCATTTCGTGCGATATGGATGAGATCAATTCTTCTTGTAAGCGATTGAGATTTTCTCTTTCGGAAAGGTCGTGGATAAGGATCACCAAACCAAAAGGTTCCCGATCGATTTCAAAAACTGGGGCTGCTGACAAATTAATTATACGTCGCTTGCTATGCTGCGGTTCGATTTCGATCATATCCATTAGGAACGAGCGTTGATTGAGCCAGGCATCTTGTAAGGATTGTCCGAAGCGTCTGCAATTTTCCTGGTGAAATCCTAGAATTTCACAAACATTTTGGCCGATGATTTGGCTTTCCTTTAGACCAATCTGCTCCTCGGCAGCCGGATTAACAGAAAGGATGGTGCCATACTGGTCGGTTGTCATCAGTCCATCCGCCACCGATTGGATGATCATCGAAGATTGCTGTTTTTCCTTGAGGATTTCCTGAAATAATTTCGAATTCGCGAGAGATGTAGCTGCGTGGTCAGCTAATAACGATAATGCCCAACCTGTCGCCTGATCAAATGAGTTATGGTGGATACTTTCTACAACGATCAAACCAAGGATGTTGTTTCCGTGGCGGATAAACGCTGAAAGTTGTGAATTAGATTTATTAAATAGAAAGGGCAATCCGAGATCCTCGGCCTTGATTATGGCTGGATTGCTGGACCTTATCCCATGCTCGAAAAAATCCTTAACTCGTTGCCCGTTGGATTCCCCGCCACGAGTGCGGAGCAGTTTAATAAGGTCTTTTATATCCAGCAAAATCACGCCTGAATCTGCCCGGGTTATTTCGAGCGCTACGGACAGAGTCAGGTCAACGACTTTTTCAGGATCAAGGGTGGCATTCAATTGTTGAGATGCATTTTGAATGGTCGCCAGTTGGTTTACCTGGCGTTCCAGGGCATAATCTGTGCGGGCAAATTGATATGCATGTTCAATCGCTTTTTCCCCAGCAGAGAGTAGGTCAGATAGTTTTTCTAAATCATTGGGAGAAAAGTAGCCAGAAAGTTTATTAATTAAAACCAGACGGCCCATTTC